>Ga0308160_10002939_pt1 | contig 19817 bp, 14 predicted proteins | sample PhyFR1_FD_201036 | JGI IMG/M metagenome (GOLD analysis project Ga0308160, IMG submission 201036) | Phyllosphere microbial communities from UC Gill Tract Community Farm, Albany, California, United States - DLSLF.R1 | ecosystem: Host-associated > Plants > Phyllosphere > Unclassified | place: USA...
GGGCTGACCTTGCCGGCCACGTGGATGACGTTCGGGTCTTCGAAGCAGCGCACCACGTTGACGATGGCGTCGGTTTCGCGGATGTGCGACAGGAACTGGTTGCCCAGGCCCTCGCCTTTCGAGGCGCCGGCCACCAGGCCCGCGATGTCGACGAACTCGACGATGGCCTTGACCACGCGCTCGGGCTTGACGATCCCGGACAGCGCCTCGATGCGCGGATCCGGCACTTCGACCACACCCACGTTCGGCTCGATGGTGCAGAACGGATAGTTTTCAGCCGGGATGCCGGCCTTGGTCAGGGCATTGAACAGGGTGGACTTGCCGACGTTGGGCAGGCCGACGATGCCGCATTGGAGGGTCATGGGAATTCTTTCTAATCCGGTAAACGCGAGCGGCCACGCGGTCGCTCTCAAACCCTGCATTGTAACCCCGGACGCGCCGGGTCGCCGCAAAAAACGGCGCGCCCGCGCCGCCTGCAACGCCGCGTTCGGCTACAGCGGCGCGATGCGAAGCAAGTCGGGGCGCTCGGCAAAAGCGGCCAGTTCATCACGCAGGCGCTCGCCCTCGCCGATTGCGCGTTGCCAGACGCGGATGCGCTCGTCGTGGTCGAGGCCATACAAGCCGAAGTCCTTGCGGTCGGGCAGCCTGGCGCGCGGCAGCGAGGCCAGGAACGCGTGCGACGGCGCCACCAGCAGCACATTGTCGAGCCAGCCACGATTGGGGCCGCGCGCGGCGCGCCGCCAGGGGAAGCTTTTGTCCAGCCAGCCGGGCACGATATGCGGGGTGAAGTGCGGGTACAGCACCAGTTCGCCCTGCTCCGCATCGGCCGCCTGTGGCAGCGCGCGCGAATACGGCAGCGCCAGGTGATAGTCGACCAGGCCGCCATCCCAGTAACTGCCTTCGGGCGCGTCGGCGATGCCGGTCACCGCTTTCATCAGCAGCGGCAGCGTGCCCGAGGCCAGCAGGGCGGGCGCCAGGTTAGCGCGCGTGAGCGCCGTGAAATGGGTGGGAAAGGCATCGAACGGTTGGCGCAGCCACGACGCCGGGCTGCGCCGGTCGCCAATCACCACCCGCTCGACCAGGCGTCCGAGCCAGGCGCGTGAGCCGGCATTGTGCAGCGCCGCCGAGGCAAAGCCGCGCAGCTCGGCGTAGCGGTGGCCGGGCGCCGCCAGCGAACGGCGTCCGCGCGCGGCAAGGATGTGCAGCCGATGCTGCGGGTGGTTCACGATGTCGTCTTCGTGTCCGCGCACCAATTCGCCCAGCAGGGCCTGGACCACGGTGTCGATCTCGTGCGGCGTGGGTTTCAGGCTGGTGTAGCGCTGCCCCGCGTACAGCTGGCCCAGCAAGGCAAAGGCCTTGGCCGGGTCTTTCTGGCAGGCGGCGGCCATGCGCCAGGCGCCGATCGAAGCGCCGATCAGGTCGCGCTCGCGCGGGGCGCCCGGCAACCACTCGCCGAACATCCAGCTGTCGAGCGCCTGGAAGATCAGGCCCTTGGGCCCGCCTGCTGCGGCCGGCACGATGGCGATGTCGCGCGCGCGCAGGCCAAACTGGGCAATACGGGCCATGGCCAGCGGGCCGGCGTGGAATGTCAGTGCCTTCATGGCGGAATTATCGCAGGAAGAGTGTGCTTGCGCCGGATCAAGCGCGGCCTTGCGCCGCTGCGTAACATGGGTCGGTCGCGTGCCTGGAGAATGCCATGTTCCTGCGCTTGATCGTCATGCTGAGCTTGCTCTTGTGGCCATTGCCGGGCTTGCCTGGCGGCGTGCTGCCGGCGCATGCGGCCGGCCCGGCAGCGGGTCTGGCCCGTGGCGCCGACCATGGCACCGACCATTCCGTCACGCTCGAGCGCTACGTCCAGCATGTCGTGGTCGACGAAGACGGCGCCTACACGCTCACGGTCGAGCAGGTCAAGACCATCGCCACGCGCGACGCCCTGCACGAGCATGCCCAGTTCTACATCGGCTACAACCAGTCGCTCGACCAGGTGGTTTCGGTCGAGGCGCATACCGAAAAAGCCGACGGGCGCAGGCTGGCGGTGGGGGCGCACCAGATCCGCGACCAGCAAGAAGCCGCCTCGCTCGACGCCCCGATGTTCCAGGACACGCGCCTTAAAATCGTTGTCTTCCCTGATGTCGAGCCCGGTGACCGGGTGGCGCTGCGCTACGTCGTGCGGCGCCACACGCCGCTGTTCCCCGGGCAGTTCGAAGACCTCACCGCCGCCCGCTTCTACCGGCACCGCGACTTTCGCCTGATCTACGACCTGCCGCCATCGATGCTGCTGCACGCCGATGCGGTCGGCTTCGAAGCGCTGAGCGGCGCGGCGGCCGGGGCCAGCGCGCCCGGCAAGCGGCGCCATGCGTGGCGCTACATCGACGGCGACAACGCCCGCCTCGAAGCCGATTCGGTCAGCTATCTCGACTACGGCAAGCGGCTCGCGGTGTCGACCTTTGCCGACTACGCCGCCTTCGCGCGCGCCTACCACAGCCGCGCCGCCGACAAGGCGCTGCCCGACGCCGCCGTGGCCGCACTGGCCGCGCGCGTCGGCGGCAGCGCCGTCGATCGCCGCGAGCGGGCGATTGCCTTATCCGACTGGGTGCGCCGCAACGTGCGTTATGTCGGCGTCTATCTGGGCCCGGGGGGCGTGGTGCCGCATGCGGCGGCCAGCGTGCTGGCCAATCGCTACGGCGACTGCAAGGACCACGCCACCCTGCTCGAAGCCCTGCTCGCCAGCGCCGGCATCGACAGCAGCGTGGCGCTGGTGAACAATGGCGACGCCTATCGCCTGCCCGGCGTGCCCACGCTCGGCGTGCTGAACCACGCGATCGTGTATGTGCCGTCGCTGCAGCTGTATCTCGACCCCACGGCCGAAGCGGTGGCAGGCGGCTTTCTTCCCGCGCGCCTGCTGGGCAAGCCGGCGCTGCTGGCGCGCTCCGGCGAATTCACGATGCTGCCGTTGTTCCAGCCGGCGCGCAGCCGTACGCTGACGCGCTTCGACATCGGGCCCGACGGCCGCAGCACGTTTCGCGTCACCCGCACCGGCAGCGGCGCCCAGGCCGAACCCTACCGGCGCGTGGTGCGCACGGGCGCGCTGGCAGAGCGCGAACGTTTCGTCGACAGCATGCTGCAGGGACTCGGGCGCGAAAGCGGCGGCGTGCTCGAGGCGGGCGACGCCGACAGCGTGGGTGACGACTACACCCTGTCCCTGCGCGGCGCCAGCGACAGCTTCGCGCAGCTGCCCGGGCCGGCCGGGCTGGCGACGACGTACAACGTCTGGGGCGGATTGGGCGACGCGCTGCAGGCGTTTGCCCAGGAACCCGTGCGGCGCCAGGAGTTCGTCTGTCCGGCCATCGATGCCGAAGATGAACTGCAGTTCAGGCTACCGAAACGGGCCAGTGTGCTGGCGCTGCCGCGCGCGCTGAACCTGGACGATGCCAACTTTGCCTACCGCTCGCGCTACGAGCGGCGCGGCGCGCTGATCACGGTAAAGCGGCAGCTGAAATTTCGCCACACGGCGGCCACCTGCTCGCCCGCCGACTATCACCGCATGCGCCCGGCGCTCGAGCGCATGTTGCGCGACCTGCGCACCCAGGTCGTGGTCAAGGGGCGATAGAAGCGCTGGCTGTCAGGACGTATGCAGGCGCATCATTGCCGTATCGAGCTTGCCTTCGCAGGCCAGTGGAATGATGTGCACCGCCTTGTCGATCGATTCCTCGATCAGGCTTTGCTCTTCGCGGCGCGGGCGATGCAGCACGAAGTCGGCCACTGCCTGCTGCAGGTTGAGGCTGCGCGGGTGACCGATGCCCAGGCGCAGGCGCCAGTACTCCTGGGTGCCGAGGGCCGCGCTGATGTCTTTCAGGCCGTTGTGCCCGCCCGACGAGCCGCCCTTCTTGAGCTTGGCGACGCCGGGCAACAGATCGAGTTCGTCGTGCACCACCAGCACTTGGTCTGGATCGATCTTGTAGAAGCGCGCCAGTGCGCCGACCGATTGACCCGAGCGGTTCATATAGGTCTGCGGCTCGAGCAGCCAGACATCGTTGCCGGCAATCGAGGTCTTGGCCACCAGTGCATTGAAGCGCGACTCGCGCTGCAGGCGGCAACCCGGCAAGCCGTTCGCCAGGTTGTCGACCAGCCAGAAGCCGGCGTTGTGGCGGGTTTGTTCGTATTCCGGGCCAGGGTTGCCAAGGCCGACGATGAGACGGATGGACATGCGTGAGTTCGTCAAATAAAAAAGGATTATCGCTCAAACCCGGCGCGGACTGGGGCTTGCAACGTCGGGCCGCGGTTGTGATGCATCGGGCCGATATGAAAAAACCCGCCGGGCAAGCCGCGGCGGGTTTTTGATCGATGCGCCGCTTGCGCGACGCAATCAGCCGATATTACTCAGCTGGGGTGTCAGCAGCAGCAACGGCGCCGCGTGGGATCGACGAGGTGACGATGGTCAGGTTCTGGCCATGGGTCAGCGCGGTGACGCCTTCTGGCAGCACCAGGTCGCCGGTGTGGATCGATTGACCGGCTTCCAGGTTCGCCAGGTCGACTTCGATGAACTCTGGCAGCTGGTTTGGCAGGCACGACACTTCAACTTCGTTCAGCACGTGCGAGATGACAGCGCTGCTCAGCTTGACGGCTGGCGAGATCTCGGCGTTGATGAAGTGCAGGGTGACCTTGGTGTGGATTGGCTTCGACGAATCGACGCGCTGGAAGTCAGCGTGCAGGACCAGTTGCTTGAATGCGTGCATCTGGAAGTCGCGCAGCAGGACTTGCTGGGCTTTGCCGTCGATTTCCAGGTCCAGCACGGAACCGTGGAATGCTTCTTTCTTGAGCGCGTGGTACAGGGCGTTGCCGTCCAGGGCGATCAGTTCAGGGGCGCCGGCGCCACCGTAGATGATGCCTGGGGTCTGGCCAGCCTTGCGCAGGCGGCGGCTCGCTCCGGTCCCCTGCTGAGTGCGGTTGAATGCGACTACTTTCATGTGATGCTCCAAAAATTAAAGGGTCCGAATGCCGGAAAACACCAGCCCGGTAACCCAGTGGTGACCATCCCCGCGACCAGGGACAGTCAAGAAAGAGCGCCTTACAGCGCGCTCAAGAATTCATTACCTGTACAACCCGTCATTCCCGCGCGGGCGACAACCCAGGCGTTAGTTACGTCAACGGCGCGCCGGCCGAATCAGCCAGGGCGCGCCGCAAATTTCAGCGTCGGTAGTGCTTAGTCGACGAACAGCGAGATGACCGAGTCACCCTTGACGATACGCTTGAAGGTCTCGGCCAGCAGCGGTGCGCACGATACCTGGCGGATCTTGCCGCAGGCGGCGCCGGCTGCGCTCAGCGGGATGGTGTCGGTGACGACCAGCTCATCGAGCGGCGAGCTGGCGATGCGGTCGATTGCCGGACCCGACAGCACTGGGTGGGTGCAATACGCCACGACTTTCTTGGCGCCGCGCTCTTTCAGCACTTCGGCGGCCTTGCACAGCGTGCCGGCGGTGTCGACCATGTCGTCCATGATCACGCAGTTGCGGCCTTCGACTTCACCGATGATGTTCATGACTTCCGACACGTTCGCCTTCGGGCGACGCTTGTCGATGATCGCCAGGTCGCAGCCGAGGCGCTTGGCCAGGGCGCGCGCGCGCACCACGCCGCCGACGTCGGGCGAGACGACCAGCAGGTCGTCGTAGTTGCGCTTCTGCAGGTCGCCCAGCAGGATTGGCGATGCGTAGATATTGTCGACCGGGATATCGAAGAAGCCCTGGATCTGGTCAGCGTGCAAGTCCATGATCAGGACGCGCTCGACGCCGGCTTCTTCGAGCATGTTCGCCACCACCTTGGCCGAGATCGCCACACGCGCTGAACGCGGACGGCGGTCTTGACGGGCGTAACCAAAGTAAGGGATTGCAGCGGTGATGCGGCCAGCCGAGGCGCGCTTGAGAGCGTCGACCATCAGCATGATTTCCATCAGGCTGTCGTTGGTTGGTGCGCAGGTCGATTGCAGAACGAACACGTCCTTGCCGCGGACATTCTCGTTGATCTCGACCATGACTTCGCCGTCCGAGAATTTCGAAACGACTGCTTTACCGAGAGGAATACCGAGGCTCTTTGCGACCCCCTCTGCTAGTGCCGGATTGGCATTGCCAGTAAAAACCATCAGGTTTTCGTAAGCCATGGGAGTCCCAAAAGAGTTGCGTTGATACAGTGGAAAAACAATCAGCCGGATATACCGGCTGATTATCGTACTGATGGGGCGCTCGGCACCGCATCGGATTTTTCTTGCTGGACGCATCCGCATCGACAGATCAAGAAAACTTTGGCAGGGGAACAAGGATTCGAACCTTGGTATGCCGGAATCAAAATCCGGTGCCTTAACCAGCTTGGCGATTCCCCTACACGACCTTCTTTGCTTGCTGCAGCGCGTTATTCTCAACGCTGCAACAGGCAAAATTATATTCTCTAACTCACTGATTTGCAAGAGCGATTTCTTCAGCCAAGAAATTCAGACGATGCTCAGTGGGTGAACCTCCAGCGATTTCGCCTTCCATGCCGTCCACTTGGCGGGCACTTGCGCCAACACCTGGTCGGCAGCGTCTTCGCTTGGAAACGCGCAAAATACACACGCCCCTGAGCCAGTCATCCTGGCATCGCCGTAGCGCTTCAACCATTCAACCGCCTCGGCTACCGGCGGGAACAGGCGCATCGCCACGTCCTGCAAATCATTTTTCCCGAACCCAATCAAACTGCCTGAATTGGCGCCCCTGGAAAAGTCCGCTATTCTGACGGCCTTCGTGTCCCTTGTCAAATCTTTCGCTGAAAAAATTGCAGGGGTCGGCACCGCAACGCCGGGTTCGATCACGACGTACCAGCAATCCGGCCCCGGCACCGCTTGCAGCGCTTCGCCGATGCCTTCCGCAAACGCGGTGCGGCCGAACAGGAAAAAGGGAATATCGGCCCCCAGCGGCAAGCCGAGCGCCATCAGTTCATCACGCGTCAATCCCGCCTGCCACAGGTGGTTGGCCGCCATCAGCGCAGTTGCCGCATCCGACGAGCCGCCGCCCAGGCCGCCGCCCATCGGCAGGATCTTGTGAATCGTCACATCGATGCCCGGCGCCGGCTTGCCATGGCGGCGCGCATATTCTGCCTGCAGCAAGTGCAGCGCGCGCACGATCAGGTCCTGGTCGTGCGGCACACCGGGCACATCATTGGTGCGCACGATCTCGTGATCGTCGCGCAGGTCGAAATGCAGGGTGTCGCCGCGGTCGATCAGCTGGAACACGCTTTGCAGCAAATGGTAGCCGTCGGCGCGGCGGCCAACCACGTGCAGGAACAGGTTGAGCTTGGCCGGCGCCGGGCAATCGTGAAGCGAACGCATCGAGGAAACCATTACTGCCCTGCCGGCTCGATGAAGATGCGGATCGAAAGATTCTGGATATCGCCTGCCGCGCTGAGTTCGGCATTGATAACGCGTGGCTTCGGCTGCGGCGCCGTTTCGTCGTACCAGCTCATGAAGCGCAGGCGCCAGCCATCTTTCGTGACGATCTGGTTATTCGCCGGCGAAGCCCGGAAACGCTTTCCCTGGGCATCGATCGCATAGCCCTGCAGCCAGTCGCGCAGGCCCGACACCGGCAACGGCCAACCCAGCGTCTGCTGGCTCAGGCTGTCGATGTCGCTTGCCGTGCGGGGCGCCTGTCCGGCCTGGGTCAGCGTCGCCGCGCCAGGCGTGACATTGATGACCGCCAGGGTCTGGCCCAATGGCGATGCCAGCGTGACATCGATTGCCCCTGGCCGTTGCTGCCAGGTGAAATTACCGTTGGACGGCTCGGACTTGCCATCCCGCTGGTAATTGACCGAAACCTTGCCGCTCAGGTCGATGGTGTCGCGGTAGACGCCCACCGTGGCGCGCGACAGGTCGGCGCTGCTGGTGGCGCAACCGCCCAGGGCGGTGGCAAAAGAAACGGCTACGGCAAGCGTGGCAAGGCGACGAGTCATCGGCATCGGTCAGGATTCTCGAGAAGTTAACATGAAACCGGACGCCGACGGGCGCCCGGTGCAGGCTGGATTATTCCACAAGCCTTATAAAGACAAGCCCAGGCGCACCAGCGTCGTGCGCAGGGTGTCGTTGTCCGGATCCTTGGCGCGCGCTTCGCGCCACAGCTGCTGGGCGGCTGTCTTCTCGCCTTTTTGCCACAGCACTTCGCCCAGGTGCACGGCGATCTCGGGATCGCGGCGCAGGGTATAGGCACGGCGCAGGAAGCGCTCGGCCTCGGCCAGATTGCCCATGCGGTAATGCACCCAGCCCATGCTGTCCATGATGAACGGGTCGTCCGGCGCCATTTCGAGCGCCTTGGCCACCAGGCCGTAGGCCTCTTGCAGGCGCTCGTTGCGCTCGGCCAGCGAATAGCCGAGGGCGTTGTAGGCATGGTGGTTCTCGGGCGCCTGCGTCATCACTTCGCGCAACTGCGCTTCCATCACGTCGACCCGGCCCAGCTTTTCGGCCAGCAGCGCGAAGTCGTACAGCAGATCGGGATTTTTCGGGAAGCGCTTGGTCGCCGCTTCCATCAGCACATAGGCTTCTTGCAATTGATTGGCGTCGCGCAGCAGTTGCGCCTCGGCCGCCGCGATTTGCGCCTGGCGCGCCGGCTCGCTCGGCTTGAGGCCGGTGAGCAGGCGCCGTGCGCCGTCCAGGTCGCCCTGCTTGGCGACCAGTTGTGCGCGCCGCAACTGGGTGTTGAACAGGGTCTGCGGATCGGTGCCTTCTGGCACCTTGTCGAGCCACTGCAGCGCGCCGGCCACGTCGCCGCGCTCTTCGGCCAGCTGCGACAGGATCAATAGCGCGCGCGACGGATCGCGCTCGTCTTCGGGATTGCGCCCCAATACATCCACGAACCGGGTGAAATAGCCTTCGGCGCCGGGCGCGTCATTCATCTGGGTCGCCAGGATGCCGAGCGCGTACAGGTGCGCGGCGTTGTCGGGCTGGTCTTTCAGCAGGCGCTCGAATTCCTGGCGCGCGCGCGGGTACTCCTTGCGGTTGACCAGCACCCGCGCCTGCGCCGCGCGCACTTCGCGCGCCTCGGGATACTTTTGCAGGAAGCCGTCGAGCAGGCGCATCACCGCCTCGTCGCCCTCGGTGACCTGCGCCAGCATCAGCACCGAGATCTCGGAATTGGGCCGCAGCGCCAGCGCCGCCTGCGCTTCGACGCGGGCCTTGTCCTTGTCGCCGCGCACCAGCGCCACCTGGGCGCGCACGATATGCGCTTCCATGGTGCCGCTGTAGGGCCCGATCAGGCGCTCAAGCATCGCGATCGACGCCTCTTTATCCTTGGCGCGGCCCAGCAATTGCTGGATCTGGAACATCAGCACGCCGCGCCGGTTGGCCGGCGCATCGCGCAGGCGCGCTGCGAACACCGGTTCGAGTTCGGCGATGTTGTCGGACGTGACCACCATGCCGACGTAGTACTGGGTGGCTTCTTCGGATTGCGGATCGAGCCGGTACCACAGGCGCACCGCCGCCAGCGTATCGTCGGCCTGCTTGGCCGCCACGGCCATTTCGGCTGCACGGCGCGCCAGGCGCGGGTCTTGCGTTTGCTGAGCCAGGCTCAACATGGTGAGGTACGGACCCTGCCAATCGCCATTGCGAAACGCGAACTCGGCCTTGAGCAACTGCTGCAGCATGGTCGCGGTGAGTTCGACCCTGGGCAGCTTGGCTTCTTCGTCGGCCCGGGCCTTGGCGGCCTGCTCTTCGTCGTCGAGTTCGGGCTCGGCGGGCGCCCCGGCGCCGGCCTCATCCTTCGTTTGCACCTGGCCGAAGCGGTCGCTGTCGGCAGCGTTGCTGGACGTCGCCAATTGCTGTTGCGGCGCGACAGCACATGCCGTCAACAGGCTGGAGAGAGTTACAATGGCGAAAGCGTTTTTCAAAGCAAGTCCAAGTGTCCAAGTTGTTATCAAATTCTACGCTCAACTGTCCGCGCCTGCTGCGCCGATAGCCGAGTCAACGCCCCGGCGACTGCGCCGGGCGCCGAAGCCGACCATCACGACAGCGGCCCCCTGATGGTCCTTCGACTTTACACGAATCCCCTCCCCCATGCCTGAACTGCCAGAAGTAGAAGTCACCCGGCGCGGTGTCGCGCCGCATATCGAAGGCCGCATCGTCGAGCAGGTGGTGTGCCGGCGCGAAGGCCTGCGCTGGCCGTTCCCGCCCGGCCTGTCAAGCCTGCTGGCCGGGCGCCGCATCCTGAACACCGGCCGGCGCGGCAAATACCTGCTGATCGGCTTCGAGCACGGCACCCTGATCATCCACCTCGGCATGTCCGGCCACCTGCGCGTGCTGGCGCCGGGCGTCGAGCCGCGCACCCACGACCACTTCGACCTGGTGGTCAATGGCGCCGAAGGCCGCCAGGTATTGCGCCTGCACGACCCGCGCCGCTTTGGCGCCGTACTGTGGCACGCCAGCCAGGACGGGCCGCTGGAACAACACGTGTTGCTGCGCGGCCTCGGCGTCGAGCCGCTCGAGGACGCCTTTGACGGCGCCCTGCTGTACCGCGCAACGCGGCGTCGCAATGCGCCGATCAAGCAGGTGCTGCTGGCCGGCGACATCGTGGTCGGGGTCGGCAATATCTACGCCTGCGAAAGCCTGTTCCGCGCCGGCATCAGCCCCAAGACCCCGGCATCGCGCATCAGCCGCATGCGCTACGACCGGCTGGCCGCGGCGATCCGCGACATCCTGGCTGCCGCCATCGTCCAGGGCGGCAGTACGCTGCGTGACTTTATTGCCGTAAATGGCCAGTCGGGATATTTTCAGCAGACGTATTTCGTCTATGATCGTGCTGGTGTTCCCTGCAAGAAATGCGAGGCGCCGGTGCGCCAGATCAAGCAGGGACAACGCTCCACGTTCTATTGCGCGCAATGCCAGCGCTGACGCGATCCACGGCCACAGATTCGGACAGACACCATGCAGGATTTACAACAGTACGGCGCCTGGCGCGCGCAAGTTGCGGCCTCGCTTGAAAGCCACGGCGGCGCGCTGCGCCAGGCCGGCCTGATCGACGCCGCCGGCGAGCAGATCCTCGAGCGCGCCCTGGGCCGCCTGCGCGACGACCGCCTGGCGGTGGCGTTCGTGGCCGAGTTCTCGCGCGGTAAAACCGAGCTGATCAACGCCCTGTTCTTCGCCGACTACGGCCAGCGCATCCTGCCCTCGAGCGCCGGGCGCACCACCATGTGCCCGACCGAACTGCTGTGGGACCCGCTGCACCCGCCCTGCCTGCGCCTGCTGCCGATCGCCACCCGCGCCGGCCACCTGGCCACCGCCGACTACCGCGACGATCCCGCCGCCTGGACCGTGCTGGCGCTCGACCTCGAGCACCCGGCGCGCATGCAGGACACGCTGCGCCAGGTCAGCCAGACCTGCCGCGTCCCGCTGCAGGAAGCCGAGCGCTATGGCCTGGTCGACCCGCACGACCCCGACCTTGGGGCCGAGATCGGGGCCGACGGCACGGTCGAGATCCCGCAATGGCGCCACGCCATCATCAACCTGCCGCACCCGCTGCTGCAACAGGGCCTGGTGATCATCGATACGCCGGGCCTGAACGCGATCGGCACCGAACCGGAACTGACGCTGAACCTGATCCCGAATGCGCACGCGGTGCTGTTCGTGCTGGCCGCCGAAACCGGCGTCACCAAGAGCGACATCGATCTCTGGCGCACCCACATCGGCGCCGGGCCGGGACGGCTCGCGGTGCTCAACAAGATCGACGCCATGTGGGATGAACTGAACACGCCGCACCAGATCGAGGCCGAGATCGCGCGCCAGCAGCACGACGTGGCGCGCCTGCTGGGACTTGGCGCCGATCAGGTGTATCCGGTCTCGGCGCAGAAGGCGCTGCTGGCGCGCATCGGCGGCGACAGCGCGCTGTTCGAACGCAGCCGCCTGGGCGCGCTCGAAGCGGCGCTGTACCGCGAGCTGATTCCGGCGCGGCGCCAGATCGCCGCGCGCCAGCTGCACGCCGACATGGACGCGCTGCTGGCGGCGGCGCAGACCCTGGCCGCGAGCCGCCTGCGCGAACTGGTCGAGCAGTTGCAGGAACTGCGCAGCCTGCGCGGCAAGAACCAGGGCGTGATCGCGCACATGGTCAAGCGCGTCGAGCTTGAAAAGAAGGAGTTCGACGCCGGCCTGTTCAAGCTGCAGGGCACGCGCGCCGTGTTCACCCGCCTGTCGACCGAGCTGTATACGACGCTCGGCATGGACCTGCTGCAGGAGCGCCTGGACGCCGTGCGCGCCGCGATGACGGCGGCGCGCTTCGCCACCGGCATGCGCGCTCCCGTGCGCGACTACTTCGGCGCGGTGCGCGCCACGCTGGGCGCGGCCCAGGCCCGGATCGACGAGATCAAGGCCATGATGGACGCCATGGGCCGCAAGTTCGCGGCCGAACACGGCTTGACGATCACCCCGCCGCCGACCCTGTCGCTGGTCCGCCAGCGCGACGAGATCGACGCCGTCGAACTGCTGTTCGCGCGCCAGTTCGGCACCGCCACGCTGTTGATGACCAGCCGCGCCACCCTGCTCGAGCGCTTCTTCGATTCGATCGCCTCGCGCGTGCGGCGCGTGCTGCGCGCGGCCAACGCCGACGTCGAGGCCTGGCTGAAGGTGGTCAATGCGCCGCTCGAAGGCCAGATCCGCCAGCACCGCGACAGCCTGCGCCAGCGCCAGACATCGGTGCAGCGCATCCACGACGCCAGCGACAGCCTGGAACAAAAGATCGCCGCCTTCGAGCAAGGCCAGGCCGATCTCGAAACCACCCGCACCCGCCTGGCGGCAAGCGCCGCGCAGGTCGATACCGCACTGGCGGGCGACCCAACACTCCTGGAAGCAGCATCGGCATGAAGCGATCAGCATGAAACGACTAAGCGATTTCGGCCCCGCGGTCACGGGCCTGGGCAAGCTCGACGAGTTGCACGACCCGAGCTTTTCGCAAGCGGTCGTGGATTGGCAGCGCGCGCACGGCCGCCATACGCTGCCGTGGCAAAACACGCGCGACGCCTACCGCGTCTGGCTGTCCGAGATCATGCTGCAGCAGACCCAGGTGGCGGCGGTGCTGGGCTACTATGCGCGCTTTCTCGAGCGCTTCCCCAGCGTGCAGGCGCTGGCCGACGCGCCGGCCGAAGACGTGATGGCGCACTGGAGCGGCCTGGGTTACTACACCCGCGCGCGCAACCTGCATGCCGCTGCCCGCCGCGTGGTGCAAGACTATGACGGCGTGTTCCCGAGCGACCCGGCGCTGCTGGCCGAGCTGCCCGGCATCGGCCGTTCGACCGCCGCCGCCATCGCCGCGTTTTCAGGCGGCGTACGCGCCGCCATCATGGACGGCAACGTCAAGCGCGTGTTCGCGCGCGTGTTCGGGATCGACGCCTATCCCGGCATCAAACCGGTCGAAGACGCGCTATGGCGCCGCGCCGAGGCGCTGCTGCCCGAGACGCGCGACAACCCGGGCGCGATCGAAGCCTATACCCAGGGCCTGATGGACCTGGGCGCCACCCTGTGCACCCGTGCGCGTCCCGACTGCGGGCGCTGCCCGCTGCAACAGCGCTGCGTGGCGTTCGCCACCGGCCGCACGGCCGAACTGCCGGTGCGCAAGCCGAAGAAGAGCACGCCCGAAAAACGCACTGCGATGCTGGTGATCCTGAGCCAGGGCCAGGTGCTGCTCGAGCAGCGAGCGCAAACCGGCATCTGGGGCGGTCTGCTGTCGCTGCCCGAAGTTGGCGGCCATGTGCCGATGGACGACGCCGCGGCGCCGCTGTGCACCGCGGATGTGGCGGCAGCCGCTGGCGCATTCGGCGCCCTCGACGAAGTGCGCGCCCTGCGCCCGCTGGTGCATGGGTTCACGCACTACAAGCTGCACATCGCGCCGTTCGCGGTGACGCTCGCTGCGCGGGCCGAGACCGACGCCCGGCACCAGTGGTGGGACATGGCGCAGATCGGCGCCGCGCCGCTGCCGGCGCCAGTCAAGAAGCTGCTGCTGGATCTGGCGCAGCCGACGCTGTTCGGCTGACGCTCCCTGTTCCTGGCCGCCCGCACATGCCCGCCTCTGCGGGCTGTCGGCGCTGCTGTGACAATTATGCAAATTTCCATGATTGTTGTTGCCGAAACAACGATCTTCGATATACTTATGGTCGTAGGAAATATCCTACTTATTCCCGCGGCATAGTCTTAGTTAGCGCTCGGCCCCATTCAATCTCAACAGTGCAAGCGCATCGTCCAGACGCAGTCAGGACAAGGAGTTCGGCGGCATGTCCGATGTCTTATTTGCCCATCGCCTGCGCGATCACGGCGATCGCCTTGCATTCATCGGTGACGATGGCCTGCGCCTGACGTATGCGGCGCTGGCCGATATGGTCGAGGCGCAAGCGGCTGCGCTCGCCGGGCCGCCAAGGCTGGTGATCATCGAAGCCGCGAACACCCTTGCCTCGATGGTCGCCTACCTGGCCTGCCTGTATGCTGGTCATCCGCTGATTCTCAGTGAGCCGGGTTGCACCGCACTCGATCCACGCATCGGCGCCACCTATGGCGCGGCGCTGGTGTTCCGCGCCGCCAGCGATGGCGGGTGGGGCTTCGAAGCGCTCCCCGGCGCGCCGCCGCCCGAGCTGCATCCCGCCCTGCATCCCGAGCTGTGCATCCTGCTGTCGACCTCGGGCACCACCGGCAGCCCCAAGCTGGTGCGCCTGTCGCGTGCCAATATCCATTCGAACAGCGCATCGATCGCGGCCTACCTTGGCCTGAACCACAACGAGCGCGCCATCACCAGCCTGCCGCTGTACTACTCGTACGGCATGTCGGTGGTGAACTCGCACCTGCACGCGGGCGCCGCCATCCTGCTGACCCGGCATTCGGTGGCCGAGCCGGCATTCTGGGATTTCTTCGAGCAGGCCGGCGCCACCAGCCTGTCGGGGGTGCCGTTCACCTTCGACCTGCTCGAACGGAGCGGCTTTCGCGGCCGCGACTACCCGGCGCTGCGCTACCTGGCGCAGGCCGGCGGGCGCTTGCCGGCGGAGCGGGTGCGCCTGTACGGCGAATGGGCGCGCGCCCGTGGCAAGGCCATGTTCGTCATGTACGGGCAGACCGAGGCCAGCCCGCGCATGGCCTATGTGCCGCCGGACCAGCTGCTCGAGAACGTCGAGGCGATCGGCATTGCAATTCCCGGCGGCAGTTTCGAGCTGCTCGGCGACGACGGCGCGACGCTGCACGCCAATGATGTCGCGGGCGAACTGGTGTATCGCGGCCCGAACGTCATGATGGGCTACGCCGAATCGGCGGCCGACCTGGCCAGGGGCGACGAAACGCCGGAACTTCACACCGGCGACCTGGCCTGCCGCAAGGCCAACGGCTGCTATTACATCACCGGGCGCAAGAGCCGCTTTTCCAAGATCGTCGGCCTGCGCATCAGTCTCGACGAGATGGAACGCTGGGTCACGGCCAATGGCCTGCAGGGCATCGTCAGCGGCGACGACCGGCTGATCGTGGTGGCGCTCACGGGCGCCGAAGCGGCGCAGCAAGCGAGCGGGCAACTCAAGGGCCAGCTGGTGCAACGCTTCGGCTTGCCCGCCTCGGCGCTGACCGTGCTGACGCTGGCGTCCTTGCCGACCCTGCCTTCTGGCAAATTCGACTACCGGACGGTGCTGCGCCTCGGTCACGAAGCGGCGGCCGCGCCCGCGTTCGCCCCGACCTCGCTGCTGGAGGCCTACCGCGAAGTACTGGCCAATGCCGACGTGCGCCCGGGCGACAGCTTCCTCGACCTCGGCGGCGACTCGGTCAATCTGGTCGAGCTGTCGCTGGTGCTCGAAAACTACCTCGGCAAGGCGCCCGATAATTGGGAAGCCTGTTCGATCGCGTCGCTCGAGGCGATCAAGCGCAAGGGCGCGCCGCTCGATGCAGCCGGCACGCCGGCAACAAACCGCCGACCGGGCGGCCTGTTGCAGGCAGCCCTGATCGTGCTCACGCTGCTATTTACCGGCGAGACGATGCTGCAGGTGCGCTCGTACCTCAAGAGCGGGCGCAGCGCGGTGGCCCTGGTCAGCGGCGAAAGCCGGGTGGTCATGAACGAGCGCTTCGGGATCCTGACCTACCGCCCCAACCTGAAGGATGACGATCCCGGCGACGACCTGGCGTTCACCACCAATGCGCTCGGTTTTCGCAGCCCGGAGATTGCGTTCAAACCGGCCCCGGACGAGCTGCGCATCGCCGTGGTCGGCGCTTCGACCGTGGCCGGCGCATATGCCATGACCAACGACGTCACCTTCCCGCAACTGCTGGCGCGGCGCCTGCGCCAGGCGGCGCCAGGCCAACCCGTGAATGTCATCAATGCCGGCATCGAGGGCTATACGATGGGGCAGATCGAGCTATTGGTCGAGCGCGCCATCATTCCGCTGCGCCCCCAGGTGGTGGTGATCTACCCCGGCTTCAACGACATGTCCCTGATCTGCCGCGCCAGCGCCAGCAAGGCCGGGGTGGTGCTGCAGCCGGTCGCCAGCCCCGCCGTGCCAAGCTGGGTGCTGACGCGCGACATGATCTCGAAGAATACCGTGGCGCTGCGCGACACGCCGGTGCGCGCCGACCGCGTCGATCTGAAAAAACACTTCCCGGCGTGGTACGGCGAGCGCCTGGAAAGCATGGTCGTTAAGCTGAAGGCGGCCGGCATCACGCCGGTGCTGCTGACCGTGGCGCGCGCCTTCAAGCCGGGCGATGGCGAAAGCGGCAAGCGCATGGCCGCCACTGCCCTGTACTACAACCCTTGCCTCGACTACGACGGCATCAACGAAGCCGGCCGCATGTTCAACCGCATCATCGCCGACGTCGCCACCAGGCACGAAACGGCGCTGGTCGACCTCGACGCCCTGATCCCGAGCGGCCCACGCCATTTCGTCGATGCCGCGCATTTCACGCGCGCAGGCGAAGAACTTTCTTCCGAGCTTATTTATCGCAAGCTCGTCAACGATATGGCCATTGCCCGCCAGCCCGGCCCAATGGCCAGCAATTAGGAACCGTCGTGGACATCACCGGCTTCGGCTATCTGGTTTTCTTCAGCATCGTGCTGGTGGCGCACCGCTTGCTGCAGGGACGCCAGGAGGGGCAGAAATGGCTGCTCATTGGCGCCAGCTATTATTTTTATGCGACCATCGACTGGCGCTTCTGCGGCCTGCTGGCCGTGCTCACCCTGATCAATTTCGTCGCCGGCAATGCCGTCGCCCGCGCGACCGAAGGCGCCAGCGCACGGCGCGCGATTGCCGGCGCGATCGTGCTCAGCGTCGGCCTGCTGTGCTATTTCAAATACCTGAATTTCTTCGGCTCGATGGTCAACTCGCTCTCGGCCTGGCTCGGTTCCGGGGCGCTGGTGCCCTTCGTGAATCTCCTGCTGCCGGTCGGGATTTCGTTCATGACCTTCCAGGCCATCACCTACCCGATCGACCTGTACCAGCGCCGCCTCGAGCGCCCTAGCCGCGCCACCGACTTCATCCTGTTCATGGCGTTCTTTCCGCGCCTGCTGTCGGGACCGATCGTCACCGCCGCCTATTTTCTGCCGCAGCTGCGCATCGCCCACGAAGGCGCAACCCGCGACGAGCGCTTCGCCGGGCTGGCGCTGATCATGCGCGGCGTGGTCAAGAAGGTGCTGATCGCCGACACCCTGGGCGCCAGCCTGGTCGAGCCGGCGTTCGCCGATCCCGCCCTGTTTTCATCGAGCTTCCTGTGGATCGCGCTGTTCGCCTATAGCTTCCAGGTCTACCTCGACCTGAGCGGCTATACCGACATGGCGCGCGGCGCGGCCACCATGCTCGGCTACCAGTTGCCGGTCAACTTCAACCGGCCCTACCTGGCGACCAGCATCGCCAACTTCTGGCAGCGCTGGCACATCACGATGTCTTCGTTCTTCCGCAACTACCTGTACGAACCCCTGTCGAAATCGAATTTCGCGCCGGCCTATGTCAACCTGCTGATCGTGTTCGTCGCGATCGGCCTGTGGCATGGCGCCGGATGGAATTTCGTGGTCTACGGCATGCTGCACGGTTCGATGGTGGCGCTCGGGCATTTTCGCGACAAGGCCGCGCTGCGCGCCGGCCATCCGCCGCCCGTGTATCGCGGACGCCGGCTGGCGCTGCGGGTGGCGTTCATCTTTGTCATCGTGGTGCTCACCCGGCTGCTGTTTCGCAGCGCCGACCTGGATGCGGTCGAGGCCTATGCCAAAGGGCTGTTCAAGGCCAGCGGCGGCCTGTTCCCGGTCTCGGCGGCAGGCCTGCTGGCGCTGGGCGCCGCGGCGGCGCTGCACTTCTCGCCAGTCGGCTGGCGCGATCGCCTGATGGTGTACGCCAGCACGCGCCCGGCCTGGATGTTCGGCCTGGGCGTGGTCGCGATGGTCTACGGCGTGATCGCCCTGACCCGCGGACGGGGCGGCTTCATCTACTTCCAGTTCTGAGCCCGCCCGCGGGTCAGCTGGGGCCCGGCTGGCGGGTTCAGAAATGGTCGAGCGAGAAGATGCGGCGGTGTTCGCGGATCGCGTAGCGATCGGTCATGCCGGCGATGTAGTCGGCGATCTTGCGCGCCTGCTTCATCGGGTCGTCGGCCACCTGGTAATCGGTCGGCAGCAGCACCGGATCCGATAAAAACGCCTCGAACAGTTCGCGCACGATGCGGCTGGCCTTGACGCGCATGCGGTTGACCTGGAAGTGGCGATACAGGTTGGCGTACAGGAAGCGCTTGAGCGCCGTGGTCTCGGCCCGCATCTGCGCTGAAAAACGGATCAGCGGCGGAGCGCCGCGTACCGCATCGATACTCTGCGGCGCGGCCTCTTGCAGCAGCGCGCCCGAGGTCTCGACCAGGTCGGCCGTCATCGCCGTGATCATCAGGCGGATCGTCTCGTACAGCGCGCGCCGGCCGGCCAGGCCCGGATACGCCTGCTGCACCGCATGCCGATGGCGCGCAAACAATTCGACTTCTTCCATCTGCGCCATCGTCAGCAGGCCCGAACGCAGGCCGTCGTCGATATCGTGGTTGTTGTACGCGATCTCGTCGGCCAGGTTGGTCAGTTGCGCTTCCAGGCTCGGCTGGGTACGGTCGATGAAGCGCTGGCCGAGCTCGCCCAACTGGCGCGCGTTGTGCAGCGAGCAGTGCTTGAGGATGCCCTCGCGCGTCTCGAACGTCAGGTTCAGGCCGTCGAATGCGCCGTAATGCTCTTCGAGGTGATCGACCACGCGCAGGCTTTGCAGGTTGTGCTCGAAGCCGCCGAAATCGCGCATGCACTCGTTGAGCACATCCTGGCCGACGTGGCCGAACGGCGTGTGGCCCAGGTCGTGCGCCAGCGCGGTGGCTTCGACCAGGTCTTCGTTCAGGCGCAGGCTGCGCGCCAGCGTGCGCCCGATCTGCGCCACCTCGATCGAGTGCGTCAGGCGGGTGCGGAACAGGTCGCCCTCGTGATTCAGGAACACCTGGGTCTTGTATTCGAGGCGGCGGAACGCGGTCGAGTGGATGATGCGGTCGCGGTCGCGCTGGTACTCGCTGCGCGAACCGGGCGCGCTTTCGGCATGCTGGCGCCCGCGCGACTGCGACGAATGGGCCGCATACGGCGCCAGGCCGGCGTCGAAGTTCATCATCATCCGCTGCAGGCGGCCAGGGTCGAACGCAGCTGTTCGAGCGGCGCCGTGGTGATCGACGGGCTGCCGAGCGGCTTGAGCAAGATAAAGCGGATCTCGCCGCCTTCGTTCTTCTTGTCCACCGCCATCAGCTCGATCCAGCGCGCCTCGCCCAGATCTGGCGCGCTGACCGGCAAGCCGGCGGCGCGCACCAGGGCGCGCCACCG
>Ga0308160_10002940_pt1 | contig 19806 bp, 31 predicted proteins | sample PhyFR1_FD_201036 | JGI IMG/M metagenome (GOLD analysis project Ga0308160, IMG submission 201036) | Phyllosphere microbial communities from UC Gill Tract Community Farm, Albany, California, United States - DLSLF.R1 | ecosystem: Host-associated > Plants > Phyllosphere > Unclassified | place: USA...
CAGTAGGAAGCAGTGGAGGGGGCAGAGCAGGCAAAGGGAGAGGGGCAAAGTCGAAGAACGGGAGGGGGGGGGGGGATGGTTGGCAGAAGGAGGGCGACTCAGTAGTCGAAGCGGTAAGGGTAGCGGATGGGCTCCTGGTCTTCGAAGCGGGTGTCTGTCTCGCGCTCGGTGCCGAACATGGTGCGCGGCGCAGGAGGGGTTGGAGGCGGAACGACAACCGCAGACCGGCGACGCGAGCCGCTGACCGGAGTAGGAGTGGACGGGGTCGGGCGGTTAGGAGTCGAGGAAGGGATGAGAAGGGCGGCCGCGTTCGGGGGCGTGGTGGCGGCGGTAGCAGCGTCGGCGGCGGGCTTGAGCCAAGGCGAGGGAAGGGAGTGAGGGCTCGCCGGGCCGACGGTACCAGACAAGGAGGCGGCGCTGGCAACGGCGGCGATCTCGACGATCATGTCTGAGCTGTCCTGGTCGTCGTCTTCGTCGAGAAGGCGTTCGACGGCCGACTCGGTGACGATCCGCGCCCTCTTGAGAGGAGGCTGGTCGGGGATCACCGTCGCAACAGAGGAGCCCGACTCGCTGCGGGCGCGCTTGAGCGAGGCCGAGGAGAGGGGAGGACTGGATCGCATGGTCACGAGGTCAGTGAGTGACTTCGAGCAGACGGAGAGAAGAAGTGCAGACGTACAACAGTTGTTCTGAGGCGGTGGAGGGTTCGATGGGACTGGCGGCGTTGTCGACCGAAGCGGTCGAAGAGGCGACGAAGGGCTCTTGGCGAGTGGCCTCCGACAGGCCGTTGACCTTGCGCTGGAGGTCGAAGAAGAGCGACTCGAGCTTGGCGATCTGGATGTTGGCGGCCTCGAGCTTGGTCTCGTGCGCGAATGTGATCTCCGTGAGGGCGGTGATACTCGCGTTGGCGGCGGCGAGATCGCGCCGAAGGGCAGCATTCTTGATCTTGAGTTCGTCGACGACAGAAGTCGACGAGGGGTATGCGGCCACCTCTGCCGCACGAGTCGAGCCTGTCAGGCAGGTGAGGAAGGGGTCAGGGCGGACTCGCAGGGCGGAACGAGAACGGGAGACGGCAGTACTGACCCTCGGGCTCCGACTCTTGGACGACGAGGACCTCGTCCTCGACGTTGACTTGCTTGGTCTTGGGCTTAGCGGGTGCCTTGGTGCGGGTCGACCGGCGGCCGTGGCTGTTGGTGAGGTCGGTCGCAAACTTGCGGCTCGTGACCTGCCTACAAGAAGAACCGAGCGTGTCAGTCTCTTGATTTCGGACGGGATGGCAGAAGCGCGGCGCGAAGGCTGAGGAGGACGGACGTACGAGGAGGCCGCAGTCGAGCCATTGAGAATGGCGCGGACGAGCTCATCCTTGCGCATCGAGCTGGTGGTCTTGATGCCGGCGACCTGGCGAGGGACAACCGGAAGAAGGGGGCGGGCAGAGCGCGTCAGTCGCAAGTCTAGCGAGCAGCGAGGAGCGTGCCGATGAAGGATGGGATGGGGATGGGATGGAGGGAAGCTGAGCTGCAGCTTCGAAGTGACCGTACCTTGCAACGAGCGACGAGCTCGGGCTTCTTGAGCGCCTCGAGGGCGGCCTGGGTGATGTTGTTGTTGGTGAGGGTGGAGGTCATGGTGGTGGATGGGTAGGTTTCGGTGAGTGTGGAGTGAGGAGGGAGGTAGCGCGAGGAGTGCAAGTGGATGGAAGAGGTGTGTGAGTGAGTGGTTGAGTGAGCGAGTGAGCGTCGGTAGGTAGCCTGTCGCCCGGCCTCAAGAGCAGCAGCGGGCGGGCGGGCGGGCGGGCGAGCGGGCTTGCTGCGCGCCATCCGGAGGCAAGCGAAGCGTACTTGCAGCACTGGGAGCGCACGCCCGCTGGCGACGAGCATCCACTGGCGCGGAGCTGAGGGGGTCAGCTGTTTGAAATGACCTCTCAGCGGCGCAGCAGCCTCTGCTCTCGCCGCCGGGTCGACCGGCGAAGTCGGCCCAATGCAGCAATGAGCCAGCCACTCACTCGCTCGACCAAATAACACATCCCGCAGGACTGGATGCTCGTCGCCAGCGGGCGTGCGCTCCCAGTGCTTGCAGCCCGTCCCGCGACCGACGACCGACCCAGCGTCCTGGCCTCGCCAGACGACTGGAAACAATTTTTCCCACAGCCGGACCGACGAGTCGACCAGGGCCTGCGAGGGTCCGATAATTACGGCCTGGCCGAGCCGGTTGTTTGCGATCCGGTCGCGTGCATCGGGTCCGACGGCTTGGGCGCGCGAACAGCGAGTGATCAGTCTCTTCGGGCCACGTACACCTCAAATCGGCGCGCCCGCACCCGGCCGATCTGCACCGACCGACGGGAGGTCAGCGTCGGAGACCGAAAGCCATGCATGAGCGCGACATGACGGTGCGTGAGTGAGGACGCAGAGCCGGGATCTCCTGGTCAGGGATGGCGAAGAGAGGAGAGGCACCAGGGTCGCCGTGTCGTCTAGGCGCGTCCGAGGTCAGGCACCCTCGCACCTCCTCCCCCGACTTACTTGCCGGCATCCCTCGAGTAGGTCGGGTCAGCAGCTTGATCGACCGAATGCGTTCGGATTGGGCTGAATGGGGTCAGCGGACGACCGATCGACCTGAGGCAAGCACGTGCGGTCGCTTGGCAGTAAGAGGAGTGCGCTCGAACAATGCCCTCTTGTGGCCTCTGGATGCAGAGCAAGACGAGCACGTCGAGCAAGCGGGCATCCTTATCCGGCTGAGCTAGGCCCTCTTGAGACCTTCGACATGCTCAGAGACGCGGCTCGACCGTCGGCGTCGGCTTGGGAGCCTCGCTTCCAGCGCCTCCCCAGCCGGCAACGTCGTCCGTCGCCCAAGCGCGCGTGAGGACGCCGGCGATCGCAGACGTCGGCGGGAGCTTGTACGTCGGCTTGGTCTCGGCTTCGGGCCGAGGGAGGGACTTGCCATCCTGCTGCTCGTGGAGGAGCGCGCCAAAGGAGGTCAGCAGTGAGCACGACAAGCGCGGGATCACTCACCGCTGAACGTCCTGCGATCAGGACAGAGCACCGTGTGAGGGGACGCACGTTGAAGAAGGCCTTTGGGTCGTGCCTGTTACCGATCGTACCCTCCGGATCGGCCATGATTGCCCGAATCTCGGCCTTCGTGAACCACCGGGCCGACTCGAGCTCGTTGTCGAGGTCGAGCCGGATCGTCTGCGCAGGGTCGGCCCGGCCAAAGCAGCCCACCATGAGGTTGGCTTTGCGGTGAGGCGGCAACAACTGGGTCAGCCTCTGGCCGATGATGGCGAACGCAACGGAGAGCAGTGCATGGACGGACCGGGATAAGGCCAAGGCTGACTAGAGTGGTACATGACCTCCTCGACGACGACGCCGGCCTCCTCGTAGACTTCGCGCCGGACGGCGTCCTCGAATGACTCGCCCGGCTCGCAGAAGCCGGCCAGGCAGGAGAACATGCCGGCCGGCCAAGCCTTCTGGCGGCCGAGCAGGATCTGGTCGCCCGTCGTCGAGATGATGGCCTGCGGAACGGTGAGAGCACGCAGTTAGGTCAACCGAGTGGGACCTAGGGCGGAAAAGTTAGACGCTCGTGATCGAGCGCGCACCATGATGATGACCGGGTCCGTTCTGCGCACGGCATCATGCGGTCACAGATTACTAAGGTCAGTCCCTTCGCCGCTTCGACGAGTGCCACGTATCGAAGAAGAAGGAAGGGTACGCACCGTGGATAGCAATAGTTGTTGAGTCCCTTGAGCGAGGGGCAGCTCGATCCTTCGGGCGCACGAGCGGTCTCGCACGAGAGCTTCCAACTGAGGCACGGGCGGGACGAGTGGGCCACGAGGGGACATCAGATGGGGGAGAGGTTGGGGTGGAGAGAGTAAGGATGGGACTGACCCGCCCCAGAGCGAATACTACACGAGTGTCAAGGCAAGGAGGCAGAGGCCAGTCAGATAAAGGGGCGGCGAGACGAAGAACAGGCGAACGGACCGTCTTTGAGCCGCAGCCGGCGCAGAACTGTTAGAGACGAGGATTGAAAGGGGGCAGGGTTTGAAGAGGGGCAGGGTTTGTCAGCCTTGTGGCCGTTTGTGCTTCATTAAGACAATACGTGCGAGCTTCTACTTTAAGGGCAGAAAGGAGAAACCCACCTTATTGCGAGCGTTCCAGTCGACCATGCTCCGTGCCTGGGCGAAGACGCCGGCCTCCCAAGGCTTGAAGGCCATCGCCGCCTTCCGGCTGTCGAAGAAGGCCCTCTCCTTCTTCAAGATTGGCTCGAGCAGCTCGGGCGTGAGGCCCGAGGTGTCGAGCGCAAAGACGGGCGGGTTCGAGGTGTTCTCTGACGGCGACGGGTCCCGGACGAGCAGCGTCCGTTCGGTCTCGGAAGCCGAGCGCTCGTCGGTCCCGAGGAAGACGAGCGGGGGGATGTCCTTCCTCCGGGCGCCTTGGAGATGGCGCGTCTTACCCTCGCCGTCGGCTTCAAACCAGGGCGCACCCTTGTCTTTGCCGCCGAGGAGAGGGCCGACCTCGTCCCAGCCGAGGAGGGCGAGGCTGCCGTCCGAGGTCGAGACGAGCGGCGCGCCGTCGGACAGGGCGACAAAGACGGTCAGGCGGTGGCCGAGGTGGGCGTCGAGCAAAGCCGAGGAGTGGCGGTGGAACGACAACCGGTTGAGGGCCGGCGCGCCCGAGTAGAAGTTGATCTGACTGTTGGAGTGAAGAGCAGGAGGGGTCGGGTCGAGGGTCAGCTCTGGGGCTGAAAGGGAGAGATGCGTCATCCTGGCTGGCTCGCGTCTCGCACAGAAGCCCTTCGTAGGAGACAGGGGGCAACCTACTTCTCACCCATGTAGGCGTTCTTGAAGCTTGAAGCCGCTGCTGTTGAGGAGTAGGTTCGGCGGGCGAGAGGAGCGAGGCGAGCGGGGAGCATCGACGTCGGAGGGAGCGGCGGCGACAGGCTCGGAGGGACGAGGGACGGCGAAGAGCGAACCGCCGGCCGGGCCGATCGGAGGGGCACGCGCGGCGCGCAGCAGCCACCCCGTCAGACGAACGAGGACCAGCAGCAGGGAACAGACACGACCCTTGTCGCTTGCAGTGCTCAGTGTTGACACCCTCCGCTCGCGAACGAGCGCACTCGCTCCCAGGATCTAGAGCAGCATGATCCTACCAAAAATCGTCCTGCGACCCCTCGCCCTCGTCCTCGCTCCCCTCGTCTTCGCCGCCACCGCCGCCGCCAACACCAATGAGGTCCATCGCGACCTTCTGTTCGCCCCTCGTCCCCCTTGCCTCCCCCTTCCCTTTCACACCCCCTGGCGCCTTCCCTGCTGCAGCAGCCTCCGCTTCCGCCTTCTCACGCTTGCTGGAGAAGCGCGGGCCGAGACCAGGCCGATCGGCCACGCCGTAGCCGGCCTCTTCGGTGAAGAGCGAGGCGTAGCCCTGTTGCGACTTGGCATGTGCGCGTTCGCGCTCGGACGCGAGACGGGCATTCTTCTGCAAAGCGAGAAGGAGGAGGGTCAGAGGGACGTTGCGGGTAGAAGAGCTGCGATTGGGACGCACAAGCTCGTTGGCTTTCTGGGCTTTCAGCTTGCCCTCGACCCGCTGGCGGGCGATCCGCTCCTCCTCATGGTCGACCTATCGGGGTGTGAGAAGCGATGCTCGTCAGCGCAAGGTGGCGAAAGACCTCGCTACAATGACAGCGCGCGACTAACCTCTCTGACGACCTTTGATCGGTTCAGCCGGTTGACGACCGCGTTATCCCTCGCGCCGACGAACACGCGCTTAACGAGCCGGTCGTTATGGAACGAGACCGAGCCGGTCGCCATGTCGCCCGTCTTCTTGAGGTTTGAGTGGGGCGTGTAGATGACGGTGACTTGGGAACGCTTGTTGCCTGTGGGGGAGAGCCGATGGAGGTAGACGGGAGCGGTAAGGGGGTGTGAGCGGTCAACCTCATCAACTCCTTTCCCTTGCCTCCTCGGAAACCTCGCTGCGGCCTGAAGCGCCATATGGGCACGCACCCTCAATCGAATTCGCCTTGACCAGCTGCCCCATCTCCTGCTGGACGCTCTCCGGCAGTCCCGCCTCCCACGACCCCCACTGGCAGGCCTCGGGCAGGCGGAGGTAGACGTGGGCCGACGAGAGCTTGTCGACGTGGAACCAGAGGTCCGAGGGGAGGCCGTAGCGGATGAGGTCTTCGTCTGGAGAGGTTGATACCAAGTGCGGGAGAGGATGACAGAGTGGATCAGGACAGATGTTGGCAAGGAGTAGTCGGACGCGTGGGGTCTGGGGATCGCAGAGAGGAAGGAGGAGGGGGAGTGAAGCAGGAGTGGACGCACTCTCGACCTTGTCTCTATGAGGTCGTCGAGCGGAGTAGCAAGTGAGGCCAAGCGAGCAGGAGGCAATGACGAGATATAGTGCGCGCAGGTGGTCCGGTGTTGGCCGGCAAGCAAGACGAGGTGCAAGGGGGGGGGGAGCGAGTGTCAGCCGCCTGGCCTCCTCGGCCGTTCGCCGACTTCACACAGCGCTTCGCATCGTGAGGCGATAGCCGGTTGCGGAATCGATCCCCCGGGTTCCTGCATTGGCCGCCCAGAGCACGCCCAGTGCAACCGGCAGGTCGGCCGGCATAAGCCGGTCTGGGCACGGTCGGAGGCCGAGCCGATGTCGACCGGCGAGGCGCCAAGCAAGTCCACCGCAAGGTGCTCTCGTCCGAGCTCGCTCGTCCGTCGACAAGGAGTGGCCTGCAGCCTTGGAGTCGGCGCAGGTGCGCGAGACCGCAATGGGAGCCACGTTGGAGCCGACCGGTCTGGCCATGATTCCCAACCCTCGACGCTCGAGCTTGCAGCTGGCTCGCCGGCTCAGCTGGCGCGTACTTGACGCTCGACAAGACGCTCGGCAGGAAGAGTGGAGGTGGAAGGGAAGGGACTGACTTGCCCATGAAGATGATTGGCGGTGGATCGGCCGCGGTCGAGGTGAAGAAGACGACCATCGTGGGCGGGTGCGGGTGCTGGGACAGGAGGCGGAAAGGGGCGAGCGAGCGAAGTGTGAGGCTGGTCGAGTCGTCGGCGGGAGCCGAGGAGAGGGGCATAAGAAACCAGACGGGGAAACATCGTGGTACGGTTGGGCTCAGTCCAGGGACCTGTCGTCGGCTGCCGCTGCAACGCCCGTCGTCCGACCTCCGCCTCGACCTCGACGCCAACCTTCGCAGCATCGATGGATCGGGCGAGAGAGTAGTGCCGAGGCCAACCTAGGGCAGCGTCGCTCAGCATCGCCCAGCGTGGCCAGCAGCTTCCGAGGCTGACCGCTCAAGCCTGGCGGCCCGGCTCTTTAGCCTTCCAGGCGCTGCCTGTCTCGCATCGGACAAAAGCGCTGAGACCCTCGGCTCGCCTTTGCCATGCATGTTGGCCACTCCTGGAGCCGCACCGCCTCGGCGATGGAGGGCCGAGCTCACCTTGGGTGGCCAGAGTGCCACTGATAGGAGACGGGCCGCTCCTTCGTCTGTGCGGCTGATGAACGACGACCTTCTCTCGCACCAACACCGGGCTCGCCTTCCATCCCAGCCGCCTGCTGTCGCAACCGCTCTCTCCGCCCTCTTCACGACCTCGCTTCCACGGCTTTGCTCGCGCAGATCAGCCAATCCCAACCGACGCACGAAAGGGCTGCCCCTCCCTCCCGCCTTTCCGCACCTCTCCTCCGGCCCGACGTGACCGGGTCATGCCCACGGCCCGCCAGAGCTCACTCTTTGACCCAGCCTACTCGGTCGCGGCAGTCGCCCCGCCCGAGCCTGTTCAACGGCCCAAGGCCGGTTCGCTCACGTGGGCAATGACGATCTCAACCGAGCTCACCAGTCGGCCGTCGACCGAGGCCGACCCCGCCGGTTCAACGCCAACCGAGGGGCAGCACGGCGCCGGTGACGGCGGCGACGACGCGCTCGCCAGCCGCTTCGGCCTACTCAACCACTTCCGGCGCGACTTTGGCCCGCTCGAGACCTTCAGCTTCGCCATGACCATCATCAGCGTCTCGTCCTGCGTCGCCTTTACGCTCGACACCCCGCTCCTCCTCGCCGGTCCAGCCTCGGTCGTTTGGTGCTGGCTCGCAGGCTCCGTCTTCAGCCTGACGATCGCCCTCTCGCTCGCCGAGCTCATGTCGGCCTATCCGACGGCTGGCGGGCTCTACTTCGCCGCGGCGAGCCTCGTGCCTGCCCGCCATCAGGCGCTGACAGGGTGGGTCTGCGGCTGGCTCAACAATCTCGGCCAGCTCTCGGCCGTCGCTTCGACCGAGCTCGCCGTCGCCGCCATGGTCTGGGCGGGCGTCTCGGCCGCAAAGGAGGAAGACGTCAACGTGACGCCGGCCATGACGTTCGGGCTCTTTGCCGCCTTCCTCGGCTTGCATGGCGCGCTCAACTCGCTCAGAACGGCCCACCTTGCCGTCGTCACAAGGGCGTGGGTCCCTTCTAGCCCCTCTCTTTCAGCCTCTTTGACTGATCCTCCCACCTACCGGCTTGCCAGGTTCATCTTCGTCAACGTCGGTGAGGCTCGGCTATCTCCTTGACCCAGCCAACCTTGGAGTCCTGGTCCGAGCCCTATGAAAATGATCATGCTGACACCTCGGCCCGGCGGCCCCTTGGTGCAGGCATCGCAATTCTCATCCCCCTCCTGCTTGTCTTCCTCACGCCTCTCGGATCGATGCAGCCGCCCTCGGTCGTCTTCACCCAGATCGACAACCGTTGGTCCTCTCCCTTGTTCCCTTCAAGCTGTCCCGCACGCGTCAAAGCCGCGATCGACAGTCTGACCCTGTGCGTCGGCACTAATGGGCAGAAACCGGATACAGCAACTCACTCGCCTTCCTCTTTGGGCTCGTCGCGGTCCAGTGGGTAAGTCGGACGCAGGGCAGCCGGTTCAGCTCATGGAGATCTGATACCTGCCTCGTATCCCAGACGATGACCGACTACGATGCCGTCGCCCACATCTCGCTCGAAGTGAGGCAGGCGGCCATCAGCGCGCCGGCCGCGCTGATAACAGCCGTCGCTGCGACAGGCGCCCTTGGCTTCCTCGTGCGGTTGTCTGCCAGTATTTTAAACTGCACATGACCACGCGTGCTGATCTGGGTGTCTCGTTCCCGATTGTCGCCGGTGCAGATGAACGTCGCTCTGATGTTTGCGGCGCCCGACATGGAGCACCTGCCCGGTCACTCCGGCATGTCGTTTCTTACGGTCCGTTTGCCTCTCACTTACGACATGAGCCTCTCGGTGACCTGGTTCGTCAACGACTTTGCTGATGCCAGTCCTCGCCCGCGCACACAGATCCTGATTCTCCGGACCGGCAAGCCGTGCGGCCTCCTGCTCTGGGCCATCGTGTGCTCGGTCGCCTTCTTCGTCGTTCACGTCACCCTCCACTCCTGCTCGCGCTCCGTCTTTGCCTTTGCAAAGGACGGCGCCTTGCCCTTCTCTCCCTTCCTCGCACGCCTCTCGCCAGCGACGAGGACGCCCTTGATGGCCGTCTGGTTCTCCGTCGGCTGCTGTCTGCTGCTTGGCGCCCTCAACTTCATCAGCAGCGAGGCCGGGAACGCCATCGTCGCCATGTGCCCCGTCGCACTTGACGTCAGCTACGCCATCGCTGTCCTTTGCCGCCGGATCTGGGCCAACGTGCGGCGCTCGGGTCTGCTCAGACTGATGACGACCGACCCGAAATTGACACTGACCCCCTCCCGCCTATCAGCACCCGGACGTCCAATACCGCCCGTGAGTATTGGGCTCTCGTCGACGGTTGAGCATATTCGCCTTGCTGACGCGCTCTTATGCCTTGGGCGACGACCCAATCTCAGTGGACCCTTCGCGCTGCCCGAACCGTGGAGCCTGCTCTGCAACCTGATGGCGCTCTGCTGGATCGCCTTTGTCTGCGTCATCCTCTGCTGGCCGACAGTCCATGACTTTACGGCCAAGACTTTCAACTGGAGCGGCGTGCGTCTGCCTGACGGCTGTGCTTCAATCTCTGTGCTTACTTAGACGCGTTCCTGTGCCGTCGTCGCAGGTCATCGTCTTTGGCATCCTCGCCGTCAGCTTGGCCTGGTACGCCGTCTCCGCTCGGCATCGTTACGTCGGACCGAGGAGGGACGTTGTGCCGCAGCCGTTGGCAGCAGCCGGAGTCAGGCATGGCGGCCGCCGAGCCAAAGACGGCGGCACCTCGCAAGCGTCTGCTTTCAGCGTCGGCACGCGCTTCGACCCGGCCGAGCTCGGCATGCAGACCCGGATCGACAAGCGCACGTCGGCCGAAGAGAAGTACCAGCACGAGTCTTCCTCGGGCCATGCTGCCAGCGTGCAAGATGGGGGCGGCAGCGGCTTGAGGAGTCGGCTGGGCTCGCTCGCGTTCCGCGCGAGGCTGGCCTCGGTCGGGACCGAAGAGGCCGTGCTCGGGTCCTTTGCTGAGAAAGGGTAGAAGCGGACGTCCTCCGGCTGATGATCTGCCATGCTTCGTTTGCCTTCGAGAACGAGTGCCTGGTACATGCAGGGCACTGATGGCGACAGCGAAGGCTGAGAGCTTGCATACAGGAAGATCGCATCCAGCCGGGGAGAGACGAAGAAGACGAGAGGAGCAAAAGTAAAGAGTTGGCCAGACGTGCAAATGAAGCGGATGTGCGACGAGAGCTTTGATCCTGACCGTCACGGGGAGGAAGTCAGCGATCAAGGCGCAGAGCTGCCGGATCGAGGACAAGATGGCGCGTCGCACCCTCATCGACGACCTCGAAAGGTGGAAGCCGACGACCGCTGCTTGGGCGCCCGCCGCTTTGGATTGTACTGGCGTGAGCGGATGAGCCGTTCGACCGGCGTGACAAGGGTAGGGCAGCCGGGTGAGGCCACCGCTCGATCCCCGCATAGGCCGCCGGTCCGGCCGTCATTGCGCGCGCCATCGAAAGGCGAGTAACTGCAGACGATGCCTTGATTTGGATTTTCGATGTTGTAGCTGTCAAGGAGGCACCAGAGGTCGGCACAATCAGCGTGAGGATTCACGAGCGAGGCGACAGACTGACTATCGGCAGAAGACGCTGTCGTTGCCGAGCTGCTTCTCGCCCGTGAGCGGGCTGCCCAGCCGGTATGTGCCCAAACCTTCGACGACGTATTCGCCCGGCAGGCAGGTCAGGTAGCACTGGTTGACGCCGGGCGAGGGCGCAAACTGCCGCTTGACCTGCTCGACTGCCGTGGGCGCTTGCGCTCGCCGGACGTCGGCCGATGCGAGGGAGGTGAGGACGAGAAGAGCCACGAGTCGGGCCGCGAGTTGGCGGAGGGAGTAAATGAGCATGGCGTGGCAGGCGGGCGGTCGGGGTATACAGGCCAGGACTGTTCGAGGAAGATGAGGGTCGAGGAAGAGAGCGACAAAAGGTCAGCCCCATGCGAAGTCAGATTTTGTACGCTGGACGAGCTTCAGCCCAAGCGACAGGCTCTCTGGACGTGTCTCTCGGCACAACGCGCACCAGCTCGCCGAACAATGGGTCGAGCGAGCAAGCCCCTTCTGGCAGGTTGCTCGGGCCGGAGCCGACTTGGTAAGGCGCGCCGCGCGCACAGTTCCGGTGGCGGTGGCGTCCTCAAAGGTCCGGTGGGCCAGCTCAGAGACGCGTGCGAAACGTGCCAGGCGAAGGTTGGCGGTTGGGTTGTAGCAACTGGTGACAGACGATCACTTGACAGAGCTGCTGTCACAGGCGACCCGAGCGAGGGCTGCCTTCCGATCCGCCGCGTGCCCTGGACTGCGGCTGGAAGAAGCTCGTTGACGCGAGGCGGCATAGGTGGCACGTGGACGAGTCGAGCTACCGTCGAAAAGGTGGATGACCGAGAGCTCTCGTCGCTCTGGCCGCTCGTCCGGCTTTTGTGAGCTTGATCGCTGCCGACATCTCTCCGAGAGCTATAATGAGCGATTGGAGACGTCAGCAGGCGAGAGAGTCGGACGAGAGACGAAGGTAGAGGAGGGAAGCCCCGCTCGGCATGGCTGTTCGGAGGCCGAGCGAGCTCGCGCTTGCGTCGACAGCCCTTCTGGCGGGCTGAGCTGCTCGTCTGTCGACATCGGCCTCTTCCGGACGTCCCGCTTCTGCTCAACTCACTACAGGATCCAGCAGGCAAGCTAGTCAGCACCACTGGAACTGACCCTTCGGCTAGCAGGCGGCACCTCCAGCTGCTAATGAGTGAATATGGAGAGCGTCGGACGAGCTGGACCCGACGCGGCGTCAGCGTCCATGCGTCGAATCGTGGGCACGCTCTCGTACCTTTGCAATACGTCCGCTTTCAACAGGGGGGCTGTATCTTCGCTTTCAGGCCGGCTTCGAGTTCTTCTAGCTGCCTCGACCTTGACCTGAAGGGACATCGTCGACGACGTTGCGTCGAGCCGGGGCTGTCCTGCTGCGCACGCCCGACCTCGGCTCGCCTCCGAGCTGCTCCGGCCATCTCGCTCTCGTGCTTTCCCCGCCCTCATCCCCTCACTTCGCCTCCAAAATCATGGCCTCCACGACGGGCATGGCACACTCGGGCTCGTCCTCGCTCACTCCTTCGGCATCCATCCGCCTGGCCGACCTCGGGCCCGACGCTAGCCAGTTGCCGGCCACGTCGACCGGCTCCTCCCGCTCACGCTCGTCCTCGAGCTCATCCTCCACCTCGCGCTCAACCTCGTCCCGGAGCTCAGGCTCCTCTCGACGGCCCTCGGCTCACGCTCTAGAACGTGCTGCACCGGACGACGACGACGACGGGCCCTTCTTCTACGGTCCGGCAGCGTCTTCGTCAGCGCTCAGCCGGAGCGGCGTCGCCCGAAGCAGCCCGGGCGCTAGCGCCGGCGGCAGCATCAAGGGCAAGGCTCGCGAGCTCGTTGATCCTCCCGCCGACGTGGTGGTTGACGACGACGACGATGAGGGACCGTTTGTCAACCCAGAGAACGGCGGCAGGGACTCGGGCTCGAGCAGTGCCAGCAGCAGCGGAGACGAGTCGGGCCGCTGTCGACCGGCGCCGACCTCGCGACAACAGCAGCACCAACTCCTCCCGCCTTCGCCGACACGAGCTGGGACGCTGACGCCTCGGTCGTCCTCCGAGGACGAGCGGACGCCATCTCCTACCCACTTCCTCTCGCCCTCGGCCGCCGTCGACATCAACGACACCGAGGCGGGCCCGCTCCTTCCGCCGCCGACGGTCGCATCCACCGGCGCAGCTGGCGGTGGAAGCACCAGCAGCGCAGCCGACACTGATCGCCATCATCGGCGGCGGTCCCATAGACGGCGGACTGAATCTAGCAGGCATGGCAGCAGTCGTCGGATTGCTGCTGGCTCGACGAGCCTGCGCGACCGGGCGGCCGCTGTCGCCGGCTGGGGCTGGGGACGTCGGCCAGACGGCGGCCGCCGGCGGCTGGCTGGCAGGGAACGCGCGCTCTGGGAGTGGGTCAACGTCGACGACCTTGACGAGTTTCTTGGCCAGGTGCGTGCATCGTCGAGAGGCCTGCGGACGAGGGGAGGTGAGGGCTGCATGCTCAGCTTGCGACAAAGGGCTGATTCGCCGCGCAACCCTCGCTCCGCAGGTGTACGACTTCTATCTCGGCAAGGGCCTCTTCTGCATCCTTCTCGCGCGAGCTCTCAACCTCGTGTGGGTCGCTAGCCTCAAGGTTGCCATACTCCAGAAAGCCTCTGCTGACCTGTGTGCTCGCGCATTCGTCTCCCCTTCCTCAGCACGGTCGGCTTCGTCATCGTCTTCTCGTCCTTCCTCCTCCGCTGCGTCGACTATGGGGCGCTTGCCGCCCGCTCGGGGCTCGGCGAGCAGTGGGCGCTCGATGAGATCCTTGTGCCCCGCTGCGCATCATCGTGCGTCCCACTCGAGACACCTGCGCTGGACGCCATCTGCTCATCCAGGCTGACGCTGCTCATCGCCAACCTCAGAGCCTCGTTTGGCGCTTGGGTCCTCTTTCTCCTCTTTCTATCCTTCTACGCCTACCAGCTCGCATCCTTCGCACGCTCGATTCCGCGCCTCTTCGCCCTCCACCGGTTCTTCGCCTTCTTGCTCAACATGCCAGACGAGGATATCCAGACAACCAACTGGAACGACGTCGTCCGCGCGATTGAGGGCATCAGGGAGGCCAACAGCGCGACGAGTGTCCGAGCGGGCGCCATCCGGCTTGACGCGCACGAGTCAGTCTCCGGGCGTAACGGCTGCCCTCTGACGTCGGTCAGGCAGGCTCGAGCGGAGACTGACATGCTCGTCCTCCCGTCCCGTCCTGTCCCGTCCTGTCCCGCCCCGCCACCAGCATCGCCAACCGTCTCATGCGGCAGGAGAACTACCTGATCGCTCTCCTTTCGCCCGGGCCTACGACCGAAGATTCGAGCCGACCCGCAGCAGCGCCGCCTCGGCCTCGACTCGACCTCTCGCTCGCTCGCATACTTCCGCCTTGGGTGCCGGCTAGTCTACGCAAGCACCAGTGGCTCACACGCGTCGTCGTTTGGAATTTGCGGTTCTGCCTCATCGGCTTCCTCTTTGACGGCGGGGCTGGAGGCGAGGTCCGCCGAGGCGTCCTCAGGTCGAAAGGCAATCGCCCCGTCCTGGCCGAGACGTGAGTAGAGAGACTCCCTTCGGCGTCTTTGCGACTGCTGACCTACCGACGGTACTCCTCTGCGTTCTCAGGCTTCGACGCCGCTTGCGCTTCATGGCCCTCGTCAACGTGGTCCTCGGACCGGCCATCGCCGTCTACCTCGTCATCTACTCCTTCTTCCGCTACTTTGAGGTGCGCCGCTGCCCCCTAACCTACTCGTGGTGTGCCGCACGCACGGCCCTGACCTCCAATCTACCCGGCCCCAGGAGTATCACAAGAACCCGTCCTCGATCGGCGGCCGGGCTTATACGCCCCAGGCGCGGTGGCTCTTCCGCGAGTACAACGAGCTTCCGCACCTCTTTGAGCGGCGGCTTGCTGGCTCCCTCCCGATCGCTCGCAAGTACGTCGACCAGTTCCCCAAAGAACGAATGACGCTGGTCATGCGGTGCGTCCTTTGTCCCTCTGGCCCTGCGATAGCCACTCCTCGCTGACGTCTTTCGGTTGGGGGCTGCTGCAGCTTCATTTCGTTCATTGCCGGCTCGTTCGCAGCCGTCCTCCTCCTCCTGACAATCCTCGACCCGGCCGCGCTCCTGTCGCTCGAGATCACGCCCCACCGAACCGTCCTCTTCTACCTGACACTCTTCGGCGCCGTCCTGGCCGTTACGCGGACCGGAGGCGAGGGTGGGAGCGAGGGCCGCAAGGCGTACGACCCCGAGGTACTCATGCGCGGCGTCGAGTACTTTACGCACTGGATGCCGGCCAACTGGGAGGGCCGGCTGCACTCCACCTACGTCTGTCCCTCTTCTCCAGAGAACCGATCGCCCTCTTCCGTCGACTGATGCTCTACGTTCACCTCTCTCCTGCAGGTGCTCGACGCGTTCTCGCGCCTCTTCACGCTCAAGGTCGTCGTGTTTCTCAGCGAGATCGCCTCGGTCTTCCTCACGCCGCTGCTGCTGTGGAAGACCCTACCTGCCCAGGCCGAACCGATCGTCGACTTCTTCCGCGAGTTTACGATCCAAGTCGAAGGGGTCGGCCACGTCTGCAGCTTTGCCGTCTTTGACTTTGGCCGCGTCGGAAGCGGCAAGGGCCGCGGGGACGAAACTGCCGTCCCGAATCGACGGCGGCCGGACGGCCACGCCGCGAAGCTCGACCGGACGAGGGAGCGCGAGCCGGCAGGAGGCAAGATGGAGCGCAGCTTTCTTAACTTTAGGGTGTGTTCGCCCCCCGCCCCCTGCCCTCGCTTGACAAGCCGCTTGAGAGCCAGACTGATGACCCGTCGAGCCGCTCCTTAGGCCAACAACCCAGAGTGGACCGTGCAGGACCCGACGTCGTCCATCTTCCTCTCGCGCCTGCAAGAGCAGCAGTCGTCGCATCTGCTGGGACCCGGCGGCAACGGGCGGCAGCCATACCGACCGACGCAGCAGCACCCGGCGCCGCGCGAGGGTGTCCTGCAGGCGTCGTACTACCTGGCCGAGCACAACGTCCCTGCATTCGGAGGCTTGGGGCCGGGCCTGGGCGGCTCGCCTCTGAACGGTCATGCATCGCCCGGCATCGCCCGTGGCGGCGGCGGCGGCGGCGGCGGCAGCAAACACCCGTTAAAGTCGCGGTCGAGGCAGGCTCCCGTCCTGCAAGAGGAGCAGGCCGAGGACGAGCGCGAGGCCGAAGGCTGGGACGACGTTGCTCGCGACGATCGGCAGACTCAGGGTTCGAAGACCGACAATAATGACGACGACGACGACGACGACGACGACGACGACGACGGCGAGGACCAGGACCTGCTCCGGCTGCTCGGCGCCATCGGCTCGACGCGGCTCGGACGCTAGGACCGCCTCGCTCGCACGAGCCCCATCCATGTAGAACCTTTTTCGTGTCGTATTGCGAGTCATGCAGAGGTCAGGGATCGTACAGATGTGGGGACCCGGACGGGAGGGAATGCGCGCGAGAAGGGGAACAGGACGGGGGGGGGGGGAGGGGAATCGAGACTGCTGGGTGTGTGAGCGAGGGTAGGTGGGTCGAGCGTCGGTCGCTCAAGGAAAAAGGTGAGATGCAGGCGAAAGCGAAGGAGGGAAGGGCGGGCGAAGGTAGGGACGGGAAGGGACGATAAGGCAGGGCAAGGGGGGCAGGAGCATCTAGCGCCAGGCGGCGCTGCCGCCGGTCGCGATGGACGTCCGGCTGCGGAGGTTCTCGGTGACGGCCGCCGTCTTGGACGCCGTCGGCAGCGCGTAGGACGGGACGGGCCCGCCGGGCGGCGCGAGCGACGCCCTCGACCGGCCCATCGGCCCCATGAGCGAGGCGCGGGGCGCTCGGCCGGCCGGCCCAGGCAGCGCCGCCTTCTTGGGCGACCGCATGAGGGCGGCCGGTCCGGCGCCGGCGTCGGCCATGAGCACCCGTCGGGCGCCGCCGCCGAGGGCCGACGTCTTGGGCGTGAGCTCGTGGAACGTCGGTAGGTCGGCGAGTCCCCCGCCGGTGCCGCCGCCGCCGCCGCCGCCGCCTGGGGGCGAAGCGACGGGGATGAGGGACGATCGGCCGGCGGTCCGCTTCTTCTCGGTCCGCATCGGGCCGACGTTGGAGACGCGTCGCTTGGCCGGCGACGAGACGACGCGCTGGGTCCGGACCGGCGGCTGGCGGAGCGGCGACGCCTGCGGGCCGGCGGCGAAGAGCGAGAAGGCCTTGGTGCCCGAGACGTTGAAGGCCGACGACGACTCGGGCGAGAGCCGGGACGAGAGCGAGAAGGACGAGTTGACGTTGAGGCCCGGGCCGGCGTCGCCGAGCGGCTTGCGCGAGAAGAGCGACGGGGGCGGCACAGGTGCCAACGAGGAGGCGAAGAAGGACGAGCTAGAGGATGCCGCCGCCGCCATCGTCGTCGTCGTCGTCGCCGGGTTGGGTTCGATGTCTTCGGACGGGGTCGCGAAGGCGGGCGCCTTGGACAGGCGAGGAGGTCCGCCCTTGGGCAGCATCGGGATCTTGAAGACGTTGGGCGGCGGCGGCGGCGGAGGCGCGCCCTTGGATGACGACTGGCCGGCCGGGGCCGATGCCAAGGGCGCACTTGAGACTAACGACGTGGACAAGGCGGCGGCGGCGGCGGTCGTCGGCTTGCCGAAGGTCGGCAGCGGCGGCGCAGCGTCGGCCTTCTCGTCCTCCCACTCTGCGTCCTCGCCTTCCTCGTCCTCCTCCTCGTCGGCCTCGACGATCGTCCTCCGGATGAGGAGACGGCTCGCGTCGTCGATCTCGCCCTCACCCGCCTCGTCCCGCCAGCGGAGCTTCTTGGCCGAACCGCCACCGCCGCCGCTGCCGCCGCTCAGCGTCGAGGCGCGGTAGGCCGAGCGGTAGGGCGAGGCCGCGCCGGCCGAGGAGCGCATCGGCGACGGCGCCGATTTGGCCTTCATCGCCGAGGCCTTCTTCACGGGCGAGGAGGTGTGGAGGGCCGATGAGGAGCTGCTGCTGCTGCTGCCGGCAACGAGGGATCGGCGCCCGCGCGACTTGGCCGCGGCCAACGAGCTCAAGCTGCTGGTGGCCGCCGCTGCGCGCGGCGCGCCGGACCCGAACGGGAAGGACGGCGCCGACGGGGTGTAGGGCTGGGTCTTGGTCGGGCTGGCCCGGCCGGTCGCCGAAGCACCGACGGCAGCGTCGGCCACGAGCCCCTCGACCGCCGTCCCGGCCGCCCGGGCCGTCTCGCCGAGCGCGCGCGCGACCGTCCGGACGGCCGCCGGGTCGCCGCCGGTGCTGCTGCCGAGCGTCGACCAGAGGTCGAGCCGGCCCTGGGCGTCTTGGATGGCGCTCAGCGACCGGGCGACGACGCCGGCGAGCGTCGCCAGCCGCTCGGCCTGCTCGCGCGTCGTCGCCCGGAGCCGGTCCTCGGCCGCCCGGCGCTGGGCGGCCTCGAGGTCGGCCGTCGCGAGCCGGCAGGTGCCGTCGACCATCTCCTTGGCGAGCCCGTCGAGCTGGGCGGTCCGCCGGCGCTCCTGGACGGCCCGGACGACGCCGTCCAAGATGGCCGACGCCTTGCCGGCCGCCTGGAGCCGGTCCTGGAGCGCGCGCGAGCCGAGCAGGGCCTCGTCCGGCTCGGCGAGCCGGGCGAGGAGCGCCCGCTCGGCGACGAGGGCCGGCGCGAGCGGAGCCGCTGCCGCCGCCGCCGGCCGGTCGGCGGCGTCGTCGTCGTCGTCATCGTTGGCGAGGGCGGCGAGCTCGGCGAGGCGCGACCGGAGCGGCCGGAGCCGGGTCTCGGCCGCGAAGAGGACGGCCTCGCAGAGGGCGCCGTCGACCATCGGCTCCTTCGTCTGGGCCGCTTTGGCCAGGACGTCGTCCCTCGCCCGGCCGAGCTCGAGCCGCATCGCGTCGCGCCGCCGGGCCTCCTGGCCGGCCTCCTCGGCCGCTTTGGCCTCGAGCTTGCGCTGGAGGAGGCTGACGGTCGCCGAGAGCTCGGCAATCTTCTGGACGTACTGCTTGACGTGGGTCTGGACCGAGTAGGCGTTGCGCGAGACGGCCGTCTTGATCTGCTTGGCCCGGTTGGCATACTTGAGCGTGTTCTGCGTGTCGTCGTAGTGGACGGTCGAGGGCGAGATGCAGACGATCATGCACGTCTTGCAGTTGCCCCCGAGCGAGAACTCGAGCAGCCGCGTCAGCTTCGAGTCGCGGTAGGGGATGTGCCGGTTCGGCGTCTTGGGCTGGCAGAGGGCGTTGATGCAGTTGCCGAGCGAGAGGAGCGACTTGTTGATCGACGAGCCCTCCTTCATCCGGGCGCCGAGGTTCGAGGTCGCCGCCGCCCGCTCCGAGCCGGCGAGGTCGATGATCGACAGCGTCGCGACGCTGACGCTCGCCTCGAGCCCGGCCTCGAGCGGCCGGACGCGGACGTTGATCTGGAGGACGGCGTGCGAGCGGGACGACGTCTGGTTGGCGTTGGTCATCTCGGTCCGCCGGCGCTTGTTGCCCTGCTCGACGGCGGCGTGGATCGCGACGGCGTCGCGCGGCTCGACCTCGGTCAGGCCCGGGACGGTGATCCGGTTGCGGTCGTCCTTGCGGAGGGCGAGCCCGTTGCGCGGGCCCTCGCCCTCGGTCAGGAGGTCGCGGATCGTCTCGTTGTAGATCTCGAGGTACGAGAAGGAGAGCTGGGCCGCGAGCGTGTCGGCCTTGCTCGCGATCAGCGCAAACAGGTGGTCCATCGTCAGGTGGATGACGCCCTTCTCCTTGAGCGTCCGCGAGCCCTCGCCGCCGCTGGCGTCGTCGTCGGTGTAGCAGCCGTTGATCGTGTGCGTCTTGCCGCAGCCGGTGGCCTGCCGGTACGGGCGGCGAGAGGGGGGGGGGAG
>Ga0308160_10002943_pt1 | contig 19787 bp, 17 predicted proteins | sample PhyFR1_FD_201036 | JGI IMG/M metagenome (GOLD analysis project Ga0308160, IMG submission 201036) | Phyllosphere microbial communities from UC Gill Tract Community Farm, Albany, California, United States - DLSLF.R1 | ecosystem: Host-associated > Plants > Phyllosphere > Unclassified | place: USA...
TCAGCTCCCAAGGGAGCTGAACCGCCGGTTTTTTTCGTTTTTCGCTGAGATCATCTTTTATCGGTCTCATTTCTGACTATGAATCTCCTGGAGAGGTTCTGTTCTTCCGAATCGAGGATTTCTGCTTCGCCCTACCTGGGGTAGGGGCAAATCGCACAAACCTCCCTCATATCCGGCCCTCCTCCACATCTCGGCACCTTCCCACTCAACCTTCCTCCACACCCCAACCCCTTCCCACCCGACCCTCCTCCACAAACCGGCCCCTTCCCACCCGACCCTCCTCCACATCACTTCTTCTGTCTGTAAGCGCGAATAGCCCCGCCGCCCGACAGTGCGCGTAACGTGATGCACGCGAAGCTCAGAGTTGATGCCGATTCGACCGCGAGCTAAGTCCTGAGACAACCCGAATGGTGTGGTCATGGCTCCTCCATAGATCAAGGGGCCGCAAGTATTCTCACGTTCTGGCCGAAGAGGGGCAAGTTGCGGCCTGGGAGGGCTATGGGATGACCCAGCACCTGGGCTCAGCTAAGAAGAGTGACAGCTTCGTCTTTGGTAGAGGCCGGTGTTCCCATTTGGGATGTGTACCTCGCCGCACCATTACGGAGACGACGCTGATGGAGTCGAGAATCAGAGCTTTCGCGGCAAGAGCGCGGCCTTCAAAGCCCAAGTTCAGATGTAGTGACGAGTGGATCAGCCCACTTCCTGCGTCACAATGACATCTAGCGTTTCTAACAGAGCAAGAGGGCGATCGAAGTTCCTATTCGGAATTCGGTAGGAGGGGCCTCCTGTTTCACGTGAAACGACCTCCAGGCACTGAAATGGCCGGCACCCTCTGCTCGGAGTTTCACGTGAAACAGGACCAATCGGATCCGTTCGACACCACGGTGATAGCACTACGGCAGCACTACGGGGTAGGCCAACGGCGACTGAATCCGATCCCGACAATTGGATTCATTCACGGTCTCATCCGGAAATGCAACGGAATGGATGTCTCAGGTTCCAACGATGAAGTATGCGCTGCGGTCGGCGAGCAGCCGTACCACCGGCTGCACAGCAAACGCGTATGCGCCTTCAGCGCTATCGGCGGCCTCGGAAGTCCTTTCAACGGTCCCTACCGGGACGTATGCCCTCAGGGAGGCCTCTCCGGATGCTCAGCGGGCCCTGTAAGGCGATCGCGGCCTTTCCCGAACCAGATTCCGAAGCAGCGGCATGCTGTCCGCTCTAGGCGTGCTTCCATGGCTGCCAGAGCCCTGAAGTGGCATGAAGTGGCAGAGTTGCGACCAACAGCCTCTAGGCTAGTGTAGAAGCGCTCGTATGACCCGGAGTATCCCTTTAGACGACTTCCGCGAACTGAAGGTTCAAGACTCTGAACCAGGCCCATTCGCGAAAGCATCAGAACGTTCCACCTCCAAGCAGACTCGTTCCGAGGAGACCTCTCCGCGGTAACCCCACAGAGACACGGATTGTCTGTTTCACGTGAAACGTATCCTTAATTTCACGACGACCAGTGTCCCGGGAAGCACACTCGAATCTGATCACAAGCAAGACATCCCATGACTGCCGCCGTTAGGACTCTTGCTGCTTGCTGCTGTGGAGCGGGCATCTCGTGAGGAGCACGGCGCGTGACCGGAACGCCCATGGGGCTTGCTGCTTTGCCTTTTGAATCGAAGCCACCGAGAAGTAGCTCAAGGGCGGGATTGCCTCTTCTCTGAGGATGATCGTGTCACCCGACCGCAAGAGTGTTCAGCCTGACGGCCCAAGCCCATGTCGACGATCGCAGCAGGTCTACAAGACGCCTTGTGATTTCAGGTATTCAGCTGTCGGATTGGCGGGTACGCCGTCAGCGTGTCCAGATTCCGCACATTGCCCTGTGGGCTAAAGGCGACAACTCTTCGCGAGGGAACGTCAACGGCATGCCCGCCTTTGGGTCGTTTCACGTGAAACCGAACCACAGAACGCTCTCTAGCCAGCGACTACGGAGGGCACCTATTCTCTCAGTAGACTCTGAGCGGCTCCTCACTGAACCCGTGGTGTGAGGCGTACTGCGACGATGCCTACTACGACGGCCGAATAGGATCACGAGATACTTGCCCATGCTGAACCCGGCTTCTGGTTGCTGAGGCAGGGGAACTCTGTCAGCTACTCGGCCCCTACACCACACTGACTGCGGCCACGGTTCAGTGTCTCCAGGTGGCGCACTGTTTATGCGGAGCTAGGAGAATGCATGTGCGTCAACATGAGGCAGCTCGTATCTCAGTCGCTATGGCTATCCGTGACAGAACATCCGATGATTCACGCACCTAGGTGCTCGGCATCTTAGGCACGTTCGGCGCAATGCTCCGTCAGCAGCCACAGGTGTCGGCCGTCATTCCAGTTCTGTCATCCCAAGCTGAGACCGGGAGGGGATCACCCTACCGTCCGCGCCAATCGCCGGCCTAGGCGAAGGCCTCAACTCTGTCGTGCTCTCGGATGGATCAGGATCGATCCTAGCCGTCATTCCCAAGTTATCCGCAGGAGAGCCCTCTTCTTATGCACATAGTTATCCACAGGCTTATCCACTGCGGGTGTTCAATCTCACCATCCCACTAGGATAGCCAAGACAGTGGGACATCTGTGGCATCTTTTCGTGAAGTTGCTTCCAATGCACAGGGCCCAAACTGATTGGGCTCGAAAGTTCCGAAATTGCGCAAGAATACAGCGCTTTTACGTGTCATAAACCCCTGTTGAAGGTCAATTTCCTCCAGTCGGGATCACCCCGAGAACAGGCCTTGCCGCATCACTTCAGACCATCCGGCGGGCGGGCTCTGAGGAGGCCGCCGAGTCATATTCGCTCACTCACTCGACCCGCATCGGCCGAACGTTATCCCCAAAGATATCCACAGGCTTATCCACTGCGATATGCACAGTTGTAACGGACGGTTTAAACCACTACGAGGTAATGGTCCTCTCTTCGTTTCACGTGAAACAAGTCGGGGACGACGGCTCCTATGCAGCGACTGCAGGTGCGCCGGCTGATGGCGTCGTAGTAGGGCAGCCGTCTACTCAGCCTCCTAAAAAGCCAGTCGTCGAATCGCCAGAACAATAGTGTGTGCATGCGGGCTCAATATTCGTCATCAACATCCGACCAATTCAAGCCTCGACCCCGTACTCAGCGTACGCGATCCAGGGTGCGTAGTACGGGGGAGTGTAGGGACGGATGCCGGATACTGCCGGCCTAGCCAGAATCCCCACGGCGGAGACGATGAGATTGCACAGAGCAGAACGCCTACGGACGGAACGAAGTATAGGTTGTCCAAGACCACCTAGGCCCGTTATTCACCTCTGAAGGTGCCAACCTGGGCTGGCTCATGGCTCATAGGGCCTTCGACACTCCCGACACCCATGGACGCTCCGAGACCTCGCTAGCCCAAGCTTTGGGGGAGTAGTCAACATCGCTAGATGAGTGGCCGCGGCTGAGCCATCACCGAGACGCTGGATCACTATAGGACTCCACACACCCACGGTGCTGTACACCGTTACTACCCAGATGCTCGACTCCACAGCTCGAACAGCGCTGTGACAACCATTCAATTGAGGACTACGCCTAGCCATTTGGGCAATCGAACGTTCACTGCCACACCTTAGCCGCGTTGCTGCTGTTCCGACGATGGCACCGGCATATGCCAATGGCCCTTCCGAGGACACTCTGGTTGGCTGCGAGCCAGGGAACTATGCGAGCATCCAGCCCAACCAGTTACGGCGGCTGCTTCGCACTTGGTGCGACGCGACCTATCTGGTTCTCCGGACCTGCCGGACTATGTGCGACGGGTCGGCCATCCGTGCTTCTTATCATCCTGCACCCTGCAGCAGTGTCTCATGACTCCAAGACAACGAGGCCAGCGAAGTCCGGGTCCGCAGTCGCCAGCTCTGCAGGCACCCTCAGGCAAAGTCCGGTTGCAGCTAAGACGGTCTATACAGACCGCTAGGCCCAGACGCCAGCAACATTCCTCTGGCCCAGAGTATGCGGAGCAACCTCCTTAGAGGACAATGTGAACCCTATTCCGTTTTAGTAGATTTGTGCGGCAATGTTTCACGTGAAACAGACGGGAAACTGAGCCCCCACGGCTTGGGATATCGAATGTAGAAGCGTGGGAGGAGACTGATCCTGACCCGAATCAGAAGGATCCTACGCCCAGTCCAAAGGCAGTGATACGACTCAGCCAAGGAGGCAAACCAGCGGACCATAGCCCTATGGTCAGTCTGGGTGTTTCACGTGAAACCAGCAATGTCAGAGTACAAGATGTATCACTGCAGGCGCCGCATCTCCGTAAACAGGTACGCATGAACCTCTCGGGCATTCTCTGTCGCCACTGGCTGCTGTATGGTTCGTTCCTCAGTTGTGTCCAGGGCGACTTGAAGGGGATCGCCTATGGCCGGAAGAGTGCTTTTGGCGCTGCACGGCGTATTGCGCTGATTTCGACGCGGAGAACAGTACGGCCGCAGGTTTCACGTGAAACACCGTGAACATCTGGCGTGGTTTCAGATACCGGCGGAACAAACCTGTGCTCCCAGCACATGGAATCCCGAGTTATTCCAATATCAAGATCTTAGGTAGACGTCCCGGCACTAAATCATGATTTCGACCAACTGCTAAGGGAGCTGACAGCTCAGACACCCAAAGAGAGGGCCTAACCACAGCGCGAGACGCTACTGAGACGGCATCTGTATGAGTAGATTGCCGGAGATTTCTAGACCCCGGCACTGCGTGTTTCACGTGAAACACGCCAGTCCTAGTCAAATCAGTTAGTCAGCCCCACTCTGCGATGCACCAACACCCAGCGCCGGCGCGGATCGAGAGAACCGTTCCGCGCGCCCGCCGGGAATGAAACGGTGCCTCACGGTGCAAGGCCAGAAACCCCCAAAAAGGGCACATCGATCTGGAAAGAGAGGAAGGGCCCCACTCAATGAGTGGAGCCCTTCAGTAATTGCGCGTTAGCTTAGTCTTCAGAACCCGGACCCAGAACATCCATAATGCGGTTGAGGTCCTCAACGCTGGCGAACTCGATGCTTACTCGTCCCTTACGGGCGCCCAAAGTGATCTTCACATTCGTGTCCAAACGGTCCGAAAGTGAGGAAGCGAGGTAATCGAGCCGCTCATGCCGAGCGTTAGGCTTGGGAATACTACTCTTCGCGGGCGTGGTGGGATCCTGGTACAGCGTCACTGCCTCTTCGGTGGCACGCACAGACATACCCTCGGCGACAATACGCTGCGCCAGGCGCTCCATTGCGGCCGCATCCGGAAGGGCAAGCAAAGCCCGTGCATGGCCTGCAGATAGGACACCAGCGGCCACACGACGCTGCACCAACGGCGGAAGCTTGAGGAGACGCAGTGTATTGGAGACCTGAGGGCGTGAGCGGCCGATGCGATCTGCCAGCTGCTCGTGCGTAGTACCAAAGTCCTCCAAGAGCTGCTGATACGCTGCAGCTTCTTCCAAGGGGTTCAGCTGGCTACGGTGCAGGTTCTCCAGAAGAGCATCACGGAGAAGGTCGTCGTCCGTGGTATCCCGGACAATCGCAGGAATGGTTTCCAGCCCTGCGGCCTGTACTGCCCGCCACCGACGCTCGCCCATAACGAGCTCGTACGGTTCTCCACCCTTTTCGGTTGAGGTTCGTACAACAATTGGCTGGAGAACCCCTATTTCCCGAACGGAGTGAACCAGTTCAGCCATGTCGTCCTCATCGAAGACGGAGCGGGGCTGTTTACGGTTCGGATGGATATCACCGACCGGGATCTCAGCGAACCGAGCCCCGGGAACCTCCACCAACTCGACGTCGTTGCTTTGGGGTGCCGAGGGAGCCTTTGCACGAGCTGAGGGAACCTGAGTATCTGCATCTGAAGAAGGCACGGGCTGTTCGACGGCAGTGGACGCAGCGTCGGCAGAACGTTTCGCGCTGGACTTGGCAGCAGGCGTCTTGGCTGACGCGCTCTTGGCCGGTGACTTCGCCGCAGGGGCCTTGGCTTTTGACGTCGCGGGTGATGACTTCGCAGCTGCCGGCGCTGAATCGGCAGGCACCGACTCCTCACGCGGAGATTCAACTGTCGGTTCCGAGGCCTTACGTGCTTCCGGGAAGAACAGGTCCACGGGGCGGGACGGCGCTGAGCCATTTCCCTGGGCCGCGGCCGAGCTAGGAATGAGAGCCCCAAGACCCCTGCCGAGGCCCCTTCGCTTTTCGCTCATTGATTCATCCCTCCGATGGAATAGCCGAGCACGGACCTGCCCTGGCTGTTGCTGTGTTTCAAGAATTCTAACGTTCAGCGATTTCGGCTGCGGCTTCCATATAGGACAGCGCGCCGCTCGATGAAGGGTCGTAAGTCATGACGGTCTGCTGGTAGCTCGGCGCCTCAGAGATACGCACCGAGCGCGGAACCACCGCACTCAGGACCTGTTGGGGGAAGTGCTGGCGTACCTCTGATGCGACCTGTGCGGCAAGGTTCGTCCTGCCGTCATACATCGTGAGCAGGATGGTCGAGACCACCAAGTCAGCATTGAGGTGTTTCTGGATCATCTCAATGTTCTTGAGTAGCTGACTCAGTCCCTCAAGGGCGTAGTACTCACACTGAATGGGAATGAGAACCTCACTGGCTGCGCAGAAAGCGTTAACAGTGAGCAGACCCAGGCTGGGAGGGCAATCGATGAAGATGAAGTCCAGACGGCCCTCACCGTTCTTCTCTCGTTCCTTGGCATAGACATCAATGGCACGCCGGAGCCTCTGCTCACGGGCCACCAGCGAAACGAGTTCAATCTCAGCGCCAGCCAAGTGAATGGTCGCCGGCGCGCAGATGAGGTTGGGAATGTCGGGGCATGGGGCCACGACCTCCTTCAACGGAAGATCGTTGATGAGGACGTCGTAGATGCTGTCTACATCTGCATGGTGCTCAATACCCAGGGCCGTAGATGCGTTTCCCTGCGGATCGATATCGATCACGAGCACGTTGAGGCCTGCCGAGGCCAGGGCTGCTGCAATGTTCACAGTGGTAGTGGTCTTACCCACCCCGCCTTTTTGGTTGGAAACCGTAAAGATACGGGTCCCTTCCGGCTTGGGAAGTTCACGGCCGATCAAGCGCTCTCGGCGCCGCGTTTCATTCGCGAGCTGCCGCGCTATTGGGCTGGAATCATCGATGGAATCCATGACGTTCTGCACTCCATCTGAGACGGTTTCACGTGAAACTGCAGCGTTTGCAACTGAATCAGTGCGCACAATCGCGGACTGGAGAGACGAAGAGGGTGTAGCCATGGCCCGCGCGGACCCCAAGGACATAAAGGGGGGTATCCGTTGCGTGGAAGTTTCACTACTGCCCACTGGTCACACTCTCACTCTCATTCGGCGCTTGCTGCCGTTCTCTAGCCTAACCGCTCAGCCGCCGACACGCGGGAAACCAAGCGGTATCTACGCCGTCTTTCCGTGCTTCTTGACGATAATCCTCACCACAGTGGTGGGTTCTTCCAGCAGCTCCTGCCCGCAAACCACGACAGACGTTTCCACGCCCCCGAGCTTGCGGATGACTTTGCCGGCCTTCTCTATCTCTTCAGAAGCACTGCGTCCCTTGATGGCCACTACCTCTCCGCTGCCGTTAAGCAACGGGATGGTCAGCCCGGCAAGATTGGTCAGCGCTGATACAGCCCTGGCTGTGACGACGTCAGCGTCCACCATGCCTACGGCCAACTCGGCACGTGTCCGCATGATGGTGACGTTGTCCAGTCCCAGGTCATCCACCACTTCCTGAAGCCAGATGACTCGACGTTCCAAGGGTTCAATCAAGGTCAACTCGAGATCCGGGCGGGCTATGGCAAGGCAGAGACCAGGTAGCCCGGCGCCGGAACCGACGTCGGCAACGTGGCTGTTCCTTGCGATGGCGGACTCGATCACTGCACAGTTGAGAACATGCCTGCTCCACAAACGGGGAACCTCGCGCGGGCCAATCAGCCCACGTTCTGTTCCTGACGTGGCCAGGTGCTCAACGTAGCGCTTGGCAAGATCCAGGCGCTCCCCAAAGATCTTCTCTGCAGCTGCCAGTTCTGCTGCGGTGATTTCGACCATGGGCTCTAGTCAGCCGAAACGACGATGTGACGGCCAGCGCCTTCGCCTTCGGACTCGGAGACGAATCCAAGATCAGCCACGGCATCATGGACAATCTTGCGCTCGTAAGCGCTCATCGGTTCGAGGGCCACAGTACCGCCGTCTGCCTTAACCTTGGCCACTGCGTCTTCGGCGATCTGCTGGAGAACGCCTGCGCGCTCCTTGCGGTAGCCGTTGATGTCCAGCACCAGGCGTGAGCGGGTCTCGGTAGCGGAGAGAACGGAGAGGCGGGCGAGTTCCTGCAGGGCCTCGAGGACCTCACCGTCGCGCCCCACCAGGCTGTCCAGGGCCGCAGACTCTTCGTCCGTTCCGATGGAGATGTAAGTACGTCCGTTCCGGACCTCAATGTCGATGTCGCCGTCGATGTCGGCTATATCAAGAAGTTCTTCGAGGTAGTCGGCGGCGATGTCGCCTTCCTCTTCCAAGCGGCTTGCCGTCTTGGATTGCGTCTCTTCCTGGGAGTCATCCTGCTCTTCAGTCACGGCGGCGATAACTTCTTCAGTGCTCTCGGCAGACATTACTTCTTCTTCCTGTTCTTACGTTGTGGCTGGACGCGCTGGGCACGGGCTTCGGCTGCGGCGGCTGCAGCAGCTTCGGCTTCGGCAGCGGCGTCCGCGGCTTTCTTGCCACCCAGCAGCGGGGGCAGGCCCTTGGCAGCGCGGCGCTCTTCAAGTGCCTTCGCGGCAGGTGAGCCCGGGGTAGGCATACGGCGAATGACGAAGAACTGCTGTCCCATGGTCCAGAGGTTCGTGGTGGTCCAGTAGATGAGGACACCGATCGGGAAGTTGATGCCACCGATACCGAAGACGAGCGGCAGGATGTAGAGCATCATCTTCTGCTGGCGCATGAACGGGCTGGCCATGGCCTCTTCGGACATGTTTTTGGCCATGATCTGCTTCTGGGTGATGAACTGCGAGGCGGTCATGGCCACGATCATCACAATCGAAAGTACCCAGACCGTAACGTCATTGCCGCCAGCCCCGCCGTGCAGCAAGGATGCTGACAGAGGCGCGCCGAAGATGCTGGACTGATCGAACTGCACCACTTGTTCGTGGCTCATGGCACCGACGCCTTGGCCCTCCTTGGCGTTGGTGGAGATACCCGACAACACCTGGAACAACGCGAAGAAGAACGGCATCTGGATCAGCATCGGCAAACATGCCGAGAACGGGTTGGTGCCGTGCTTCTTGTACAGCGCCATCTGCTCCTGGGCCATGGCCTGGCGGGAGAGCTGATCAGTCTTGCCCTTGTACTTGGTCTGCAGCTTCTTCAAGTCCGGCTGCAGCAGCTGCATGCCGCGCTGCGCCTTGATCTGCTTGACGAACACAGGAATCAGGGCGGCACGGATCACCAGCACAAGGCCGATAATCGACAAGGTCCACGTCCAGCCGTTGGCGGCGGGCAAGCCGATGAAGCTCAGTCCGTCGTGGAAGGCAACCATGATGATTGACACCAGCCACTTGAACGGAAACATGATCGTTCCAAAGAAGTCCATACGATATCCCTATTCGTTAGGCCGCAGTGCGGCCTTCTTCATCAGCCTGAGCAGCCAGGAACTGGTCCGGATTGTTCAGTACAACAATTGTGGGCGTCCGGCCTTCGGGCCAATGACGATGGCCGGCGGGGACATGGTCCACTCCACCGGCGTTCCAGGGGTGGCATTTGGCGAGCCTCCTGGCTGCCAGCCAGCTACCCTTCACGGCGCCATGCACCGTCACTGCTTCCAAGGCATATGCCGAGCAGGAGGGAAAGAAACGGCAAACCTGGCCGTACAGGGGTGAGATCACCTTGCGGTATGTCTTCAGCAGGATGATCAGGATGTTGCGGGGCAGCTCCCAGAGGAATGTGCCCACCGCCGCCGAGAGGCTCCGCCGGGGAACCTTCCCGGAGGGGTCGCTTGAGGAAGGAACGACGGCGGTGCTTATGTCATGCACGCGGTGTCCCTTCCGTTGTGGTGCCGTTGTGTTCGGTCGAAGCATTGCGTGGAACTGAGCCACTCAATCGCTTCGTCGTCACTGCCAGTGCGGCGTTGTAGTCCGAAAGCAACTGCTCCCAGCTCGCATTTGCAGCTGCGGGCAGTGCCCGGACCACGACCGCCAGGCCCGTTCCATGCGTATGCAAGGAAAGTGCGCCTGCTTCTCTCAGTCTCCTCTTAACGAGGTTCCTGGTCACGGCGTTCCCGACGGCTTTGGAGACAATGAAGCCGATTCGACTCGGCTCCCCGGCTCCGATAGGAGCCGTATATAACACTAAGTTCCGGCGTCCATTGCGGACGCCGGAACGTACAGTTGTTGAAAAGTCGGTAGACGTCCGCAGACGGTTAGGGGTGGCTAGCACCGTCGAACCCGCAAATAGACCCTGACCGACAAGTCAGTTATTTACGCCGACAGTTCGACGCGGCCCTTGCCGCGACGGGCAGCCAGGATGGCGCGGCCGGCACGGGTGCGCATACGAAGGCGGAAGCCGTGCTTCTTGGCCCGACGGCGGTTATTCGGCTGAAAAGTCCGCTTGCTCACGTTAGTTACTCCAGTGGATCAAAGGTGCGCCCACCCGATCAAAAAAGGGGAAGAACTGGCCGACGCTAAGTTTTGTATGTGCCTGCCGCCGTTGCCTTCCGAACGATGAACGTACGGGGTTACAACTGATCTCAAAAGCGGACACAAAGGACTTCACAACGTTAGGGCAAAAAGGCACCCACAGTCAAACCGGGAGCCTGCCGCGCATCTATCCACAGTTGTGTTCAACAGCGGCTTCAAGCCTGTGGATGAAGTGGCTCACAGAGCGTTTTGCAGAACCACAACAGTGTAATTATCCACAGGCAACTTCCCAGCTATCTTCTGGCGATTTCATCCCCTAGAGTGGCTCAGTAGCCCATTGTCCACCCGCTGTGCATAACTCTGTGGATTAACGCCCGGACCAGCGCCCGCCTGAGACACCTCGGCTGCCAGCAACGCCGGCAAGCAAGTATTTAGGAACTGATTGATGACAGTAGACGAAGCCAACCACGCCAACACTGTCGGAAGTTCCTGGCGCAGGGTGCTAACCCTCCTGGAACAGGACGACCGGGTCACACCCCGTCAGCGTGGTTTCGTCATTCTCGCCCAGGCCCAAGGCCTTATCGGTTCAACCTTGCTGGTGGCCGTGCCCAATGAGCTAACCCGCGAAGTCCTCCAGACGCAGGTCAAGGATGCTCTGGATGACGCCTTGCGCAATGTCTTCTCCGACGACATCCGCTGTGCCATCGATGTCGACACCGATCTGGTACCCGTCCATGCCGAGCCGGAACCCGCCGTCGAGCTTTCCGCCGTTCCTGACTTCGCTGAGCCGAAGCCGCAGCCAACCCCGCCGAGCACCTCACATGAGTTCGGCCGCCTGAATCCTAAGTACATCTTCGACACTTTCGTGATCGGTTCCTCGAACCGGTTTGCCCATGCGGCCGCCGTCGCTGTCGCGGAAGCGCCGGCAAAGGCGTACAACCCGCTCTTCATCTACGGCGACTCGGGCCTTGGCAAGACGCACCTGCTGCACGCGATCGGGCACTACGCACGCAGGCTCTACAGCGGCATCCGGGTCCGCTACGTGAACTCGGAAGAATTCACGAACGACTTCATCAACTCCATCCGTGATGACGAGGGCACCAGCTTCAAGACCACGTACCGCAACGTGGATGTCCTCCTGATCGATGACATCCAGTTCCTGGCAGGCAAGGACCGGACGCAGGAAGAGTTCTTCCACACGTTCAACGCGCTGCACAACGCCAACAAGCAGGTTGTCATCACCTCGGACCAGCCACCCAAGATGCTGGCCGGCTTCGAGGACCGCATGACTTCCCGCTTCGAGTGGGGCCTTCTGACGGACATCCAGCCGCCGGAACTCGAAACGCGTATCGCCATCCTCCGCAAAAAGGGATTGAGCGAAGGCCTCTCGGCTCCCGATGACGCCTTGGAGTACATCGCGTCCAAGATCTCCAGCAACATCCGCGAACTTGAAGGCGCACTGATCCGCGTCACGGCTTTCGCCAGCCTGAACCGCCAACCGGTGGACGTCGCCCTCGCCGAGATGGTGCTCAAGGACCTGATTACCGACGACGGTGCCCAGGAGATCACGGCGAAGCAGATCCTTGACCAGACTGCTGACTACTTCAAGCTCAGCATGGAAGAGCTCTGCAGCAAGTCCCGTACCCGCACCCTGGTGACCGCACGCCAGATCGCGATGTACCTCTGCCGCGAACTGACGGATATGTCGCTCCCCAAGATCGGGCAGGAGCTCGGCGGACGTGACCACACCACGGTCATCCACGCCGACCGCAAGATCCGCGAGCTCATGGCCGAGCGTCGTGTGATCTACAACCAGGTCACAGAGCTCACCAACCGCATCAAACAGCAGCAACGCGACTCCTGAAATCCACATCGCGTCCGCCACTACATACCTTATTAACAGGCACATGTGGATAAGCCTGTGGATACTTAAGGGGACAAGCGCGGTTAATGGGCTTAAAACCCTTAAGCCGTCTGTGGATCGTTAAAAACCGGCTTTGGAGTTGTCCCCATCCACACCCTGTTTAAAACCCAGTTAACGCACAGTCCATGAACAGGGCTTAACCCCGGATCTGCGCCGCAGGATGGGGTTATCCACAGTTTCCACAGCAGTTATTAACACTACGAATCCCAAAAAATTGAAATCCCTCAAATAACAATCTCGTTCTGCCACCCACCCGACCCTCCGAAGGACATGCCAAGTTCCGGGCCACGGCCAGCCTGCGGCTGTCCACATAGGACGGGTCGGAGCAATCGGGGATGGGTTAATCGCGGATCTTCCGGCTAAGCTGTCAGCAGCGCTCCCATCCTTGGGTCTTGTTTGTAGTTCGCTGAGTGCGGACCATGCAGGTTCCGATGCCGGACTGCGAAGATTTAGCGGTTTCCAAGCAGGAATCCGCGGCTACTACATGGCAGCAGCAATGAAAGGCGGCACCCCTCCGTGAAGTTCAGAGTCGACCGCGACGTCCTGGCAGAAGCCGTTACGTGGACCGCGCGGTCGTTGTCTCCGCGGCCGCCCGTTCCTGTGCTTTCCGGCCTCCTCCTCAAAGCTGAGGCGGGAACCGTAAGCCTCTCGAGCTTCGACTACGAAACATCGGCGCGCCTGGAAATCCCCGCCGATATCGCCGTCGAGGGCACCATCCTGGTTTCCGGACGCCTCCTGGCAGACATCTGCCGCAGCCTCCCCTCGGCTCCGGTCGAGGTTGAAACAGACGGAAGCAAAGTCACGCTTACCTGCCGTCGAAGCAGCTTCCACCTGGCCACAATGCCTGAGTCCGAGTACCCGGCCCTTCCTGCGCTTCCCGCCATCAGCGGCACCTTGCCCGGCGACGCTTTCGCCCAAGCCGTGTCCCAGGTCATCATCGCTGCGAGCAAGGACGACACCTTGCCGATCCTGACCGGCGTCCGCATGGAGATCGAGGATGACCTCATCACGCTCCTGGCTACGGACCGCTACCGGTTGGCCATGCGGGAAGTGCCGTGGAAGCCAGTAACTCCCGGCATCTCAACCAGCGCACTCGTGAAGTCCAAGACCCTGAACGAAGTCGCCAAAACCTTGGGCGGCAGCGGTGACATCAACCTGGCCCTCGCGGACGACGACAGCCGGCTTATTGGTTTCGAGAGCGGCGGCCGTACCACGACTTCGCTCCTGGTGGACGGCGATTACCCGAAGATCCGCTCACTTTTCCCGGACTCTACCCCGATCCACGCAACAGTCCAGACCCAGGAATTGGTGGAGGCTGTACGTCGCGTTTCCCTCGTTGCAGAGCGCAACACTCCCGTCCGCCTCGCCTTCACGCAGGGCCTGCTGAACCTCGACGCCGGCACCGGCGAAGACGCGCAGGCTTCCGAAGAGCTCGAAGCACAGTTGTCCGGCGATGACATCACCGTGGCCTTCAACCCGCACTACCTCGTTGAAGGTTTGAGCGTCATCGAGACCAAGTACGTTCGCTTCTCCTTCACCACCGCTCCCAAGCCGGCCATGATCACGGCCCAGGCTGAGGCCGACGGCGAAGACCAGGACGACTACCGCTACCTCGTGATGCCGGTCCGCCTTCCCAACTAATCGGCAAAACCCGCCCCGCTTTCGCAGAAAAGAGTTCGCACTGTGCACATCGGATTGATCGGCCTTGGAAAAATGGGTTTCAACATGCGGGAACGCATGCGGAAAGGCGGCATCGAGGTCACAGGCTTCGACCGGAATCCCGAGGTCACCGATGCCGCTTCGGTCGACGAGCTCATTGCCGCCCTTCCTACTCCGCGGCTCGTGTGGGTCATGGTTCCCTCAGGGGAGATCACTGACGCGGTCGTAACGGAGCTCGGCGGTAAACTGAGCCCCGGCGATATGGTGATCGACGGCGGAAATTCACGTTTCACCGAAGACCAGAAGCACGCGGCCGCGCTGGCCGAAAAGGGCATCCGCTTCGCTGACTGCGGTGTTTCCGGCGGCGTCTGGGGTCTCCAGAACGGTTACGGCCTCATGGCTGGTGGAGCTGACGAAGACATCGAACTTGCCATGCCGGTCTTCGACGCTCTTCGTCCTGAAGGCGATCGGGCCGACAGCTTCGTCCACGTTGGCGGCGTTGGCGCCGGCCACTACGCCAAGATGGTGCACAACGGCATCGAGTACGGCTTGATGCAGGCCTATGCCGAGGGATATGAACTCCTCGCCGCAAAGGACATCGTCAAGGACCTTCCCGGAACGTTCCGCGCATGGCAAAAGGGAACGGTTGTCCGGTCCTGGCTCCTGGACCTCATGGTGAAGGCACTCGACGAAGATCCGGGGCTGGCCTCCATTGACGACTACGTCGAAGATTCCGGCGAGGGCCGCTGGACCGTGGAAGAAGCCATCGCCAATGCTGTTCCGGCACCGGCCATCACGGCTGCGCTCTTTGCACGCTTTGCTTCGCGCGAAGACAACTCACCGGCCATGAAAATGGTTTCCGCCCTGCGTCACCAGTTCGGCGGACACGCCACCCGTCCGGCCAACTAGGCCGCAGGAGTCCTGCAAACGGCGTGTACCTCGAACATCTTTCGCTGACTGATTTCCGCAGCTACGCACAGGTAGACCTGAAATTGGGTCCCGGTGTCACCGTGCTGGTGGGTTCCAACGGCATCGGCAAGACAAACCTCATGGAAGCCATCGGCTATTTGGCTACCCTGAGCTCGCACCGTGTCAGCACAGACGCGCCATTGCTTCGTTTTGGTTCAGAACGCGCATTGATCCGGGCCCGTTTGGTCCGTGGTGAGCAAGCGACGGTCATCGAGCTTGAAATCAATGCCGGGCGCGCCAACCGGGGACGCATCAACCGGGGAAACCCGGTGCGCGCACGGGACATCCTGGGCATTTGCCACACGGTGCTGTTCGCGCCCGAGGACCTGGCACTGGTGAAGGGGGACCCCTCCAACCGCCGGCGCTTCCTCGATGAACTGCTGGTCAGCTTGGTACCCCGCCATGCTGCCACCCGCAGTGACTACGACCGCGTCCTGAAGCAGCGGAACGCCTTGTTGAAATCGGCCCGTGCAGGCAAATTCACTGCGGGTCATGAAGCAACCCTGGATGTGTGGGACCAACACATGGCCAAGGCCGGGGCCGAATTGCTGCACGCCCGGCTGGAGTTGGTGGAGCGGTTGCGTCCGCACCTGAACAGCGCCTACGCCCAACTCACGGATGGTTCCAAGGACGCCGGGGCGGTTTACCGCTCCACCATCCAGGACATCCTGGACGACGACGGCGGTCCGGCCGACTACGGAACGGAACCTTCGCCGTCGGTTGAGGACCTCAGGCTGCTGTCCGTCGACGAACTCACCGAACGCTATGTCCAGGCCTTTGCAGCTTCGCGGAAAAAGGAACTTGAGCGGGGCATCTCGCTTGTTGGCCCGCACCGCGACGAGTTGGAACTCGTCCTGGGACAGGCTCCAGCCAAGGGCTATGCCTCCCACGGCGAAACGTGGTCCATGTGCCTGTCCTTGCGCCTGGCTTCCTACTACGTCATGTTGGACGATGCCCGGACTGGTGGAACTGCGCCGATCCTGATTCTGGACGATGTTTTTGCCGAATTGGACGTGCAGAGGCGGCGTAGACTGGCTGCAATAGTGGCCGGCGCTGAACAGGTTCTGGTGACTGCCGCCGTCGATGCCGATATCCCTGAGGAGCTGGCCGGACGGCGCGTAACCGTTGTTCCGGGAGGCATCGATGGCGAAGGATAGTCCCGAAGGACTGCAACCGGGCCGGGATCCGGACGAAATTGATGCTGCCCAGGCGGCGCTGAACCGCATGCGTGAAGCAGCCGCGGCCCGAGGTGAAGTAAGGCTGCGTGCCCCCAGGCCCGGATCTGCTCCCAAACGCAAGGGTCTGCGGGATACCCGGGGTTTTGCGCAGTTTCATGGCAGCGGCCGCGACCCCTTGGGCTTGGGCAATGTTGTGGGAAGGCTTGTGGCGGAACGGGGTTGGACTTCTCCTGTTGCCGTCGGTTCCGTCATGGCCGAATGGGAAACGTTGGTTGGGTCGGACATCTCCGCCCACTGCACCCCGGAGAGTTTCACCGACACCACGCTGCATGTCCGCTGTGACTCAACGGCATGGGCCACGCAGTTGCGGTTGCTCAGTACCAGCCTCTTGGAGATGTTCCGGAATGAGCTGGGTGAAGGGGTGGTCACCAGCATCCAGGTACTCGGGCCATCAGCTCCAAGTTGGCGAAAAGGCGGGCGCAGTGTCAACGGCCGCGGCCCCCGGGATACCTACGGCTGAACGGCGTGCAGGGCGTTTCAACGCCCCCGGGTCGTATAGGCACCCATCGGGACCTCCGCAGGGCCATTGCAGATAGGGCCAGCGGCCTCCCATCGGCATATTCAGCTCTGGGCTGCCCCCGTATTTGCAAGGATTCACGGGTTTCCACGATAGAATTGGCGTAGATCACTGAGCGCCGGTGAAACGTCGTCGGATCCCGAATCCACTCCTGTGGCAGTTGGGAACCCCCGTCGTCGGAGTAATCGGCGCAATCAGTCACGTGCCCGTTGGCGGCCGCGGTTCGCCGCGGGCAGCTGCGGGAACGGCCGACATCGAGTACAGAGGAGTCGAAAGCGCCTGTGGCTAACGACAATGCAGAGACCTTGGCAGTAGAGCCCCAAGAGGAGACTGTTCCCACGCCTGATACGCCTGCGGAGGCCCCCAGGGAGTACGGTGCCAGCGACATCACCGTGCTGGAAGGCCTCGAAGCCGTGCGCAAACGCCCCGGTATGTACATCGGTTCAACCGGTCCCCGCGGCCTGCACCACTTGGTCTATGAAGTGGTGGACAACTCTGTTGATGAGGCCCTGGCCGGTTACTGCAGCCACATCGAAGTAACGCTCCGCGCTGACGGCGGTGTGCAGGTGGTCGATGATGGCCGCGGCATTCCCGTGGATATCCACCCCACCGAGGGTAAGCCCACGGTTGAAGTAGTCATGACCATCCTGCACGCTGGCGGCAAGTTCGGCGGTGGTGGGTACGCGGTTTCGGGTGGTCTGCACGGTGTCGGCATTTCGGTTGTGAACGCCCTTTCCCGTCGTGTGGACACGGAAGTGCGCCGCCAGGGCCACGTTTGGCGGATGACCTTCGCCGACGGCGGCAAGCCCCAGGGCGAACTCGTCAAGGGAGAAGAAACCGAGCGTACCGGAACGTCCCAGACGTTCTACCCGGACGGAACGATCTTCGAATCCACTGAGTTCGACTTCGAGACTCTTCGCGCACGTTTCCAGCAGATGGCCTTCCTCAACAAGGGCCTGCGGATCACGTTGACTGACGAGCGTCCGGTCAACCGCGATGGCGATGACGACCTTGACCTGGACGCAGTAGCCACCGAAGGCGAAGTTGCAGCCGAGCACCGCACGGTTGTCTACGAGTACCCGGACGGCTTGCTGGACTACGTCAAGCACCTCAACTCGAACAAGAAGGTCGAGATCGTCCACGAAGACGTCATCGCTTTCGAAACCGAGGACACAGAGCGGCACATCGCCGTCGAGGTTGCCATGCAGTGGACCACCGCTTATTCGGAAAGTGTCCACACGTACGCGAACACGATCAACACCCACGAGGGCGGAACGCACGAAGAAGGCTTCCGTGCCGCGATGACATCGCTGATCAACCGCTATGCGCGCGAGAAGAGCATCATCAAGGAAAAGGAAGACAACCTTACCGGTGATGACATCCGCGAAGGCCTGACTGCGGTGATTTCGGTAAAGCTTGCTGAACCGCAGTTCGAAGGCCAGACCAAGACCAAGCTGGGCAACTCCGAGGTCAAGGGCTTCGTCCAGCGCGTCGTTACTGACCAGTTGGGTGACTGGCTGGAACGGAACCCGGGCCCGGCCCGCGACGTTATCCGCAAGGCCATTTCAGCCGCCCAGGCCCGCATGGCCGCCCGGAAGGCGCGCGACAATGCCCGCCGAAAGAGCCCGCTTGAGTCCTTCGGTATGCCCGGTAAGCTCTCTGACTGCTCGTCGAAGGATCCTTCGCGCTGCGAGGTCTACCTCGTTGAGGGTGACTCGGCCGGCGGTTCGGCCAAGCGTGGGCGCAACCCCGAAACCCAGGCGATCCTGCCGCTGCGTGGCAAGATCCTGAATGTGGAGCGCGCACGCCTGGACAAGGCTTTGGGTAACGCTGAAGTCCAGTCCATGATCACCGCATTCGGCACGGGAATCGGCGAAGACTTCGACATCTCCAAGCTCCGCTACCACAAGATCGTGTTGATGGCCGATGCCGACGTTGATGGTCAGCACATCACCACCCTGTTGATGACGTTGCTGTTCCGTTACATGCGCCCGCTCATCGAGAACGGTTATGTGTACCTGGCCCAGCCGCCGCTGTACCGGATCAAGTGGTCCAATGCCGCGCACGACTACGTCTACAGCGATCGTGAACGCGACGAGACCATCCGCAAGGGTGCCGCCATGAACAAGCGCCTACCCAAGGACAACGGCATCCAGCGCTACAAGGGCCTCGGTGAAATGGACTACACCGAGCTGTGGGATACCACCATGGATCCGGGTCGCCGCACGTTGCTGCAGGTAACCATGGACGACGCATTGGCAGCCGACCAGACCTTCTCCGTGTTGATGGGCGAGGATGTTGAATCACGCCGTAACTTCATCCAGCAGAACGCCAAGGACGTCAGGTTCCTCGATATCTAAGGGCCCAGCAGGGCACCTGAATATTCCAGAACCGACATATACCTGAAACGGAAACCTTAGATTATGAGTGACGAAACTCCCGAAGTCCCGGCGGAATCGAACGACGCCGAGGAAGTTGTTCTTGAGGGTGATGTGCTGACCGACCGCGTGGAGCAGGTGGACCTGCAGACAGAGATGCAGCGGTCCTACCTGGACTACGCCATGGCCGTGATCGTCGGCCGCGCCCTCCCGGACGTCCGCGACGGACTCAAGCCCGTTCACCGCCGCGTTTTGTACGCAATGTTCGACGGCGGCTACCGCCCCGACCGCTCCTTCAACAAGTGCGCCCGCGTCGTGGGCGACGTCATGGGTACCTACCACCCGCACGGTGACATGGCGATCTACGATGCCCTGGTGCGCCTGATCCAGGACTGGACCATGCGCTACCCGCTGGCGCTGGGCCAGGGTAACTTCGGCTCGCCCGGC
>Ga0308160_10002944_pt1 | contig 19782 bp, 18 predicted proteins | sample PhyFR1_FD_201036 | JGI IMG/M metagenome (GOLD analysis project Ga0308160, IMG submission 201036) | Phyllosphere microbial communities from UC Gill Tract Community Farm, Albany, California, United States - DLSLF.R1 | ecosystem: Host-associated > Plants > Phyllosphere > Unclassified | place: USA...
CGAACTCAGAAGTGAAACCTCTTTGCGCTGATGGTAGTGTGGGGTTACCCATGTGAGAGTAAGTCATCGCCAGCTCATTATTCCTAAATCCCCCTTAGCATACGCTGAGGGGGTTTTTTATGGGGGGAAGAAATGTAAAGAAAATAATTAGAAATATTAATGTGAATCCTTAAATCTGATTAAATCATTTTTCGAATCAAGGATTGAATTTTAAGCCGATTAAATAAGCCTGTGGTTTTAAGGTTAAATGTTATACTCATCCGCTTAATTTTTATCCACCTTCTTCTCATGCTCCGCATTTTTCTTCGTGCTATTTTCTCTTTATGGCTGTTATTGCTGAGTAGCTTGGTCGATGCCTCCATTCCATTAAATTTTGACCGAGATCATAATGCACGACTTGATGGCGTATGGAATTATTATCCTAATCAATTAATAGCTGGCGCTGAAAATCAGGATCTTTCTCCATCTAAAAGTAGTAAAACCGTTCAATTACCCGCATCATTTATCAGTATTTCAGGGCATAGAGATGGCATAGCAACGTTTCAACAGCGTTTTCATTTACCGGAATCTGCGCTAGGGCAACAAATCTACTTATATATTCCCTATCAGTATGGCGCCTATCAGCTGTTTGTGGATGACCGCTTACTTACCAAGGTTGGACAAGTCGGTGCAGAGGGGCATCATCAAACTGAAATGGCGCCTAAACTGGTATCATCTTTTCCGAATAAGACCGATGTGGTCATTACCATTCAGGCCTCAAGTTTTCAGCATATTCGCGGTGGTCTGGAAAACAGTATTTATATCGGTTTCAATAAACCGATTTTGCACAAATTTTATGGTCAAGTGATTCCACTCAGTATTGTAAGTGGTGTATTGCTGATGATTGGCTGTTTTATGGTGCTGTTTGCGCTGTACCGTATTGCGCAGAAGCAGCCTAGTCATGTTTGGCTATTTTTGGGAATCTTTATTCTATGTTTAAGTCTGCGTAGTTTCTTTGCTGTTCCCTTTATTTATACCTTATTCACCAATATTCCTTGGCTTTGGGGAACGTGACTTGAATATCTACTGACTGAATTGGTCTGTCTGTTCTTTCTGCTTTATATTTTCTTACTGCCTCATCAGCTGATTCATCGCTTTTTATTACTGATTACTTGTGCAGTGATCGCTGTCAATGTTGTGATGACTTTGACCCAACAGCCCTTGGTCTTTCAAAGCTTCTATTTTCAAAGCTTTGCAATTTCATTTCTGATTTTTGCCAATCTTTTATATGGGGTTTACCGGATTTATCGTGATCAAATTCCCTATTCAAAAGCCAATGCTTTTGCCATTGTTTTAGTGTGTCTTACCTTTATACATGACTATTTATTGGGACTTAAGCTGATCGATTCAGTGGAAATCGCCTTTTATAGTTCGTGTGTGTATTTTATGGTGGTGACCTTACAGCTCAGCCGTGATTATGCTGTGCAGAGTTATAAAACTGAATTGCTGAATAAGAAATTGTTACAGTGGAACAAGATGCTGGATCAGAAAGTACAAGAGCGAACCCAAGCTGTAACGCAGCTCAATGAGCAATTGGCACTGCAAGTTCGGATTGATGCTTTAACGGGTGCATATAACCGTTATGCACTAAATATAGAGATACAACAGCGCTTTGAGCAAGCGATCGAAGCGGAATCATCGCTGGTGTTCTATATGATTGATGTCGATTATTTTAAAAAATATAACGATTATTATGGTCATCTTAAAGGTGATGAAATTTTAAAGACTTTGGTCAAGACCATAGATTCAATTTTGCCAGCACCGGGTTTTTTAACACGCTATGGTGGGGAAGAATTTGCAATTTTGTTATCTGATTTGAGTATGGAACAGGCTCAAGAATTTGCAGAAAAATTGTGTCGAGTGATCCGTGGTCTAGAACTCGAACATGCCAATCGGGAAGATGGAAAACCCTATATTACCATTAGCGTTGGGGCTGCCATTATGGATCCTGCACATAGCTATAGCAGTGTAGATTGCTTGATGAAAACAGCGGATCAGCAACTCTACCAAGCAAAAAATCAACGGGATCAAGCCTGTATTCAGTAAGTCAGAAGAAACTTGATTTAGTTTCAACAACTCATAACTCATCAAGTGAAATGTCATATCCTTTTACGATTACTTAGGTTTTTATATGCAGTAATTTGTCTTGAAATGCTAAATTGATTGTAGTGTTGATTGAAGAAGAATAAATATGAGTCAAATTCATATCGCTGCCATTTTAGGTTTAAGTTTAACTTTTTATGGTTTAACAGCGTGTCATGCCCAAAATGACACTCGACAACAGGTACAGGAACAGCCAAAACAGCAGTCTTCCTCAAAAATACAGCAAGGTTATCAACTTAAGACAATTGCACAATTTAGTGAACCTTGGGCCATTAGCTCTTTAAAGGATGGTCGCTTACTGATTACTGAACGAAAAGGCAAATTACAATTATTTGATCCCCAAACCAGACAAAAAGTCGAAGTCAAAGGTATTCCTAAAGTGGCTTATGGTGGACAAGGTGGCTTGGGCGATATTGCATTACATCCGCAATTTGCACAGAACCGCCAAGTTTATATCAGCTATGCATCAGCAGGACAGGGAGGCTATGGGGCGGTGGTTGCACGCGGGGAATTGGATTTATCCAACGCTAAAAACCCACAACTTAAAAATTTAAAAACCATCTGGCAACAAGTGTCTAAAGTACAAGGTCAGGGCCATTATGGACATCGGCTGTTATTTGGCTCGGATGGCAAGCTCTGGATCAGTTCAGGTGAACGTCAGAAGTTTGATCCTGCACAGGATATGCAATCGAATTTAGGCAAAATCCTGCGTTTAAATGATGAGGGTACACCTGCTTCAGGTAATCCATTTATGAACCAGGGCGAGATTGCCAAACAGGTCTGGAGTTTGGGGCATCGTAATCCTCTAGGTATTGCATTTGATCACAAAGCTCAGCTGTGGGTAGCTGAAATGGGACCCAAAGGTGGCGATGAACTGAATATGGTTGTGAAGGGCGAAAATTATGGCTATCCCTTTGTTTCCAATGGTGATCATTATGATGGCAAAGATATTCCTGATCATAATACCCGACCTGAATTCAAGGCGCCTGAGATCAGCTGGTCACCCGTGATTTCTCCATCCAGCCTGATATTTTATAAAGGCAGTCAATTTCCTGTATGGAAAAATAAGGCCCTCATCGGTGGCTTGTCATCCAAAGCGATTATGGTGGTTGATACTGAAATGAAGCCGGTGAAGGAAGTGCAGCGCTTAAATATGAAACAACGTATTCGTGGCTTACTCGAAGCCGAAGACGGTGCAATTTGGGTACTTGAAGATGGTAAAAATGCCGGGTTACTCAAAATGACTGCAAAATAATGTCATCCTTTAATTTAAAAGCCTGCATTAAAATAAATGTTAGGCTTTTAAGGGTATCTGTATAAGTCATCTGGTGGTATTACGCGGCATAATGGTCATCAGCATTAAATACATTGGCCTGAATTTGAATGAGTTTACGGTTGCCTTGCTCGCCATTCATGCGCCAATGGGCAATTTTAATATTATCGACAACCGCAACATCACCTTTCTGCCATTGCAATAACAGGGCATCACGATACATCGCATCAAAAAAGTCTTGTTTCTCTTGATCCGTCCATTCAACTTTATGGCCCTGCTGATTGAAAATTTCCCAGGTCAGCTGCATACCATCAGCCGTGGAATCAATCTGGATCTCACCACGATTTTCAAAGCAGTTTTGCGCAGCCTGATAAGCAAATGGGTTGGTATTGTTGGCAAAGGCCCACGGTTGCAGCGCCAGTTTTTGGGTCACAGGATGCTTAATTACCAGAGGAGCACGTTGCAAGGTCAGTTTGGCTTTCTTGTCAGGCAGTATGCTTACGCTAAAAGGACTCTTTTTCAGCAAGATCCGATCCATAAAATTAACTTTACGCGATGAGACATAAGAAAAATGGTTCCATGTGCCTTGGTATTTTTGCTTTACCGATTCAGGAAAATTTTCCCAAATTTTCTCAAGATTGTTAAAGCCAGTTTCAGCCAGATAAGTTGAGGGTTCCTGACAATATAAAGCGATATAGCGCGAGCGTTCAGAACGGACGCCACCTTCCACGTGTGGACCTTGTACAGCGTTTTCTACTGGGCCCAACTGAACGGTATTACGGTCAATATAGCGTCGATAATCGCCCGCACCTAAGATACTTTCACTGTATTTACGCATCCATGATGCAACCCAGCCCGGCATATTGGGGTTAAATGAATTCCACGGTTGTAACTTGAATTTTTGTTCAATAAGTTGATGAAATTCTTCCGTTTGCTGGATGTTAAATCCCCGAAAAATCAGGATGCCATGCTGATGGATTTGTTGCATCAACTGTTCAAGATTGTTCTCGATATATTCTGCTAAATCCTGACATGCATTGTTGTCGGGGTGAGCCATGAATACTTTGGCGTAATCATTCAGAAAATGATGTTCTAATTGCATAGTTTTTCTCTCAGGTATTTTTATTGTTTTACTTATGATGCCTAGAATAATCTTTCACTCTATTCTAATTGCTCATAAAAATGTTATGGATGATTGTTGTGCTGAATGGGATTATAAAGTTTGGTATTTCAGCATGATGTAAATTTTGGTGGTTTAATTGAGCTTTTCGACAAGTGGTAGGCTCAGTTTAAACCGTGATATTTAAATGGTTATAAGAATAAAATGATTTTGAAAAAAAAGCCCCGACATCCTGTCGAGGCTTTTTTATATTCTTTCTAAAGGTATAACTCCTGTCGTACCTGTCAGCATCCTGCTGTTATCATCACTTAGTATTTTAGTTTTAAGTTCTGCAGACTTCCTGTCTTGCTATAAGTTAAATATAGCGTGAAAAGTAATGTGTGAAAAGTGGAGATATTCGGCAACTGTTGTAAGCTAAAACGTACAAGATAATTCTATCATCAGGCACTGACGTATTGAATTAGTTTATCCAGCACCGATTTTAAAGTTTTGTTGTCAAATTCATTGGGTTCAAATTCTTCAGTTTTATTGCGTGAAAAGATGTCACGAATTTCAATCACTGCATTACTGTCAACTAAACCGAGTTGGGTTCCGACCTGACGGATTTGATCAATTGAGCGCGAGCCGTTGGTTGCCCCATAGCCGATATAAGCCGCAGGTTTGCCTTGCCATTCTTTGCCTAGGTAATCCAGAGCATTTTTGAGTGCAGGGCTGTAGCCATGGTTATATTCCGGGCTAATGAAAATCATGGCATCACCTGAAGCAATTTTATCTGCCCATTCCTGTTGTTTCGGCTGATCATAAATACCGCTAATCGGTGGATGCGCCCCTGAAAAAATAGGCAGGTTCCATTCTTTTAAATCGACCAGTTCAGCCTGAACGGTACTGTAATTTGCTCTTTCGATACTGCGTTGTACCCAGCGCGCAACTTTAATCGCAATACGACCTTCACGAACACTACCGACAATAATTTGAATTTTCATATTGAGCCTGTGTTTTTTTATAAAGTTAAGGTCTAAATTAATATGAATATGAGAGGCTGAATATTAGGGATTTGTATCTCCAGAAGCCAAAAAAGCTCCCGAAGGAGCTTTTAAAAATCATCCGTTAGATGATCTTTTACATCAGTTTAATACCTTGCTGACCGGCAGGGGTCACTTTAAAGATTTCTACTTCAAAGGTAATGTCTTTGCCTGCAAGCGGGTGATTGAAATCAATTTCGGTAATATCTTCACCGACTGATTTCACGACACCAAACAGGCTTTGTTTAGCTTTATCTTCAAATTCAATCATATGACCGACAATCGGGGTCTGCTCGAATTTAACCGTATCAAATTTTTGTACGTTTTCAGGGTTCCAGGGACCGAAAGCATCTTCAGGAGGAAGACTCACGGTACGACGGTCACCGGCACGTAAACCAAACAGGGCTTTTTCAAAACCGGGCAATAAGCTACCATCGCCCATGACCAGGCTAACCGGTTCTTCACGGCTACGGGTGTTATCAATTTCCACGCCATTTTCAATGGCCACCGAAAAATGAAGCTCGACTTTCGAACCTTCATTAATACGAGTTTCTTCATTTGGATTAATAATTTCAGTCATTGTGTTGCGCTTCCGCACGTTGAATACGTTGCTTTTCTAGGAAAAAAGTATCGATCAGCAGCAAAATAGTTCCCACAGTAATGGCACTATCTGCAATATTGAAAGCAGGAAAGTGGCTGTTATTGTAGTAAACGTGAATGAAATCGACCACATAACCTAAAGAGACGCGGTCAATTAAATTACCGATCGCACCACCCAAAATCAGGGCAATCGCCATCGGTAGAATCACCATTTTTTTCGGCATACGCATCAGCCAAAATACAAAAATTACAGACACTAAACCTGCCAGTGAAGTAAAGAAATAACGTTGCCATCCACCGGCATCGGACAAGAAACTAAAGGCTGCGCCATAGTTATGTAGCAATGTCCAATTTAAAAAGGGCAGTACCGGCACAGGATCTGCATAATTCAGCTGTGTCGTTGCAATCCATTTGGTCCATTGATCGAGAATAATCGCGACAATGGATAAACCCACCCACAGCAGATTGTGTGGGTAGAACTGGAATAAGCCCTTTTTAGTTTGCGGATTAGGCATATTTTCTCTCTTCGCCTTGACCTGTAGGAAGGTTAATAATACAACGAGAACAAAGGCCTGGGTGTTCGTGATGTGTATTCACATCCGGAAGAACATGCCAGCAACGGGCACATTTTTCGCCCATCGCAGCCGATACTTTCACACGTAAGCCTTCAAGATCTGTCGCTTCACCTTGTGCTTCATCAAATGCATTTACAATGACAGTCGATGTGATCAGAACGAAACGAAGTTCATCACTTAACTGGTCAAGCACCGCTTTCAATTCCGCATTGGCCCATAGTTCAACTTTGGCAGACAGATTCGAGCCAATCAACTTAGCATTACGTGCTGCTTCAATTTGCTTGTTCACTGCAGATTTAACGCTAATTAAAGTTTGCCAGTCAGCTTCTGAAACCAGGTTGGCTTTCGATGCAACCGGAATGTCATACCATTCAGCAGTGAATACGTATTTCTCGGTTTGACCCGGAATTAAAGGCCAAGCTTCTTGAGCGGTAAAGGTCAAGATCGGTGCCATCCAGCGAACAAAAGCCTGTACCAAATGATACAGCGCAGTTTGTGCAGAATGACGCGCTTGAGAATCTGCTTTGGTGGTGTACTGACGGTCTTTGATGATGTCGAGGTAGAAACCACCCAGGTCATTAATACAGAAGTTGGTCAACGAACTTGCCACGATATGGAAGTTCATATCTTCATAGGCTTGCTGAATGGTTTTTTGTACGTCTGCTGCACGTTGCAGGATATGTTGATCAAGCGCGATCAACTGATCGACTGGTAATGCATCTGTAGCCGGTTGGAAACCATTCAGGTTCGCCAACAAGAAACGCAAGGTGTTACGGATACGACGGTAACCATCAGAGGCACGGCTAAAGATTTCTTTACCCGCAGTCATTTCATAACGGTAGTCAGATGACGCAATCCAGAAACGTAAACCGTCTGCACCCATATCTTTAATGATGTCTTGCGGTGTGATCACATTACCGATGGATTTCGACATCTTACGGCCTTTTTCATCGACCACGAAACCGTGAGTCAACAAGCCTTTATAAGGTGCACGGTTGTTGATGGCAATCGAAGTCAATAATGAAGACTGGAACCAGCCACGGTGTTGATCTGAACCTTCAAGGTAAAGATCAGCAGGATCAGTCAATTCTTCACGTTGACGCAGTACCGCATAATGCGTTGTACCCGAGTCAAACCATACATCGAGGGTGTCACGAACCGCATTGTAGTGTTCGGCATCGTCACCGATGAAGTCTTTCGCTTCACGGTTATACCAGCCATCAATGCCTTCCTGTTCGATCAGTTTGGCAACTTCTTCAATCAGTTCAGGGGTACGTGGATGAAGTTCGTTGGTGTCTTTATGCACGAAGAACGGGATTGGCACGCCCCAAGTACGTTGACGCGAGATACACCAGTCCGGACGACCTTCAATCATTGATTCAATACGGTTTTTACCCCAATCCGGGACAAAACTGATGTCGTTTTCAATCGCATTTAAAGCACCTTGGCGTAAACCTTTTTCATCCATGCTGATGAACCACTGCGGGGTTGCACGGAAGATAATTGGGGTTTTATGGCGCCAGCAATGTGGATAGCTATGCTTGATCACCACATGTGCCCAAAGCTTATTGGCTTCACTCAATGCTGCAATAATTTTTGGATTGGCTTTATAGATGTGCTCGCCTGCAAAAATAGGCGCAGTCGGTAAATACACACCATTACCACCCACAGGATTATCGACTTTCAAGTTGTACAGCAAGCCAACTTTATAATCGTCTACACCATGGCCTGGTGCGGTATGTACTGCACCTGTACCGCTGGTTGCAATGACGTGTTCGCCTAAAATGACTGGAACCTGACGATCGTTAATTAAAGGATGCTGTAGAACCAAATTTTCAAGTTTTGCGCCCGTAAAATCGGCAATCACTTCAACAGTGCTAAAGCCATAGCGTTCAGTCGCAGATTCCACCAAATCTTTAGCCAAGATAAAGTTTTGCGCTGCTTTGTCATCACCACGTGCGATAACTAATTGATATTCAATATCCGCATGCAAGGCAACTGCCTGGTTTGCAGGAATGGTCCAAGGCGTCGTGGTCCAGATGACGATATCAGTTGAGTCTTTAACTTCAACACCCAAACGCGCCGATAAATCTGCTAAATCAACAACAGTGAAACCGACATCAATCGCATCAGATTTTTTATCTTCGTATTCAACTTCAGCTTCAGCGAGTGCAGAACCGCAGTCCAAACACCAGTTGACTGGTTTAAGACCTGGCTGGATATGACCTTGTTTCTGGATTTCACCCAATGAACGCACGATATTGGCTTCTTGGGCAAAATTCATGGTCAGGTAAGGATTGTCCCAATCCCCAAACACACCCATACGCACAAAGTCTTTTTTCTGTAATTCAACTTGAGTGTAGGCATATTCACGGCAATGTTTACGGAAGGTTGCAGCATCTACTTTAACGCCCACTTTACCGACTTTTTCTTCAACTTTCAGTTCAATCGGCAAACCGTGACAGTCCCAGCCCGGAACATAAGGTGCATCAAAGCCATCCATAATGCGGCTTTTGATGATGATGTCTTTGAGGACTTTATTTACCGCATGACCCAAATGGATTTGACCATTTGCGTATGGAGGGCCATCGTGAAGCACATATTTTTTCTTGCCAATACGCGATGCACGAATCTGCTGATAAATGTTGTCGGCATACCACTCTTCTAACCATTTTGCTTCACGTACTGCGAGATTTGCTTTCATCGCAAATTCAGTACCTGGGAGGTTTAGCGTGGCTTTATAATCCACTGCATTTTCAGGAGTTTGCTTATCGCTCATGCAAGTTGTCTTCCAATTTAATCAGTCTTAGGCTGACGCGTTTTACAATAAAAAATGTGGGATTTAAAAGGGAAAATTGGGGGTGTTTTGTCGAAACTCAAGCAGTTTCTCAACATCGTCATCAATTCCCGCTTTCAATGCTTCAAGCGAAGGGTAGTCCTTTTCACCATGTAGATAGTTCAAGAACGTCACCCGCATTAACAGGCCATACAGATTAGCAGAAACATCAGGAAAATGTACTTCTAATCGCCATTCAGGATGTTGCTGTTTGATGGCTGGTCGTGTACCGACATGTCCTGCACCAAACAGGGCAGTCGGCTCATAGCCTGCAATCCCCAGTTTTTCAGGATTGTCGGCTTTCACTTTATCTTTTAAAGATCCGGTTTCACATACTACTTCAACGCCGTAAATCCCGTTTAAACAGGGTTTATGACGGTTGAGACGGACGTTAATGGTCGGGAAATCAATGGTACGTCCAATCTGATCACCATATTGTACCCGACCGGTAATGCTATAGGGACGACCCAGCAATTTAGCCGCCAAAGCTAAATCGCCGGCTTGCAAGGTATGACGAATCCGGGTCGAGCTGACACGGTGTCCATCCAAGGCAACGGTATTTAAATTGGTGACCTGAAAACCGTAGCCGCGCAAAAATTCACTATTGCCTTGACGGTTTTTACCGAAATGGAAATCGTCACCCAGCACCAGATGTTCTGCATTGAGCTTGTTTTTAAGAATATCGGCAAAGCTTTCAGCATTTAAGCTACGGAAATGATTATCAAATTTTGCAATCGCGATATAGTCGACACCCAGTTCGGTTAAGTATTCGACTTTTTCACGTAATGAGCTAATTCTAGGCGGTGCCTCATAACCTTTAAAAAATTCAAGCGGTTGTGGCTCAAAAATCATCACCAGGGTTTTTAAGTTTTGTGCTGCAGCGAGTTGTTTTAATTGTGCAATCATTGCCTGATGACCCAAATGTACACCGTCAAAATTACCAATCGTCGCGGCAGTTTTTGGCAGTTGAAAATTTGGCGCTAAAGCATTCAGGCGGAGCAGCTTCATGGGCGAATCAATAAGTGAAAAATTATCAGGGCTATATATTGCCATAATCTTGAGCGTTCGTCTTGTTGTTGTGTTTTCATACAAAAAAATATTGAACTCTCTAGTAAAAAATAGCATTGAAATGGTTAAAGATTAGATCAGGAAACTCAAGCTTCAATGAATCCAGATGGATCAGATTTTTGAACAGCAAGCTAATCACAATTTTAAATTTGCACTCATCCTGTAATTCTTTTCTAATGGGCACAATTTTAAATTTGCAAGTAAACAAGGTTCCACTATGTCGGATTTGGCTTTAATCATGGCACTTCCCAATGAATCGAAAGGCCTGTTTGAACAAGCCGGGATTCAAGTGAATTACAGTGGTATTGGTAAAGTCAATGCTGCATTTAAAGCCTTTGAAGTGATTCAAGAAACTGGCTGTAAAACCTTACTCAACTTGGGTTCAGCGGGAAGTTCCCAGTTTGATGCCCATGCCTTGGTTGAAGTGACGACGTTTGTGCAACGTGATATGGATGTATCGCCACTCGGTTTTGCAGTAGGGGTGACTCCTATGGATGATGACCATCCTGCAGAAATTCATTTGGAAGCTTATTTCTCCCACCTGAAAAAAGGTATTTGTGGAACGGGCGACAGCTTTGAAACAGGTATACCGAAAGTGCCCTGTGATTTGGTGGATATGGAAGGCTACGCAATTGCCAAGGTCTGCAAGAAGCTGGGCGTGCGATTGATTTCAGTGAAATATATTACGGATGGCGCAAATAGCACCGCACATTTAGATTGGGAAGAAAATTTATTGTTGGGTGCACAAAAGTTATTAAAATTATATCAAACGGTCAAATAAGCAGGGTAGGCCTGGAAATTCGGCGACCATAGTGGTCTATGGTCGTATGCCAAAATTATCGTCTAGGATAATTTAACAATTATGGGCGGGGAATCACGCCGTATAACATCATATGCACAGTATGCTGGATGATGCGCTGCTGCATACTGCGGTTACGCAAAGTCTTGCCGGTGACCATTTCCATCTGGGTGGCAAAATCTGCATAGTTTTGGGTTACTGCCCAAATATTCAGAATTAAAAGTTCCGGATCAATGTCCTTGGAAATTTTACCTTGATCTTGCCACATAGTAATGACTTTGGCTTTACGCTTGACCAATTTCTTTAACGGACCTTTTAAAATTGGCAAAATATGCGGCGCACCTTGAATCACTTCCAAAGCAAACAGTCGGGATGCTTTCGGCTGGGTACGAGAAACCTCGATTTTTTGCAATAAATAATTGGTGATCGCTTCTTCAGGCTCAAGCTCTGTTTCTAGCATTTGCAGTGGAGCAAGCCACTTCTGTAATACCGTGGTGAGTACTTCAACGTACAAGGCTTCTTTATTTTCATAATAATAGAAAATATTGGATTTGTGCATTTCAGCAATTTGAGCAATCTCGTCTAAGCTTGCCCCATTAAAACCATAAAGGGAAAATACATCCAAGGCTGCATTTAGCAGTTGATGTCGTTTTTGTGTACTCTTTTTTTGTTCCATTGGCCATTAAAAAACAATTAAAAGTGGAACCTTAAATTGTACGGCAAATCATCAGATTTGTGCACAGGCAAAAGTTTTAATTTTATGAATATTGACGATTTATTTTTTAGATCAGCTATTAAATTGCCAAGTTTTCGACCAATGTAAAAAGATGCTTTAAAACAGGGCAGAAAATAGCGCATTAAAGATCGTTAAATAATTCAATAAGATTAATTTTTTGTATTTTTTTGAACGCTTCATTTGATATTCAAGTATCAAATGAATAATTAAATTAATTAAAGAATAAGATGCGCTTTATACAGCATCATCATGAGATGAGCCCAAACTGAAGGTCAGGATGTGCCCATTTCAGATCAAAAATATCATGTGGCCAATACAGCATTGAGAACCTGTTGCTCCAACTCGCTAAAAGCGTAATCTTTTTTACGCGGTCGCGGTAAATCCACTTTAAATTGTTTAGCAATATGACCTTTATCCAGCAAAATAATTCGGTCGGCCAGTTGCACTGCTTCACTGACATCATGGGTTACCAAAATGGCGGTAAAGCCTTGCTCATGCCAGAGTTTTTCAATCAGGCTCTGCATGTCCAAGCGGGTTAAAGCATCCAGTGCACCGAGTGGCTCATCCAGCAGCAAGATGCGGGGCTTATGCGACAGTGCACGTGCAAGCGCAGTACGCTGACGCTGACCGCCTGAAAGTTGTGAAGGCCACAATCCGGCTTTCTCTTTCAGTCCGACTTTTTCTAGCAGGGCAGAGGCATTGCCTTGATGTTCTTTGGCTAAGCCCAGCTGTACATTTTGTTCAATGCTACGCCACGGCAAAAGTCGCGGATCCTGGAACATGACACGAATGTCATCACTGGTAATGCCTTCGCGGATATGTCGTGCCGACTTAAACTTGATTTCACCATAGCTGGGTTGTTCCAAATCGGCAATCAAACGAAGCAGGGTACTTTTACCACATCCGCTACGCCCAACAATCGCAAGAAATTCACCGGGTTGAATATGCAGGTCTAAATCTTCCAGAACCGTCACATCACCATAGAATTTATGCAGTTGCTCAATCAGAATTTCTGCACCGACCACGGCTGTTGGATTGATATCTGCAGTTGCAGGCTGTTCTGGTGCAGCCGGATCTTCAGCGACATGTCGCCCTATACTTAAATCAGTCATGATGTATTCCTTATTTTTGATATCCAGCATGCCAACGCAGTAAGTATTTTTCTAAGCCTACTGCCAATACATCGGCCAGTTTTCCAAGCAGGGCATAAAGCAAAATACCCACCAGCACCACATCGGTTTGTAAGAATTCACGCGCATTCATGGTCATGTAGCCAATGCCTGATTGTGCGGAAATGGTTTCTGCAACAATCAGCAACACCCAAACCAGACCCAATGCAAAGCGTAAACCGACCAGAATGGACGGCATGGCACCCGGTAAAATAATTTCTTTGTATAACTGCCAGCGGGTCAGGCCATAGCTTTTACCCATCTCGATCAGTTGCGGGTCAACCGAGCGAATTCCATGATAGGTATTGATATAAATCGGGAAGAATACACCGACAGCGACTAAAAACAGCTTGGCTGATTCATCAATTCCGAACCAGAGAATGACTAAAGGAATTAAAGCCAGCGCTGGAATATTACGGATCATTTGCAAGGTGGTATCGAGCAGGGTCGATGCCAGTTTAGAAGAGCCATTCAGCAAGCCCAGTAACAGGCCCAAGCCACCACCCACCAATAAGCCGAGCAGGGCACGTCCGGCACTGACTTTCACGTGTTGCCAAAGCTCACCCGTGATCGACAGATGCCAGAATGCGCTTACCACTGCACTCGGTGCAGGCAGAATACGGCTTTCTAGCAGACCGGTACTGGATGCAATTTGCCAAATCGCGATCAGTGCGACCGGGAACAACCAGGGCAGCAAATGCTGCCCAAATTGTGTTCCACGTGAAACCTTGTTTTTAGCCAAGGTTTCGGCAGAAATGGTTTTACTCATTAAGCCGGCTCCTTAGCTTTTACTTGTTGTTTCGCCTCATCTGGCACGTAGTTATTTGCCACGATTTCACCAAAAGGACCGGTCAGATTGGGTTGCGCCAGTTTTTGACGGGTTTCTAATGGAAGCAGTGGGAACACCAGTTCAGCAAAACGAATGGATTCTTCAAGGTGCGGATAGCCCGAGAAAATAAAGGTATCAATACCCAAATTTGCATATTCCTGAATGCGGTCTGCAACTGTTTGCGGATCACCTACAAGCGCTGTACCGGCACCGCCACGAACTAAGCCAACACCTGCCCAAAGGTTCGGAGACACTTCAAGTTTGCTGCGATCGCCATTATGCAGTTCAGCCATGCGGCGTTGACCCACCGAATCCATTTGCTTGAATTTCTTTTGCGCTGCTTGAATGGTGGAATCATCAACATATTGAATCAGTTCTTCAGCAGCAGCCCATGCCTGTTCATTGGTTTCACGCACAATCACATGCAAGCGAATACCGTAATTTAAAGTACGACCACGTGCAGCAGCTTTAGCACGCATGGTTTCAACTTTTTCTTTTACCGCTGCGGGTGGTTCACCCCAAGTTAAGTAAGTATCAACCTGTTCTGCAGCAAGCTCGATAGCAGCATCAGAAGAACCGCCAAACCAAAGGGGGGGATATGGTTTTTGCACGGGTGGATAAAGCAGTTTTGCATCATCCACTTGTAAGCGGTCGCCGTGGAAAGTAAACGATTCGCCAGTGTGTGAGCGGGTTAAAATTTCACGCCAGATTTTGGTGTATTCCGCTGCTGTTTGGTAACGTGTTGCATGGTCTTCATACACACCATCACCTTTCAGCTCTTGCTCGTCACCACCGGTGACCAGGTTCAGCAATACACGGCCATTTGATAAACGGTCAAAGGTTGAAGCCATACGCGCAGCCAGTGCAGGCGTCGTCACCCCGGGACGTAAAGCCACCAGGAATTTTAAATTTTTGGTTGCATCAATCAGGCTTGCAGCAGTAATCCATGGATCTTCACATGAACGGCCTGTTGGAATCAGTACACCTTCATAACCCAGGTTATCTACGGCTACGGCAATCTGTTTCATATAAGCATGATCGACCTGACGCGCGCCTTTGCTTGTGCCTAAATAACGACTGTCACCATGCGTAGGAATAAACCAGAAAATTTTCATTGCTTTGATCCTTAGATTATTTGCCTGCCCAAACGGCTTGCTGAATGTGGATAGATTTCGGAATGATCTTGAGTTCGCTAAAACGGTTCGCGAGTTCTTGCTGATCTGCGATCACTTGTTTGGTGAGCAGAGCAGCACCAGATGGACTAGGACGACGCTGGATAAAGGTCTGGCTGACCACTGGTTTTAGACCTGTGCTTTGCGCGAAGATAGTGGCAGTCACAGCCTTGTGGCCTTGTACCCATTTATCTGCAACGTTCACCTGCTTGATAATGCCTTTTAAGGCCTGAGGATGATTTTTGACTAAATTGCCTGAAGCTAAATAGAACGTGTAATTGGGACTTAAGCCTTTACCTGAAGCCAGTACTTTGGCTTTATCTTCTACCTGAGCCGAAGCATAGTACGGGTCCCAAATCGCCCAGGCATCAATTGCGCCTTTTTGAAAAGCGGCACGTGCATCGGCAGGGCTTAACCAGATGGGTTGAATATCGGTCCATTGCAAACCAGCTTTGCGTACAGCTTGAACCAGTAAATAATGTGCACTTGAACCGCGGTGGACCCCAACACGTTTACCCTTTAACTGGCTGAGTTGGCTAATTTTGGAATTGCTGGGTACCAAAATGGCAGAAGCCAAAGGTTTTGCGGTTTCATAAGCAAAATAATGGAGTGGCTTGTTGCCGGCTTGTGCATATACAGGCGGTGTATCGCCTGTCGCACCGACATCAATAGAACCGACAGCCAGCGCTTCTAAAATTTGCGGACCGCCTGGAAACTCATTCCAGGAAATTTTTGCGTTTGGAAATTCCTGTTCAAACAACTTTTGTTGTTTGGCAATCACCAGATTTACAGAGGCTTTTTGATAGCCAATCCGCAGTTGTTTGACAGAAGGATCCACAGCCCAGGCAGCGCTCGAACCCAACATCGCACAAGCAATCAGCATCGCGTTCATACCATGACTGGATGTCTTGAACCAGGTAATTGCTTTGTTATCTTGCTGATGTTGAGTCATTGTCGAGTCCTCTATTGTTGTGTGATTACTTCGCTAAAATTGCGGCTTGAATATTGATTTTGTTCGGAATCAGTTTCTGGTTATAAAATGCATCGGCAACATATTGCTGCTGCGTAGCCACTTGATTAGCAATTGGTTGTACCCCAAAGCCCATGCGGGAAATGGATGTTTTTAGAATATCGTGAGAAAGTCCTGTTGGTTTTTCTAAAAGCTTGGCTGCTTCTTCCTGATGTTGAGAAACCCATTGCGTGGTGGTGTTGAGTTCATTCACGACTGCTTTTAGTACATCTGGATGTTGCTCGGCAAATTTACGGTCGGCCAGATAGAACTGATGGTTGCTGACCAGGTTTTCACCGGTGGCAATCACACGTGCACCAATCTGCTGTTCAGCAGCCGCAAAGAACGGATCCCAAATGACCCAGGCATCCACTGCACCTTTTTCAAAAGCGGCACGCGCATCTGCAGGCGGTAAATACACCACTTGAATGTCATCCAGCTTTAGATTGTTGGCTTCTAATAATTTAAGTAATAAGTAATGCACGTTGGAGCCTTTGTTTAGCGCAACACGTTTACCTTTTAAATCCTGGATACTTTTAATGGCTGAGTCTTTTTGCACAATTAACGCTTCAGCTTTAGGCGCTTCAGGCTGGTTGGCGATATAAACCAGATTTGAATTGGCTGCCTGAGCAAAAATAGGCGGTGCTTCACCTGCTTCACCCAAGGAAACGCTACCAACATTTAAGCCTTCAAGCAGTTGAGGGCCGGCAGTAAACTCGACCCACTTCACTTTGACATGCTGTTTTTCTAATGCAGTTTCTAAAGAACCGCGTGCTTTAATTACTGGCAATAAGCCATATTTTTGAAAACCGATATTTAAAGTGACAGTTTCAGCTTCTTTTTTGCCACAGCCAGACATCATCATTGCACCAGCAACTACTGAAGAAAGGATCAGCGATTTCGCCCAGAATTTTGCTTGAATGGCGCTCATGAATGTGTGCTCCGCAACATGAAGTGTTGAATATTGAACACATAAGCTAAAGCCTTTTCTTTTTCGAAAATAATAAAAAAATAGGAATTCTTAATGAGGAAAAAAGATAAATAAAAAAAAGAAAAACTTATGTGAAAAAGTGATTTATATAAAAAATAAAATATGCGATTTTAATATTTTAAATTATTGATATTTATTTAATTTAATTTCAAATACTGTATATCCATAAGCTTATGAAAAAATAACATAAGTTAAATCGGCCAGATTCACCAAAATGACAGATAAAGATATAAAAAATAAAGATATAGCAAGAATAAAAAAAGCCACTTTAAAGCGGCTTTTTAAATACCAGTGAATTGCGCTGGTAGTTATACAGCGCCTGACGCGCATTCGGCAGATCATCGACATTGGCGGGTTCAAAGCCATGCTCGACAAACCAGTGCGCGGTGCGTGTGGTCAGCACAAACAGTTGTTGAATGCCCAGACTTTTGGCTTTGTCTTCCAGATAATGCAAAATCTGGCTACCCCGGTTGGACTTGCGATAGGTTGGATCTACCGCAACACAGGCAATCTCAGCCGATTTTATTTCACTGGCAGAAGTTGGAATCGGGTAAAGTGCGGCACAGGCTAAAATCATGCCATCACGTTCAATCACAGAAAATTGCTCAATTTCGCTTTCTAATCGTTCGCGTGAGCGATAAACCAGAATGCCTTCAGCCTCGAGTGGGCGAAGTAAATTCATCAGACCACCGACATCCTGAATATTGGCAGTACGCACTTCTTCATAATGTGAATCGGTCATCATGGTGCCTGCACCATCGCGAGTGAACAGTTCTTCGAGCAAGGCGCCATCATAGGTATAAGAAATCAGATGCACACGATGCACGCCTTGCAGCGAGGCATTTTTGGCACCGCGTAACTGCAGAGCAATGTCAGGATTGGAGTCCTGGTACTGCAAAATATGCTGATCAAGCTGATGCGGCGGAATCTCACGTTGCAGTTGCCCGAACTCATTGACCAGACCTTGCTGTTTACCCAGGAAAATCAGCTTGTCGGCTTTGAGCAGAATCGCGGTATTGGTGGCGACTTCTTCCGCGACCAGGTTAAACACTTCACCTGTGTTGGAATAACCGGTTGGGCCAAGCAGCACAATATTATGATTTTTTAGATGGCGCTGAATTGTATCGGTATCTACGGTACGCAGTTCACCGGTAAGCTGAAAATCGATCCCGTCACGAATGCCGTAGGGTTTTGCCGTGACAAAATTGCCTGAAATCACATCAATACGTGCGCCGTACATGGGGGAATTGGCCAGACCCATCGAGAGCAAAGCTTCAATTTGCAGGCGAATCGAACCCACCGCATTCATCACGCAGCTTAAAGATTCGCGCGTGGTGATCCGGCGATGATTATGGAATGGGGTTTGAATGCCGCTGGCTTTTAAGTTCTGGTTGATTTGCGAACGTGCGCCATGCACCAGAATCAGACGAATGCCCAAAGAATGCAGCAGGGCAATGTCATGAATAATATGCTGGAAATTTTCATGTTGAACCGCTTCGCCATCAAACATAATGACAAAAGTTTTATTGCGGTGGGCATTGATATAAGGCGCAGAATGTCGAAACCAATGCACATATTGCAAAGTTGTGCTTTGTGATGTTTCCGATGAATTCGTGTGCATACCTATCTCAAATGAAGAATAAAATCCTATGCTTGATTCTAATCAAAAAAAAGCGCAGCGGAAGGGAAAAATAAAAAAAACACCTTAACTGAGGTTAAAGTGTTTTTCAGGGGGGAATTTTTTAAAATTAAATAGCTTAGTTTCGAATGCTAATAATGCGGTTGGTGCGTTCATTGACTAATACATAGTCACCATTCACTTTATACCATTGCTGATTACGGCTTGATTTTGGCAATTGACGTGCTTCACGGTCACTGACCTGGAAACGCGAGCTGCTGTATTGACGCGGTAAAGTTTGTCCTTTACGCCAGTCACGACTTGGGTTTACACGTTTGTTGTCATAACGATTATGGTCATAACGGTTGTTGTTGTCCCAACGGCTGTCATGCTTATTCTGTTGTGCATGATTGTAGCGTTGATGATCATCATAACGATGATCCGGTGCTGCCATTGCTGAAGTTGCCATCAATGCAGATAAAGACAGCGCAATTGTTGTTAGAATTTTTTTCATATCTTTCACCTAAATTTCAGAGAGAACGTTTATTTCGTTAGAGCTAAATTAACCAAAAAGTAGAGATAAAAAATGAGAGCTTTATAGTTGAATTGTGAAGTTTATGGAGAAAAAAAGAAGATTTTGAAAATGCTGAAAAGCTTGCAGCTAAAGACTTTCCGCTAAAAGCAACGATTTTTAAAAAACTTGGATTCTCAAATGAAGTGCAACAGAGATTAAATTATTGGAAGGGAGCAAGATGAGCTAGCATTTTGCTTCCGACCGACCAAAGTCAAAGTTGCATCATGAACTATACTCATCTTACTCAAG
>Ga0308160_10002945_pt1 | contig 19781 bp, 28 predicted proteins | sample PhyFR1_FD_201036 | JGI IMG/M metagenome (GOLD analysis project Ga0308160, IMG submission 201036) | Phyllosphere microbial communities from UC Gill Tract Community Farm, Albany, California, United States - DLSLF.R1 | ecosystem: Host-associated > Plants > Phyllosphere > Unclassified | place: USA...
CGTACCATTGGCATCAACAGGGACAATCTGGGCAGTCTCGACGTAATCCGCAAAAGCCCGCTTGGGGTAGTCTGGCGAATCTCGTGACGAGTTGAATACGGGGTTGTTACCAGGTAGCTGAGCAAGAGGAATATCCAGGCCGATAGGCTAGCTTGTCAGCAAAGAGCGGAATGGTACAGGACCTACCTCTGTAGCCACTTCCCCTTGGGCATAACAGTTGAAGGCTTTATCTTCGTCTATCGAAGCTTCGAAGATGGAACACCCAGTGACATTGCCTCTGAGTATATCGGTACATTCCTCATAGGCTTTCACGAGCATTCCGCTTGGCCATCCTGTCTATCAGCGAGGACTGAAGGCAAGCATACCATTGATCCAGTCAGCATGGAAGGTGAATCCGTTGTTATCTCCATTTGACCTAGCATGTCAGCTCAACAATGGGCTCGGGGGTGTGGTTGACTTACAGAACAAGACTGCCTTCGTACCACTCGTACTCTGGTCCGAGGCTCTCGGGCATTTTGTAGTATGCTACCCATCAGCGACGGTACACCCCTCAAACGTACTCTCGATGAACAACGAGGGGATTCTCAAAAAGCCATCCGGGCAAGGACCCCCTTCGTAGTTGTCTCCTGTCGGATACCTCACATGCTCATTGTTGGGTAGGTACGAGTCTTTACCGTTCCAGCAATTTGGAAAGAACGCCTGTGGTCGGAGCCACTTGCATTCCAAATCACTAGGGATCCAAGGTAGATGGTCTGAGTCTGTCAGAACCAGGACCGTACTCTGGTAAGGAAACTCACAGTCGTACCCATCTCCGATACATTCGAAGCTGATGGCTCGATGAGACGCATCTGTTGGGTCGTAATGATCTCCAGTCGGATCACCGGCGTACATCCTAAAGTCGTCTGGTACTACCGCAAATGTCTCGCCATCATAGTTGCTTGCATACTTCCTGCTAATCAGCAACTGGCCCGGCAAAGGACCTACCAGTAAGAAATCAGACCATCTCCCTGTATAGCGGTAAATGTTCCGTTCTTCCATTGACTACGAAATAAGCAATCACTCCCGAATCCTGACTCACTAGTATAGCTGAGGGGCCCAATAGCTCGACATATCATCCTGGATATAGCTAGTCGTACACTACCTTTAGCTCCAAACTCAAACATAGACCTACTTCACCAGCTCGAGATTGGTTAAAAGACTGCTCCGCTAGGAAGTTGGAAGTCCCCGCAATGGCATGGACGTGGGAAGAGATCTTTCCCGGGTTGATGAGGGGATCAAGTCGGGTTCGCAAGAATTGCTGATTCCCGCTGGGTACGTGAGCATCTGTCGTGACTTGAGATGGCTATAACGTACACTGAGAAGAAGTTCTCATAAGCCGCGACCGGCGCGAACAAAGATGCTAGCTGCAAGAAGAGCATGGCAGTAGAAGTAAAGGAGCGTTATAAAGTTGAGTAAGATGGGATAGGGGATAAAGATATCGCTTTGACAGATGCGCCATATATACCAGGACACTCACCGTTTGTTGCTTATCTGTCGGGGTTGATTACATCTCAATGGAGTTAGCTCAGTTTGCCAAAGGCGTTTCAGCTCGTATTCTCCTTGCTCATCAACCAGAATAGCGCTGCATGATAACGCAAGGGTGGTGTGTGTGGTTGATTGATACCTTGGAGTGAAAGGGGGTCATAAGCCATAGGTTACGAAACGGAGGGGGAGAACAGTCAGGAACGAGACGCGGACATGTATCAATCTCCGCTTTCCGAGATTTTGACCAGTCTGAGCATACGCTTGCACCATAAACCATACACATATCATACGCAATGCCAGACAGTTTCTTCCAATCAGACAAGAAGAGAAAGAGGTCAAAACCAGGAGGAGGAGGGGGAGGAAGAGCAGGCCCAAGCTCCCGGCCAAAAGCAAAAGCACCAAGACGTCAAGAAAGAGATGAAGAGCTAGAATCGGATGCAGAGGGGGAAGGCGCTAATGTCGATTTGGATAGTATGGATTTTAGGGCGGGGAGAGGGGATGAGGATATACATAGTGATGAGGAACTGATTGATGAAAATGAGACTGCGGCAGAGAAGAGGGTCAGGATGGCTAAAGGATATTTGGCAAAAGTGAGAAAGGAGCTGCAGGAGGGTGAGTTCTTAGACCATCGGGTCGAGTAGGTGCTGACAAGTCAGGTCAGGATGATGAGGATTATGATGCGGCAGAGATTGATCGGGATCTGATAGCGTCGAGGCTGCAGCATGATGTCGTATGTCGAGCTCTTCTTTCGAGAAATAAGCTGACAATCAGGCCGAAGTGCAAGGAAAGATACACAACTACATCTCAACCAAAGTCGGTACGCCGTCGACAAAATTCATCTCGACGCCGGGACAGCTACCTACCTCTGCCGCTCTCACGACGACACATATCTACACGTCAACCAAACGAGGTGTCGTCCTGCCCATATCCCTCGACACGATGGCCAAGCCAAAGAAATCGTATGGCAAGGAGCACCATAAAGGAGAACTCCTCTGTATAGCCGCAAGCGAGGATGGCAAGTACCTAGTCTCGGCTGGTCGCGATAAGCTCCTAGGAGTCTGGGATATCTCCGGCGCCGAGCCAGTATGGAAACACGGTATTCCCGGACACAAGGACGCCGTCACTTCCGTCGTCATCCCGCCTGTCGGAAACCCTTCACATCACCTGCTTTCAGCCTCACTCTCGCGCCATCTCGGTCTACACTCGCTATCGACTCTATCAATCATCGACACATTCTTCGGACATCAAGATTCAATCACCTCTGTCTCCGCCCTGAAACCGTCGGTGGCAGTAACGGCCGGATCAAGGGACAGAACCTGTAGATGGTGGAAAGTAGAAGAGGAAGTCCAACTCGTGTTTAGGGGAGGAGGCAAGACGTTTGAAGGTGCAAAAGGATTAGCAGAGGAGGAAAAGAAGGAAAGACCAGGAGGAGGGTATTACCCAGGTGAAGAACCTGCTGAAAAGCCAAAGTTTGATAAAAAGGGAAAGAGAAAGGAGTTTGTCGAGGGCAGCCTGGATACGGTCTGTGTGCTTGACGAGCAGCATTTCTTGTCTGGGGGTGATAGCGGGTAAGCTCATGAGATCTTGAAACGTAACAAGCTGACTATCAGGTCATTATCCCTATGGCACACCGGCAAGAAGAAGCCTATTTTTACACAAGCATTCGCGCATGGGATAGACGAAACACCAAGGTGGATAACCAGTATCGCCCATCTCCGCGGTTCAGACCTCTTTGTCTCTGGTAAGCTGATGGGCCCTCGTTTCTACTTGATGCCTGTAACTGATGTGTAGGATCATGGGACGGCCAAATTCGGGTGTGGGCACTAGACCCCTCTCTCCGATCATTCTCTCAAGTCCTCTCTCTGCCTGTGGGAGGGTTCATCAACTCCCTCCAGATCTTGTCATTACCACCCAAGTCCACCTCACTATCAACAGAGGACAAGAATCAAATCATCCTCGCTGCGGCTGTATCGCAAGAATCGAGATTAGGTAGATGGATGACCAAGAAGGACGCCAAGAATGGGGTATTCGTCGCTCATCTTCCTATAGAATAGATCTTGCTGGGAATATGCATTCTATTATGCTTGGAGCGTTGAGAACTAGTGATTACAATACAAGCTATGATGCGATATACAAGACAATGTTTGACCAAATCGATACTATTCCTCCTCGCGTTTAACATACTCCATCTCGTCCGCCAGGTCTGTAGACTCTTGGCGTGTCGAAGCCCTACTACCCCTGCGATCCACCAAGCCGAGACTGTCTTCCCTCTTGAGATCCACACTACGCCGGGAATCACGCGACCGCCTAGGATCCGTGAGTACCATCATCTCTTCAAATCCTTTAGGTACACCAGGACTAGGACTGGGCGGTTCCTCCACCTCTTCAATCGGCTCATGTTTGACTTTGACAACGTCATCATCATCATCCGTCCGCCTGATCCCTTCCAGCATCTTCATGGCAGCCGTCCCGAAATCGAAATCTTGACCGTTTTCACCCATTGGAATGAGGAAATCCGAAAAGTCTGTATCGGCCGCCAAAGGCGAGATGGGCGGTGCATGCTGTCGTCGCTCTCGCTTGATGCGTGGTGTTCCCTCCAGTCGGAGTCGGTTGAGACGGGCTTCGATAAGATCACCTCCTTCGGATTTGCCAGTAACCTGTGGTGTGAGGGCAGCACGAGCTTGGAGACGTCGTTCTCGCTGAGCCGCTTCCTCTTGGCGAGCTCGGTTCGCAGCGCGGCAGAACTACAATCAGCCACTAGAACGTTTCCAAAGAGGAAGACTCACCTTGTAAGACGAAGTAAAAGTCCGGAAGATCCCAAAGAAATCCTGACTCTGCATCGGACGAGCCATCTCTTCTCCCTCGCAATAATAATTCTGAACATCCCTCAATTGCTTTTCAGCATTCAAGATCCCATCCCTCACATCCCGCAACTGCTCCTCGGCAGCAGCCGAGAATCTAAACATTTTGCGGGTATATCCATCTTCTGAAGACGAGAAATTGGCAGCGAGTGATTTCCGGATATTCAGAATCTCGTCCAGCATTGATTTAGAGGTTGATTGCATATCGTTGAAACTGACCCGATTGGCTTCGGAGGGCGCTTGAAGTTCGTCAAGGAAGGCGTCGAGGTGGGGGAAGTGGGTCGAAACGACATGTTCGAGGAAATGAAGCAAGTTTTGACCATTGGACGATTTGGTATCCACGAGCTGTTGTCAGTCATGCTCATGAAGGATGACGTACCCTGTTGATACTGGCGACCTTGAAACCGAACGCTCCTCCAGCATAATTGGTTCCATTGAGGTAATTTCCCATGACCAAGATAACATTCAGCAGCTCTCGGAACAACTTGGCGTCCTTCAAGTCGGTACACGCCTTGGTCAACAGACCCAGACTCTACGATATCAGCTGGAATCCCTACTAGACACAGGCGACTGACCGTTTTCAAGAGATCCACATTCTGATCAAACCTAACCCGGAACAACATCCCCTTGACCCGATCTGAAAGATGGGGCAGCTGGATCAAGCGGACCATCAATCGATCAGCCGGATGTAAAGCTTCCAGCTCCGATACCGAATCGGCAGAATGAGTCAACAGCTTTCCTCGATCATCATCATTCGGCAATACACCCTGCAATTCCCTCAAGAAAGTCTCGGTACAGAGTGTATTATCGAAATTGGCAATCGCTTCCGAAAGTCGTTCGGGCTCCTTGAATGATTTAGCGGTCGATCCAGCCATCAGAATTTCAATCCGTTTACGATGATCCGAAGCGAGTACCGACAGTAATTCCGTTTCTTTACGTTTCTTGACGGCATCGTAAATGATTTCCTTGGCCTTGAATTCGTTTTCCATCTCGCTCCATAGATTGACGGAACGCATCTTGGTCAAGAGTTCTTCTTCCTCGACTTCGGGCGTGGACCAGATGGTACGCTCTAATCGTGGTTTGGGGACTTTTTCCCATTGAAGCTGTTTCATCTTCTTGCTGGCAATCATGGAAACATCTTTACGCGAGTCGTTGGCGCCGTGGAGTAGTGATGAGAGGGGAGCGAGCGGTGCTCGGCCAGCGAAGGAAGAAGGCATAGGTGGTGGAGGGGGTGAGTTGGCCGGTGTCGATCGTTCGGAATCGCTCGTAGGTGTACCACCCGACGCTTTGAGCTTGATACCAGCCAAAACACCCGCCATGCCAGGCAGAGCACGAGCTCCGGGTGGTATACGGGGATCAAGCGAGGATACAGATGATGCGAGAGAGGGAGGTCCTGGCGGAGGAGGTGGTGGAGGCGGAGGTGGTGGGGGTGGTGGAGGCGGAGGCGGAGGGGGAGGAGGTGGTGGTGGCATAGAACCGGTAGAGATCGGCGTGGTATATGGATCCGGTATGCCCAGTCCAGGTGCTGCAATCGGTGTGGTATGATGACCAACAGGAGTGCTGGATGGACCGGGTGTAGACCGCACATCCGCTGCAGGCGTGCTGTGAACCGAACCCTCCTCTTGCAAAGGCGACAGTACCCCATCGTCCATATCTTGAGAACCTCGGAACGATTTCGCCCTCGCGACAATTTGGGAAGCGAGCGACCCTCCATTTCGCGGCGTGTGAATCTCGGTAGCTGTTTCAGACATCGCGGTCATGCCAGATTCGCGATATGGACTACTATCAAGCTGGTCAATGACGGATTCGGAGAACGATCGAGATAGAGTCTTGTATCGGAGTTCTTCGAGGAATCGAGGAGGAAGACCTGGCTTCTGGGAAAAGCCGCGTGAGAATCGCTGAGCCGACTTTTCGCCGATAGGAGGAGCGTTTCGAGCAGTGCGGCGGGGTGGTGTCTCTCCATCGCGCCGGGTAGTGCGTGCCGTGGGCGACTGATATAAGCAGGTGTACAACAACTCTTGCAAAGCAAACTTACAATGTGGTCAGCGCCCTTGACGAGCGCAACCTCGATATGTGCCCGTACTCGCTCCTCTTCCGCATCCATGAATTGTGATCCAGAGGTATGCTTTTCCCTCGCCTTTGTCACTGTCCCCTTTTCAGCCTGTACGACCTCTGCCTCTTCATCTTCTGCCAGACTATCCAGTCGTCCGACTTTCTGATCACGCATATCCCGACCTTCCAACTTCCGAATCGTCTTTTTCCGCTCCCACTGCAGTCGGAGTTGATGAATCAATTGAGCCCTATCGAATGGTCCTTCACTCATGGCGGCCACTTGATCAAGATGAGAAGTTTCCCGAAGCATGTTGAACAATTCTTGAATAATCAATTCAAGATCGTGTATACGGGTTTCGTAATCCTGCTTCATCTTGCTCATTTGATCTTCGAGTGATTCAGTCGCAGTTCGAGAGCGATGTAGCTTTTCCTCCAACTCGGCCACCTGGGCTTTGAGCTGGCCTACGAGACCATCATTCCCGACCGAGATTTCTTCTGCCAAAGCTGCCTTTTCACGATCGGCAGTAGCGAGAGCGACCTTGAGTTCCCTAACTTCATCTACAGCCTTGTCGACCCGCTCTTGCTCGACAAATTTGGCAATAACGTGCGAGACGGACGATCCGAAAGCTCGGTTGAAATCGTTCCCGAGTTCGAGCGTATCACTCATGACGATAGAGGTGATGAGCTGGTCGATAAGTTGGAAATATCGGACTTTTTCCTCCCCCTCTGCCTTGATCAAAAGCAGGTGTCGCATCGAATCGAGTAAATGGGCAGAGGCCTTGGTTCCTTTAGTCTTTTGCATCAATGCTTCGAAAACATCCTTGGGGCTTCGGGTCGATTTCAGCAAATCAAGATCCGCCTCTTCGATCAGGTCTTGACGATCTCGTTCCGCTTCTTCCTCGTATTGCCTGATCATCCGTATGGTCTGCTCGTCCCGCCAAGCCCTGATTCGCTGGAAGATAGCGATCAATCCTGCCGCCTCTAGTTGTGAACGTATCGATATTCTGACGCGGATATCGCTGGAGGAGGTAATGGCCGAAACGAGGTAGATCATGGTAACCTGTCGTCAGCGTATTCGCACCATGTCACGTACACATATATCCAGTATCGTTCCATCGTCTGTACCCTTGAGGTCTTTGCTCAATCCCACGGTACTGCCCATCCGTCCTCTACCATCCACCGTCATCGACAGCTGCTGTAGCCAAATATCGAATCTGCCGACCTTTTGCCCAATCCCACGCGTATTGTTGTGGTGCGACTCGACATTACTCAATCCTTGGAGTACATGTTCCAGCCCGACCCGATCCACTCCTTCTTCCTCCCAATGACAGAAAAAGACCAGGATCTCGGCAGCAGCTTTCCGAGACGGCAAATGGGGCGAAGTGAGTGAATAACACAGTCCGTGAATGACCTTTGGATTACGCATAGAGTCGACAGCGCCGTTCTGGTCATTAGCACAATTACAGCCGGGTGATTTACCTTGTTGCTGAGTGACTTTTTGAAGAATTTGAGTATCTCGTTCTCCAGCTCGATCTCGATCGGTCCTTTGATACCCCTCTTGCTCATATTGGCGAGGTAGTTTGCGACTACTGCCTGACCTTGAAAGTCCATGAACTCTCGGACCCACCTATTCATTAGCATCATTCAAATTTGATCGACCATGGACTGACTCGAGCGGACTGGTCCTCATGGCGACATGCAGCATCTGCACATGCTGCGCCGTAACAGTCCCATCCAGAAACTTCTTCAAAAACCATTCAGGCGAATTCTTCAGTGCCGCACTCCGTTTCTTTCCAGATCTCACTTCTTCCTCCTTTTTCCGCTGATCCAGCTCTTTCTTCCCCTGATAGTCTGCCTTGACCATCTGCCATTTCTGGTCCACCGTCAAGTTGAATGCGCTTTTCGAAATATCCGTGACGGACGAGACGGACGAGCGAGAAGTGAGGGATGGGACACCGGCTGTGTTTGAATTCCGATCATTCAGTAATCGTTGAAACTCCATCTCAATTTCGGGATCTGGCGGACGTTGAGGTGTAAACTCTTCCGAGACTCTCGATACCCCAGGCGGACGTGCTCGAGCAGGAAAGGAAGGCCGGGTTGCTGAAGTGGTGGATTCCGAGAATGAAGGGTATCGACCTAGATCTGTTCCTTGCAAGAAAGAGCTTTTGGACGAGACGGATCGCATTGAGGCAGCATCGCTGTCGCGTGCTGGGCGGTGACCAAATTCAGGCGCTGGAGGTGCTCGGTATTCTTTGGGTGGAGGAGCAGGCATGGTGTCGCGTCGGTCATCCAGATGAGTGAGTGAAGGGTTCGAGTTAACGGTCATGGAGGAGCCGCCTGTATCGCGACGTTGAGTCGATGGACCAGCCATCGGTGATGGGCCAGCTGAGACTTGGGCATATGGGGTAGAGTAGGATGACGTCTGGGAAGCCCTTCTCGACTTCTTTGACCGGAATATCGTGTCCATCTTGGGGGATGTTTTGTTGGAAGTCGAGTATTATAAGCGGTGTCGTGTATGGCTCAGATCGGGACTCTGATGAGCTGAGCTATGTCGTTAGATCGTGATGGTGATAATACGAGACATGAGTGCTCCCCTATATGCTAATGTTGATGCTATGCACTATACGGTCCAAGCTGAACAAAGAGAAGCTAAACGCCACGCGATCAAAGTGGAGGCGCGTCAACCAAGCATCCTTCAAGTGAATCTGTTCATTGTTCTCATCATTCACGACACCTTGACCCCAATCGAGAACGTATTCGTCATGTCTGACTTTGCAGACGCGTCGCCATGGGGTGCTTCACCAAGTACCGAGCCGACAGAACCTACCGTCGAAGCCGCATTGGAGAAGGAGAGAGTAATCAAAGATATTCTACAACTTCGCGATGGACTGAGGGGGCTTGTAGTCAGAGTAGGAGAAGTCGACACCGAGAATGACAAGCTGGCAAGGGACAACGATATGCTGAGCACCTATATCGACAACCTGTAAGTCAAGCATGGGTTATAGAAGTCACACCTCGTTTAATTCTTCCACCCCATTTGGATAACCCGGCTAAAATGTAGCACGCGAAACTCGGTCGTCGCCGCTGGAAACAAGCGCTGACTGATGACTGCCATTTGCGTCAGCTCGTCAGAGGCTAGCAACAACACACTTTGCCAGTTTCAAACCACATCATCCACGTAATCGACAACACCACATTCGTCACGCAACCGCCAAGACGCTCCACCACTATATACGCGTACTGTAACATCCCAAATTGTAGCCAACCATGATCAATGAATTCCGTTCACACGTAGAAAGACACGTTGCACCACCCTTTGCAAACTGCGTCCGAGGGGTTCAAAGATCCGTGATACGTAACCCGACCGGGTGAACCGAATAGGTTCGGAAAAGAGGAAGCCAGATCGTCGGAAACCGGCATCCGGCAGAGTAGTTCTTTGCTTTTGGAGCTGCTAGAGTGCGTAGCCGTGACTTGGCTTTTGCTCCATCGATCAAGTACGACGTCACACGTCGATCACGGCATTTTCGTGGTCGAAAAGATCTTGGTAAATTAGGGGTCGGACCGGTTAACAGGAACGCTGATGTAGAGATGTGCCTGAGCTCAAGCGCCAGCACACTCCCTCATGTATCGCACACAGACAGCGTGAGACATCTTGAAACGAGTGTGACCGGTGCCGACGACCGGTGGGTGACAGCTTCCCATCATTGCGGCTCATCTCTAGTCTTTTCGTCAGCTATACAGCCTCGAGCTTAAGGACTCATGCCAGAGATACTAGCAAAAGCGGTCCTTCTGTCATCCGGAAGAGCCGCCCTCATGTTGTAGAGTACGACTCTTTAGCGAAGCCGCACGCGCATCCTTGTCTCAGATCTAGATGAGTTACCGGCTTTCCGGATTACGCACTTTACCCCTAGAGTAGGTAGAACTACCCTAACCCGAACAGAGTTACGTTACTGCTTGTTTCTTCTGCCCTGTTGCCCTGACATCGGACTAATTTTGCGCTGGAACCCTTGAACCCTGATCTGATCCGGACGCTTGGGCCGTCGATCATCCCAATCAAGTAGTCACCCTAGTTCTAGTGGATTATTACGCTTTTTGCGTTTCGACATTTTCAGTGTGTGTACAACTTACAAGTGCGTCTCCCCGTATATGATTCATAAACTGTACGACGCAACCGCCCGTTCACAAGTCTCTGTTTCACTTTTCAACTTGTCATTGTCCGAGACATATGCTCCAAGCGGCGCGTCATCCGTGTTTACTCGAAATCACCCAAGTCGACAACTCGAATCTATCATCCATCACTTCTCTCTCTTGTACATATATCTATACCCGCCCATTCCTATCTCGTATCATATCTCATCCCGTCAAGCCACCACCACATCCCGTCCTCTTATCTCTTGTCGATCCCTCGACAATCCTTCCCCATGCAATCCACACCCCACTCTCACCCTATCGCGTCCGTCCTCGCGCCGGCCGAGTACAACTACATGCCTCAAGTCGACCTCGCCCAGTACTCGTGCACCAACCTCGCCGAGGTTCAGTCGCCTGGAAAACGACAAAGGATTCCCAGGGCCTGCGCGTACTGTCGAAAACGGTGAGTACCCCCTCGCGTCTCTTCTTCGCGTCCCCTCTCGCATCACTGCTGACAACATCAGAAAAATCAAGTGCGGCGGCGGTGCTCTCTGCTCCAATTGCAACAAGGCCGGCAAGCCATGCGTATACGTAGCTGTACCCGACGACGTCAACAAGGCCACGCGAGAGAAAAAGGCCGCGTCCAAAGCAGCTCGAGCCCAACACGCTCCCGCTCCAAGCTACGCGCCTTACCCTACCGCGACCGCATACCCTACCTCGTACGACCATCTCACCGTCGCTCCGACTCCAGGTCCAGGTCCTACCCGAAACAAGATTGACCATCGACGAACCAACTCGGCCCCCATCTTTGGTCACAATGGTCAGCAACAACAAGGTTTCATGCCACCCAACACCTACGATGCCGTACCCCAAGGTCAAGACTGGCAGTACCATATGAACCAGTATACTCCCTCTCCCTCGATCGGTTACGGTGGTTCTTGCACCCAGCCCATGCACAACTACCAGACCATGCAGAGTCCCGCCACTTGGACCAACGAGCAAATGCCGATGGATGGAGGGCTCAACCAAATGACCGCGTCCAGGTCTTTCCCCAACAATCTCGACATCATGTCGACCTGCATGTCGATTCCCGAGGAGACCGGTCAGATGACCAACTCGTTGTCTATCCCCGACAACCACAACCAGATGAACCAGATGACCAACTCGTTGTCCTCGTTGTCGATTCCCGAAGCCCTCGACCTCATGGGCTCTTCTTCGTCAAACATCCACGACTACGGATGGAACATGTACACTCCATCCAACGGTCATCTACCCCTCTCTGCCGACAGCAGTGCATCGGCCACCTTGTCATCCGGTCCTACCTTGTCCTCGCCCAACACTCCGTACTATGGTCAAGAGATGGCGCCCACCTATGCCCCCTTGATCTACGGTGAACCTCAAGACATGTCGACCAATATGGCCGAGTACAACGCTCCCGAGTACCAAGCTCCCCCTCCTCCCAAGAACGGTCTCGTCGGCCTAGGTATCTCTCAGCAACCTCAGCCTGACCCAAGCCGAGACCACCCAACCTTGGAACCCCCTTTCTACTTTGGTCCTTGATCCAACGTGATCAAAGACCAAAAAAGTCCGACTTCCCGATTCTTCTCTCTTTCCTCTTTAGCATAGTACCTTATAACGAATTTCATATAGTCATGTCAGCATACATAGAATTGTAAGCCACAATAACCAGTAACTTGTAGAACCAGTCAATGCATGTTTTCCACGTACGTCAGTCTTGAGTCTTGGTTCTGGTGTCGACCCAGCCTTCGCCCAGTGACTACCTACCACCTTGTGATTGGCCACTCTTTGAGCCCATCTAGCTACAGTCGCACTTGCTGACCATGATCGATTGACCTCTGGTCAGCGTGCTAGAATGGCTGACGCTTACTAGTGACCGATTGGTACCGGTACCAAACGTCATTGCGTGATCGTTGACCGGCTTGACCGCAGGAACCGGATGATCGCGCTACCTGACGGCGATTGCGTTAGGTGGCGAAAATCTACCCTGCCCATCACTTTCAGGTGAGACATTTCCTGTAAATCCCCCTGTGGATCCCTGGCGCCAGAATATTTCGAAGGATCCATTCGTTTAAGCGGGCATGCATGAGATTCATCATGTAATTTACAAATGATACGTTTTATCCGACCGGGAAGGCTTGTCTAAAACCGAGGCGTCTAAGCCGGAGGTGGTTCATCGTCGACGCCTGCCAAGCCTTCTACTCCCAATTGCGCCCCTTTGGGTATTGCAGACCTCCAGCTTTCCAATCTTGCAGGACCAGACTCAATCTCTCCCGAGCCGCTTCTCCGTCCCCTTTGACTTTTCCACCTTCAATCCCTTCAGTATACATGGCATTGAGTAGTTTGTCGAGCTGTTTCTGCCCAAACTTTTCCACAGCTTCTCTACCGAGGATCTCGATCCATGCCGTCACAAGATGAGCGATCGGTTGCATACCGGCCATTGGGTCGCGTAAGGCATTAGCGAGCCAAGTCCAGGATGCTGGGAATCTGAGTGGGCTGCTGAAGAGTGTCGGGAGTTGGGCGGGAATAGGTTTGATAGGAAGTGTCGGTACGAGTGATGGGAGCGGGGTTTGAAGGATGGCGAAATATAGTGAAGTGATACCGCCCATTCGAGCGATATAGTCGGTGATCGATTCGTCCGAACCTCGACCTGTCGATTTCTCGTACGCTTCACGAGATTGGGTCTGGTATCAGCATTGTCTAGTCGTAATACTCACAAGTTGCTTGGAGGGGTAGAATGGGACGACCCAGGGACATTTCTTGACGAATCGAGCAAAGAGGATGTCTCCTAGAGCAGCGTGGCCACGGAGCATGAGCCCGACGACGACTCGAGCAAGGGGGAATGCTGCTTCGGTCTTGGCAGATACTTCGGACTCGGCCTGTTTGATCAGGGCTTTGGCGAGGTGGGAAAGGAGGTAGGCGTAGGTTTTGGGAGTTTGTGAGTCGAGAATGATAGGCGAGCCTGGCGTCGGCTCAGAAGGTAGTTGCCCAACCAATTCCTTGTGGATACTGTTGGTCTGTCGTCAGCTTTGAACTCCGCTGGCGACTCACCACTCGTAGTACGGTCTCTTTGGCATTGGTGACCTGGCCCAGATTCCTCGTCATTAATCTCATACTCGTCCTCAACGTCGTCCTCGTATTCCTGTCCGCTTTGATCACTTCAATCACCTCCGTCCTCATCCACTTTTGCTTATCCACCCAGCTCTTCCATTCCGTACTGGTCTGACCTCGTTTGGCAGCTGCTGCCTGCTTCTCCTCCAGTTGTGCCTTTTCGGCAGCACTGACCCGCTCCTTCTGCTTTTTCGTTTCGGCTGCTACTCGGTCCTTTTCCATCTGATCTCGAGCCATTTTCTCAGCAGCAGCCCGTCGAGCTTGTGCTTCTTTTGTCGCCGCCGCCGCTTTGGCTTCCTCATCCTCTTTTTGCTTTTTAGCTTTGGCAAGCTCTGCGGTTCGAGCGTCCGCTTCTCTCTTTTCTGCTCCATTGATAGCAGCATCAATATCCTGATTGTCAGCTCCTGTATTTATTATACACCTACGTCCCATAGCTTCCTTTCTCGAGCTGCAAACTTTTCCGCCAGCTCCTTTTCCTTTCTCTCCTGTTGAATCACCAGCCCTTGCAGGAGGTCCGCCATTTCTGCATCCTCCCTGGACATCTTGTCTTTCTGACCTTGTGTGATTGCCTGCCTCGCACTATGGTGGATAGCGTGCAATCGAGCTTTTCGATCACTTGCAGATTTACGTCCCTCTCGCTGATGGTCAGCACTGAGAACTCAGAGGTGGACATACCATTGCTTGCTCTTCCGTGAGCCTCATGAACTCCATCACTGCCTTTGTTGGCTCAGGACCATCTTCCTCCCAGGCTACAACACTAGCCCTGGCCTTGCCTTTACTTCTAGAGTCGAGAGATTGACCATTTCGCCAGAGCGTCTCTGATTTCGGAAGTTTGGATGATCCACTCGAGCTGGCTTCGCTATTGATCAGACACTGTCACGGATCGCTTGACCAGAACTATACTTGCGTTATACCTCTGACCCTAGGCAATCCTCCTATGTATTCAAAATCATCTTCTGATTCACTCTCTGAGTCAGAACTCGTAACGAAATCATGGATTTTCCTTCCTAGCCCTGAGACCGGCTCAGAGTATCTGGAATCATTAGCTTGAGACTGACAGCTCGGACAAGACGTACCTGGTTGGGACATCATATTCGGACTCATCACTCAATGCCGAGTAGATGGACGAAGTCTCAGAATGATCTTCATCGTCTGCCGCTCCGAATCTCATCTTGGCCGCTTTTGTGGAATTCGGTCGTGGATGATCGGTAGTCTAGAGGGCTGATGACGGGATTGGACGAGGTTATGCTGATGTGTATGGGAGTGATGATGTTGTTGATGGACACGATTGAAGAGGGAAGACGGTATCTGGGACGAGGGCGCATTCAGGCACGGAACACCTCCTCCACCACGTGGCGCAAGCCATTTGGGCAGGTGACTGCTGAGCATGCATGGGAAGCTTAGAGAGCCAGTAAGAGATGCCATGCATAGCTGACTTGTGATTGTCCGAGTGTCTGAGCCAGAATCAATGCATGTACAATTTCGAGCGTGTGAGCCCAAATTGGGTTCTAACGATTCGGCGCGAGTGATGACGCTCAACACTCTACACTCTACTCTTTTCCGGCATCATCCCTCATACACCAAACACTCAGCAATGGCTTTCCTCTTCGCCTCGGCACCTCCCAGCTATGCCGATGAGCAGCTCAGAGTGCACCTCGCATCACTCTCGACGCTTTCATTAGCTCCATCAGGCGACTTTTCCACTGCCGATGCCAAAGCCACCCCAGCTCTCGAAACGGCTCTACACGAGCTTACTGCGTCAACTGCCCCCGATAGAAAGAAGCTTGTTCAGGTCTTGAAAGATCTCGCAAAGCAACGAGAGGGAGTAGCGAGCTATGCGAGTCAGGTGGACGAGCTGGTGGAGGCGGAAGTGATGGGTCGGGCGGTTGTTTTGGTTTGGAAAGAGGTTCTACAAGCTCTGGTCGAGGGTGCTTTACAGCTTGAAGAGGAGAGGAGTTGGTGGAATACGAGTTTGGATGGGAGGCGGGGTGTGATCACCTACCTCGTTCAAAGTAAGTTTTTTCTGCTGGACTGAAGCTGATATCAGCACTGCCTGTCCGCTTGTTCAGTGCGATGCCCCCCTTGTCGTCCATGTCGATCCCTTCCATCAGAACCTTGTCCTTCCCCTCATCCCAAACCATTTTCAAACCCGTCCACGCTACCCCAACCGCCGCCATATCAGCCATCACCTCCCCCTACGTTTTGACTCGACGAGAAATGCTATCTTCTCGAAAAGCTCTACTGGTCGCACGAGACGATACCGCTCGAAAAGTTGGTTTCCTCGCATTACACGGCCCCCAACTAGGAGGTGGGCAGGAAGACATCGAGCAGTCGTTCACTCATGGTGATCTCCTCGGCGAGACGACTAGGATCTACGAAACGATTTGTCAGGCATTACAAGTTCAACTTGCCCCTCCCTCCCGTCGATCTCGGTCGAGCCATTCTCCACCATCCCTCCAGTCGACTGCGAACCCGACTTCCCTGGTCGCCATCTTGACTACCCACCTCCCCCGTGTCCGGTCATCGATTGACAAGACATTGACAGTCCACAAGAGACCTTCGTTCATTATGCGATACTGGTTCCCGTTCCTCTTCCTACCTCCGGCTGTCTACGCTACCGTTCAGACTTTTGCTCGAAACAAGCAGTGGATGAAGGAGCAGGTTCTGACTGCTAAAGAGACTGTACGGGGTTTCATCGTTCAATGGGTATGGGAGCCATTGGAGGGTATTGGAAAGACTATTCGGGGTGGGGGCGAGGGTCTTGGTGTTGCTCCTACTACCGTTCAGTCGGACCAAGATGTGAGCTCGGTACCGCGATAAGCGCTGATGGTAGTCACTTGAGCGAATGGTACTGGATCTTGGAAGGGACTATTACAAGCTTTCAGGATCCGAGCTGGAGGCTCTAGGTCAAAAGGTCAGGTCGGGCGATATGGAGCAGGTGCTTAGGGTGTATGAGCAAGAGATGCAGGTGAGTTGATCGGTAGGGTGTAGCTGACTTGCAGAGCCCACTCAAGAGCGCTCTGATGGGCAGTCTCGTCCGAACCTTGTTGATCCAGGTCCAAAAGACAAAGGCAAGCTCACTCCACTCCTCAGCTAACAACAGACCGACCTTTCACTATCACTCCTCTCTCTCGACCACCTCCTCCGATCCCAGCAACTCACATTCGCATTCGTCGGTGTCGCTCCCAGTTTCCTGATCCTATACGGTGTAGGCGGGTACCTCCGCAGCGCCTGGAAAGGTGAGAAAAGAGGTAAAGGCCGTCGTAGAAAGTATTTCAACGGACTCCGTGATGTGGAGCGGATCCTCCTCACGGCTCCAGAGGACGAGCACGAGATGACTCAGCGAGATCGGGGATTGTTGATTGTTTCGGTTAGTGGAATGAGGACATGGGCAGCTGGTCTTGGGTCCAGTCGAGAGGTGAGTTTGTTGTTTGGTTTATCGCTGATGGCAGGCATTCTTGGATGATTTGCGAATGGTCGAGAACCCAGCGTTGGAAAGGAGGGATAAGCTACAGGTCGTTCAGCGGATATGGCGTTGCTGGGGAGTGGATGGACGAAGGCCGCATTAGTCGATGTTTGATCAAGGGGGCATCTGGGATTCAGTATAGGAAGCAGTCTATGCATGTCCGGTACACCCAACCCAACACGATCCAACACGATCCAACACGCTATCTAAGCAGCCAATCGACGAAAAGCTCGGCCATAGTCCTTGGAGGATGACCTCACCCTCTGTTTCACGGTCTCTCTAGCATATTTCCAGTCTTCCTTCAAGTGCATTATCTCGTCTTTGTGGTGCTTCAAGTCTTCCTTGAAGGCACAGTACCCGTCGAAGCACTTGTCCCACTAGTCGTTAGCTTATACATATACGCATGACTCACGACTTGGGGCAGCTTGTATGCGATGTCGTGAGTGTAATCCCACCTCGCTTCCCAGGTGTTGAGATCGCCCCGGTACCATGCCCTTTGTACGGTGGATTGGACCGACTGATATCCTTGAGGAAGACCAGGTAGCGGATCGTGTTCGATCCTTTTGTTAAACACTTCCGATTCAGAATGAACCATAGCGGGGACTCGTCGACTTCCAGCAGGGGAGGGGTAGCTTCCGGCCATGGCGTGGATTTCGGTCTCGATGCAATGTCCAGCTGTGAATCGTCGTCCGTCCTTTCGATAGGCGAACACTCGGGACTCTTTGACAGTCTTGTCCGTATTGTCCATTGACATGGTAACGATCTTGGTGTTTTGTCTGGAGGAGCGACGTTGGGAGCCAGAGCGGGTGTTTTGGGAAAGGCAGGATAGGGAGGGCATTGTGGTCGTGATCGTGGTAGGAAAGGGAATAGATGGGGAGGTTCGTCAAGTTCGTGAGAAGGAGGACAGGTGATGATTGAGAGAAAGATTATGGGAGGAGTAGTTTGGGAAACTAGGTAGTTATGGGTGATACAAGTCTGGCTCAGGTGGTTCACACCTCAGACAAACTCTTTAGGGTAAAGATATCTAGGTGACGCGAAGAAGAGGATGGGGAATGATCAAAGTGATCAAATGATATATATCGAGCGAGGAGGAGATGAAGAATGAAAGACTGGAATAAGAATAAGTAGTCACCCATTGACGCAGTGATGCGGTGTACTGTACCCAACACCTTTCCCAAGACGTCAACACCCATCAGGTAAGTGAGACAATCATCGAGATCCCATGTATCGTGAGAATCAGTCTATACACAATACTTATTGGGCTAGTTCGGCTTTGGCTATATTCCGGTGCTTGTCCCTATTCGGGGATTCGAACTGAGTTTAGACACATGTTGCCAGGATAGGGATAGAGAGTGTTGGTTGGTGGAGCGATTTGTAAAGCATTCCTTTGGATCTTGTCTTGCGTCAACTTTTGCTATTCCACTTTCTATCCTTCGTTTGTTCGACGCACACTTTTGGACAGAAGGATGGATATGCACCTGGATACGAGATGATAAGATGGCGAATGGATTAAGGAAGCGTAGATGCATAAAAAGAGGGCCTAGGGATACAGCAGGAAGGCCGATGTCGACAAGAACGAAAATTATACATAACACCTTCCAACATGATCATCATGTCAATCAACCAACTTTTTGATACTGATTCGACTCCTATAGCCTATAGAGAGCTTCAAGACCTCGTCCTCATTCAACGCCGGCACAGGAATAACCTGAATCTGCTCGAGATGCAGAAGGTGTTCACCATCATCTTCACCTTCACCTTCACCTTCCTCACTCACACTCATATCATCAGCAAACCTCCTTGACTCTTCGCACACCCTACTTATCCTCAGTATCATCATTATATTCTCTCCCAACCCCAATATACCTACAACCTACACTACCACGATTCTTGCGAGATTAACCCCTCCAACATGTACTCCACCTTCAACCCATCCTCATACCGACTAACCCAAGCACCGGCCACCGTCCCGGCCAATTACACCTACGACTCCAAGTACGGTAACGATTTTGTGAAGGTATGGGCAGCATGCGTCGCCAAGCAGACTCCCAATCCGACCCACGCTCTCCCAATCCAACGTCAACGCTACCAGACTCCCAACGATGACACCAATCCAGCCGAACGTCCCCCAATCTCCATCAACTCTCGGCCTTCTCTCTGGTCTCGTGCTGTCAACACTGACTCTCTACCCATGGCCCGACAACTCCCTACTGCCTCAACATCCCAAGTCCCCGAACCCACGCTTCACCACAACGATACGTTGGAATCTCCCATTACTATCCAACCAGGTCCGCGTCGTCCCGTCAACAATCGCTACACGTTGGATATCCCTCAAACCTCGTTGATCCAAACCACACCATCTCCCCCCGAAGACACATTTCTCCATACACCTGGGCGTCCACCGGTGGATGAGACGGTAGTCAGGCAAAGACAACAGGGGATGCTACCAAAGGTTGGCGATGGGTTCCACCGGATGAAACTTGGTGATGACGGGCTCGATCAGGAGAAAGTTGGGATCGACGTTCTCGCAGATGAGCAGTCCGCCTTTGAAACCCCACCACCTGCCGTCGAACCCCTACCTCAACAGATCCAGGCTGCAGCAGCTGCGCTTTACCGAATGT
>Ga0308160_10002946_pt1 | contig 19774 bp, 21 predicted proteins | sample PhyFR1_FD_201036 | JGI IMG/M metagenome (GOLD analysis project Ga0308160, IMG submission 201036) | Phyllosphere microbial communities from UC Gill Tract Community Farm, Albany, California, United States - DLSLF.R1 | ecosystem: Host-associated > Plants > Phyllosphere > Unclassified | place: USA...
GGGTGTCCATGGTCTCCCCGGACTGGGAGATGGAGACCACCAGGGTGTTCTCGTCCAGGATCGGGTCCCGGTAGCGGAACTCGTGCGCGAGCTCCACCTCGGTGGGGATCCGGCACCAGTTCTCGATCGCGTACTTAGCCACCGTGCCGGCGTAGGCGGCGGTGCCGCAGGCCAGCACGATGATCTTGTTGACCTGCTTCAGCAGCTCCGGGTCGATCCGCAGCTCATCCAGGGTCAGCTTGCCGTCCAGGTCCGACCGGCCCAGCAGGGTCTGAGCCACCGCATCGGGCTGGTCATGGATTTCCTTCTCCATGAACGAGGAAAAGCCGCCCTTTTCCGCCGAGGCCGGGTCCCAGTCCACGTGGTATTCCTTGCCGGAGGCCGGGTTGCCGAAGAAGTCGGTGATCGCCACGGAGTCCGCGGTGATGGTGACGATCTGGTCCTGGCCCAGCTCCACCGCGCGGCGGGTGTAATCGATGAACCCGGACACGTCCGAGCCCAGGAAGTTCTCCCCCTCGCCCAGGCCCACCACCAGCGGTGAGTTGCGGCGGGCGGCCACGACGACGTCGGGCTGGTCCGCGTGCACGGCCAGCAGGGTGAAGGCACCCTCCAGGCGCTGGCAGGCCAGCTCCATGGCCCGGGTCAGGCCACCGTTGGCCGGGTCCCCGCCCAGCTGGTTGCGGAGGATGTCCGCCAGCAGCGCGGCAGCGACCTCGGTGTCCGTCTCGGACAGGAACTCCACACCCTTCTCCAGCAGCTCCAGCTTGAGTTCGGCGAAGTTCTCGATGATGCCGTTGTGGATCACGGCGAGCTTGCCGCCGTCCGCCAGGTGCGGGTGCGCGTTGCGGTCCGTCGGGCCGCCGTGCGTGGCCCACCGGGTGTGCCCGATCCCGGTCAGGGTCTCCGGCAGCGGCCGGGCCTCCAGCTCACCAATCAGGTTGCTCAGCTTCCCGGACTTCTTACGGGCGTCGATGGTGCCATCAGACACCACAGCCACACCGGCAGAGTCATAACCGCGGTACTCCAGGCGGCGCAGTCCCTCAAGGACAACGTCCAACGCACTGTGACCATTAATTGCACCGTCAACTGAACGGCCTACATACCCCACGATTCCACACATAGGCTCAAGACTATCGGCAGCGTGCCAGTTGCTCTAAACCGGCAGGCCACGCTGCCGGGCGTCTGTGACCTACGCCGCGCTGAGCAGGGGCGTCATTTCGCGATGGGCCGGGCGCGGGGCAGAATCTTTAGGTGACTTCGCAACGCAACGACGCGAACGGGGAGGGTGCCTCGCCGTTCGTGGAGCTGGACCGGCACACCTGGTCCCGCCTCGCCGCCCAGATGGAACAGCCCCTTAATGAAGAGGACGTGCTGCGCCTTCGCGGGCTCGGCGACCCCCTGGACATCAACGAAGTCAGGGACGTTTACCTGCCACTGTCCCGGCTCCTGCACCTGTACGTCGAGGCGGCAGGGCAGCTGCACGCAGCCACCACCACGTTCCTGGGTGAGCAGACCCAGCGCACCCCGTTCGTGATCGGCGTCGCCGGATCCGTTGCCGTGGGCAAGTCCACCATCGCGCGCGTGCTGCGGGAGATGCTGCGCCGCTGGCCCGGCACCCCCAACGTGGAGCTCATCACCACTGACGGTTTCCTCTATCCCCTGGCCGAGCTCAAGCGCCGGCAGCTGCTGGACCGGAAGGGCTTCCCCGAGTCCTACGACCGCCGGGCGCTGCTGCGGTTCGTGAGCGAGATCAAGGGCGGCGCCGAAGAAGTGCGCGCACCCTGGTACTCCCATGTCACGTACGACATCGTGCCCGGCAAGGAAGTGGTGGTCCGCCGGCCCGACGTGCTCATCGTGGAGGGCCTGAACGTGCTGGCCCCGGCCCGCCCCCGGCATGACGGCCGGCAGGGCCTGGCCCTGAGCGACTTCTTTGACTTCTCCATCTACGTGGACGCCAAGACCTCCTACATTGAGGAGTGGTACGTGGACCGGTTCCGGAAGCTACGGAGCACCGCGTTTGCACAGCCGGAGTCCTACTTCCACCGCTACGCCACGTTGTCCGATGAGGAAGCCGAGAGCACCGCCCGGGACATTTGGAAGCGGATCAATGAGCCCAACCTGGAGGAGAACGTGCTTCCCACGCGGGGCCGCGCCCAGCTGGTGCTGACCAAAGAGGCGGACCACTCGATCCGCCGCATGCTGCTCCGGAAGGTGTAGCACAGGTGTGCTACCAATGCGGCTCCCCCAACCGGCGCAGCTTCGCCCAGTTCCTCGCAGCGGGGGCCGGACTGACTGTCCTGGCAGCCTGCACGCCGGAGGTGCCCAAGGCGGTGGCGCCGTCGTCGTCCACTGCTCCTTCCTCGGTTCCCCCCTCCCCTGAGGCGGTTACGGCGTCGGCGGGCCCGACGGCGGATGCGGCCACGGTGGGCCAGTCACCGGCGGCCCCGTCCCCCACGCCGTCCCCGTCAGCCACCCTGGCACGGCAGTTCTCGCTGGATGACCCGGCCAGCCCGTGGGTGATCGTGAACAAGCACCGGCCGCTGAAGCCGGCGGACTATGTGCCGGCTGATTTGGTGCGTCCCGCCGTCGCCATCTCTGCCGCCGGTGAGGCCGCGCTCCTGAACAGTACGACGGCGGCGGCGGCCGAGGCGATGTTCGCAGCGGCCGCACGGGACGGCGTGGCAATTGTCCTGGCCAGCGGCTACCGCTCGTACAGCACGCAGGTGACCACCTACAACGGGTACGTCGCAGCGCGGGGACAGGCCGACGCCGACACCGCCAGCGCGCGACCCGGGCACTCGGAGCACCAGACGGGGTGGGCGTTCGACATCGGGGACGGCGGCGGCGCGTGCAGCTTTGAGCCGTGCTTCGCGGACCAGCCGGCGGCTGCCTGGGCGAAGGCGAACGGGCACCGGTTCGGGTTCGTGGTGCGGTATCCGTGGATGCTGCACCCCATTACGGGGTACTTCTACGAGCCGTGGCACCTGCGGTATGTGGGCGTGGAGGCGGCCACGGACATGCTGAACCGCGGCATCGGCACGCTGGAGGAATACTTCGGTCTGGAAGCGGCGCCCGCTTACGCCTGAACGGATAATTCGCGGCATTGGTTCCAACACGCTGTACAAAGTGCGCCAGGGTTCACACAGGGTTAACGGAGTTGGGCTACGTTGGGTCCCATGCTGACAGGATTCAAGAACTTCATCATGAAGGGCAACGTCGTAGACCTTGCCGTCGCCGTTGTGATGGGTGCCGCGTTCGGTGCTGTTGTCACATCAATCGTGGAGGGCCTGCTTACACCGCTGATCGGCCTTCTCTTCCAGGCCAAGGGCATCGAGGAAATGCAGTGGAACGGCTTCCTTTATGGCCGGGTCATCTCTTCCATCATTTCCTTCGTCCTCATCGCTGCCGCCATCTACTTTGTAGTGGTATTGCCGATGAACCACATGATCGAGCGGCGCAACCGCCGGCTCGGCATCAACCCCGACGTCAAGGAAGAATCCGCCGAAGACCCGCAGATCGCCCTGCTGACCGAAATCCGCGACTCCCTCAGGGACCGCGCAGTCTAGGTTTCACCAAGCCAAATGTGGCCCGCTTCCTTTCCAGGAGGCGGGCCACATTCCTCTGAACTTGTAGTTGGAGGGAAGTGTAATGCGCGCCCAGGGCCAAGGTGTTGGGAATACCTGCGGAGTTTGCTCAGGATCGGGGCAATTTATGGGAAATTTCGGCAATTAGGCCCCGGAGTCCTATTAGGCTCAGTGCACCGCAGCCTCATTGGGGAGGTCGCGGAACCGTGGCTGCAGATGTTGGGTCTGCATCTCTCTGGAAGGCTTTTGATGAAACTTCGCCAGCAGTCAACGTCAATTGACACTGAACGGGTAATCCTGGTTCCGATCATGGCGCTCTTGCTATTGTCGGCCGTCTCCGCACTATTCTCCGGTGCGAACGGCTCTTCGGCTTCTGTCCTAGACGCTGCATTGCGCCTAACCTACCAAGTGCTCCTGACCGTTTTTTATATCATGGCGATTTTCTTCCTTTTCACAAGGAACCCTGCAAGTGCGCGGAGCAGTCGGATTGCTCCCACAGTCGCGGCATACGTCGGGACCTTCCTGCCCTTCCTGTTCGCATATGCCGGCGGTTCGGAAGTATCTGAAGGTTTAGCTCTGTTTGCGGTGGGGCTCATGACCCTGGGAATGGCCTTCACCGTCTGGTCCCTGATGACGCTCGGTAAGAGTTTCGGCGTAGAGCCCCAAGTAAGAACGCTGGTGCAAAACGGGCCCTACCGGCTGATCCGTAACCCTCTTTATGTCGGAGAGGTGATCACCCTTATCGGGGTCGTGTGCTTTAGCCCGACTTTGTTGAAGGCGGGAATCCTTCTGGCACTGGCAGGCGTCCAGGCCTACCGGGCAATTCAGGAGGAGCAGCTACTTGCGAATAATTTGCCCGAATACGCCGAGTACAAGCTGCGGACAACGCGGTTTGTGCCCGGCTTGTTCTGATCCTGCTGCTTGTGTGGCAGGTACAACCAGCGGTGTGAGAGCTGACCCAATTTTGAGACCCCCGAAGGACTGCGCGGTATAGGTCTACCCAACCGAAAGTGGCCCGCTTCCTTATCAGGAGACGGGCCACTCTTTCGCGAGTTTGGTTGGACTGCCTAGTTGGAGGCGAGCTCCAGCGCAAGCTCACTCCGGACTACTTGGGCAAGGTGTTCGGCGATGGACTGGGCCGTCTCTTCGTCGGCGGCTTCCACCATCACGCGGACCACGGGCTCGGTGCCGGACGGGCGGAGCAGGACGCGTCCGGTTTCGCCTAGCGCTACTTCCGCGGCTGCCACGGCCTGGGCCAGAACGTCGTTGCTGCTGACGCGGCTGCGGTCGACGCCCTTGACGTTGATGAGCACCTGGGGGAGCTTGGTCATCACGGTGGCCAGCTCCTTGAGCGACTTTCTGGTCAGGGCTACCTGCGCGGCGAGCTGCAGGCCGGTGAGAAGGCCGTCACCGGTGGTGGCGTGGTCGGAGAAGATGACGTGGCCGGACTGTTCGCCGCCCAGGTTGTAGCCGCCGTCGCGCATGCTTTCCAGCACGTAGCGGTCCCCCACTGCGGTTTCCACAATGGTGATACCGGCCTCGCGGAGGGCAATCTTGAGGCCCAGGTTGCTCATGACAGTGGCCACCAGGACGTCGTCCCTCAGCTTGCCGGACTTCTTGAGCGCTACCGCGAGGATGGCCATGATCTGGTCGCCGTCCACCTCGTTGCCTTCGTGGTCCACGGCCAGGCAGCGGTCGGCGTCGCCGTCGTGGGCGATCCCGAGGTTCGCACCGTACTTGACCACGGCTTCCTTGAGCGGGCCGAGGTGGGTGGAGCCAACACCGTCATTGATGTTCAGCCCGTCTGGGTCGGCGCCGATGACGATGACCTCAGCGCCGGCGTCCTTGAAGAGCTGGGGCGAGCAGCCGCTGGCGGCGCCGTTGGCGCAGTCCAGGACCACGGTGAGGCCGTCCAGGCGGTGCGGGAGGGTACGGAGCAGGTGGACGATGTAGCGGTCCTCGGCATCTGAGAAACGCTGGATGCGGCCCACGTCGGCCCCGGTGGGCCGGACGGCTTCCTTGCTCATCTGGGCCTCGATGGCGTCTTCCACCTCGTCGGGCAGCTTCTGGCCGCCGCGGGCGAAGAACTTGATGCCGTTGTCCGGCGCCGGATTGTGGGAAGCGGAGATCATGACGCCGAAGTCTGCGTCCAGGTCTGCCACCAGGTAGGCGGCGGCGGGCGTGGGCAGGACGCCCGCGTCGTAGACATCGATGCCTGAGCTGGAGAGGCCGGCTTCCACAGCGGCGGCGATGAATTCGCCGCTGGCGCGCGGGTCACGGGCCAGCACGGCACGGGGCCTTGCACCGTTGGCGGCGCGGTCATGGCCGAGCACGACGGCGGCCGCCTGGGCCAGCTGCAGGGCCAGTTCTGCTGTCAGCAGGCCGTTGGCCAGCCCCCGGACACCATCTGTTCCAAATAATCTAGACACCGGTCAAGTGTAGAGGATGGGCGCGGGACGGATTGAACCGGCTGGCCAGCGTCCGAAACCGTGGCTTCTCGAGTTCAGGAAGCCGGGATCTGAAACCTTTTCCATGAGGCGCCTACTCGTTTTGACGTCAGATGCCATCCCTTGCACGCCCAGCAGGGATACAGGTTAGTCTCCCGCCTCCGGTGGGCGCCCGAGCGGCGGTTGGCTTTGAGGGCCAGAACAGCGGCGTTGCGACTCGGGTAGATAACGTTGATGTAGTGAGGCATAGTGCGAAATCCAATTATGGGAAGTCGCATGGCTCATATCCATACGTGACCGGCTGCTTCATACAGCCGACCCGCATTCACTCGAAGTGGCTGGCCTCAACTGAAGGTACGTCCGGTTTAGAGTCGCTACGGGAAAGGCCACTAATCCCATGCGGCGTTAAACGGCAAAAGCCCGCCCCGCCAAACGGCGGGACGGGCTTCTGTGTAAGCGGATTTAGCGCTTGGAGTACTGCTGGGCCTTGCGGGCCTTCTTGAGACCGGCCTTCTTACGCTCGATGACACGGGCGTCGCGGGACAGGTAACCGGCCTTCTTCAGCGTCGGGCGGTTGTTCTCGACGTCGATCTCGTTCAATGAACGGGCGATGCCGAGTCGCAGGGCGCCGGCCTGGCCGGAGATACCGCCGCCGTGGATGCGGGCGATAACGTCGTAGGCGCCTTCGAGATCAAGGATCTTGAAGGGCTCGTTGACGTCCTGCTGGTGCAGCTTGTTGGGGAAGTAGTTCGCCAGCTCGCGGCCGTTGATGGTCCACTTGCCGGAGCCGGGCACGACGCGAACACGTGCAACGGCTTCCTTGCGGCGGCCAACAGCTGCGCCGGCAACGGTCAGGGCCGGGCGTTCCTTCTTGGGAGCAGCTTCAGCAGCTGAGCTCTCAGAGGTGTAGCTGGTCAGGTTTTCCTCGGCCTCGACGACCTCGGTGGTCTCTTCGTTCTGAGCCACGATTCTCCTTGTATAGATAAGTTGTTTGGTGGCCAGGACTACTGGGCGACCTGGGTGATTTCGAAAGTCTTGGGCTGCTGGGCGGCGTGCGGGTGCTCAGCACCGCGGTACACCTTCAGCTTGCCCAGCTGCTGTGCAGCGAGGGAGTTCTTGGGGAGCATGCCCTTGATGGCCTTCTCAACGGCGCGGACCGGGTTGGTTTCCAGCAGTTCCGCGTAGTTGACGGAGGTCAGGCCGCCCGGGTAGCCGGAGTGGCGGTATGCACGCTTCTGCTCCAGCTTGGCGCCGGTCAGGGCTACCTTCTCGGCGTTGATGATGATGACAAAGTCGCCCATGTCCATGTGGGATGCGAAAGTGGCCTTGTGCTTGCCGCGCAGCAGGATTGCGGTCTGGCTTGCAAGACGACCAAGGACAACGTCGGTGGCGTCAATGACGTGCCACTGGCGGTTGATATCGCCGGGCTTCGGGGTGTACGTACGCACGGTGTTTGCCTCGTTCTTGTTCTGGCGTTCTTGTTTAGGTGTCGCTAGCTCGCGCACCTACTGTCTGCGCGCTACCGGAACAGAGGTGAGGGCTCCATGTAACCAGTCATCCTGAAGTTCCGAATGTGCACGTTGAGTAGTTATCCTGCAACCGGATTCTCAAGCGGGCACGCACCATCGGAATAGGACACGCACAACGACTACCAAGATTAGCGCGTCAGGTGGTTCAGGGTCAAAATGAGGTAGCCGGAGGCCGCTGGGGCCATGCCGGCCCAATCAGTGCAGGGGGCCGAAGTGGTGTCAGCGGCAAACGGGGAGCCCGCGAGCGTGCTCATAGTCCTTGGCGCCGCCCTATTGGGGGTCATCCTCTCCTCCGTTACCGAGACCCTCATATCCACGCTGCTTCCCCGCCTCGGTGAAGTGCCACGCCTGCAGGCAAGGATTACGACGGCGGCACTCACCGGCCTCGTCTGCACCGCCTTTGCCCTACATCTTGGAAATACTTTCAGTCTTCCGGCCTTCCTATTCCTGGCCATATTAGGCGTGCAGCTAGCGCGGATAGACGTAGCCCTCCATCTGCTGCCCAATCCCCTCGTATTAATGCTGCTGGCCGGCGGTCTACTACTGCTTTTATTGCCAGGAGTATTTGGTAAGCAATCTGATGATTTGCTTCGCGCAGCCCTCGGAGCCGTCATTTTGTTTGTCAGCTACCTGATTTTGGGACTTATTTCGCCCGGCAGCATCGGAATGGGCGACGTGAAGCTCGCCGCCCCCGTTGGCCTTTACCTGGGGTACCTAGGTTGGAGCCACCTCCTCTACGGAGGCCTGCTGGGCTTCATCCTGAATGGCGTAGTAACAGTGCTGCTAATCAGCAGAAAAGGGCGGAATAAAGCCAGCGAGGTGCCCCACGGACCCTCCATGCTAGGTGCCCTCGCAGCCGTCACGCTCTTCATTGCCTAGTCTGCATTGCCGTACTTCATTCCGGCGCCGCCGCCGTTACCGGCAGCAACCCAAGTAGTCCTCCGCGTACCTGCAAACGCCGACTGAGTACTACTCCGTCTTTCCGAGTACGTATTTTTTGCGTCACAGTAAAAAGTCGAGTACTACTACGCATTGTTGCCCCATACCCCACAGTGACAATCTCTTCTTAGCGAAGTCCAGCCGCTAAAGATTTATGGGGGCAGCTGGAGATTCGTTGAAATCAAATAATTCCAATTTCACCGAATTAAGGAAAATACAATGACTTCTCTTATGGTCTCCATGATGGCTTTTGTCGCCGGCGTCAAGGACCGCTTCACTCGTGACGAAAAGGGAGCCACAGCGGTTGAATATGGCCTGCTGGTAGCGCTCATCGCGGCAGTGATCGTAGTCATCGTCGCTACCCTCGGCACGCAGATCAATGCAGCGTTCACCACGATTTCGGGCAAGCTTCCGGCGCCTCCGGCCGCCGGTTAGCACAAGACCAGCAGTACGAGCCGCTCTAGGGGGGGACGATGTCAACCATCACGATCCGAATCCTCGCTACTGTCTTGGGCGCAAAGAATCAGTTGCGGTCAGAAACGGGCGCCACTGCGGTGGAATACGGCCTACTGGTTGCATTGATCGCAGCAGTAATCATCGTCATTGTGACAACGCTCGGTACCCAGATTAACGCAGCATTTACCACAGTCAGCAACGCGCTACCGTGAACCGAGAAGCGGGTGGGAGGCCGAATATTCCAGGCATCCCACCCGCTTCTTTCTCTCATTACACATTAGAACGCCGGCGAGCACGGGCGAGAGAACCAAGCCGGGAAATCATGCAGCCCCGGTGCTGATCTCCGGGCTTCACAGAATCTGGTCGCTTCCTCATGAAGACTTATCCCATAAAACATACTCAGCGGCGTCGCCGACATGAAACGGGTGCCGTCGCAGTCGAATTTGCGCTGATCCTGCCCATATTTCTGGCACTCGTCCTTGGAATTGCTGAAATGGGCCGGGCATTCAACATCCAGGTGTCCCTAAGCGAGGCGGCGCGACAGGCATCGCGGTACGCAGCAGTCCATTGCTCTGAAGCTGGCTACTCCCCCGTGAACGCGCAGGCAGCAGGTGTATCGGCCGCCCCTTCGGTGGCCCTGACAAATGCAGACATTGCCATTGCCTATACAGGGACGGGAACTTGCGCTGACGGCAACGATGTCTCGGTCAGCGTCAGCTACACGACGCCATGGATGACGGGCTTTCCCAACCTTGTTCCTGGGATGCCGGCCAGCCTCACGATACAGGGCAAAGGGGTCATGCGATGCAACGGGTAAGCGCAAAGGATTCAGAACGTGGGGTTGTTGCCCCGCTGACCGCACTTATCATGGTGTTCCTGTTGGGTATGGCCGCCTTCGCCGTTGACGTTGCCAGCATGTACTCGGAGCACGCACAACTTCAAAACGGCGCCGACGCATCGGCCCTGGCGATCGCCCGGCAGTGCTCCAAGTCGGCAACGCCCTGCGCTGCCAATCAATCCTCTGCAGCTGCCGGGTACGCAAATGGCAACGCATTGGATGCACACAGCAACGTTCTTAGCGCTGTAGCGGATGCCACAGCGGGAACCATCGACGTTACCCTTCAGTCGCAGGAGCCCGATGGGAGTAACCACTTCTCCCTTCAATTCGCCAGGGCTATAGGTATTCCGACAGCAGACATCGGTGCTTCCGCGACTGCTAAGTGGGGTAATCCAAGCAGCGGTAAGGGATTTCCTCTAGCGTTCTCGCAGAGCTGCTGGAACCTGGGCCCTGCAACACCCGCAGGTGGAGATGTGCAAAAGATCACCTGGAAGCCCGGTACGCCCTCCTGCACGAATTCCTCGGGGCTAACGATCCCCGGCGGCTGGGGATGGCTTGATGATGCATCATCTGATCCCTGTAACGCCGTCACATCTGTTGGCGACTTCACCGCAAGCAACCCCGGCAATAACCCGCCTTCGACCTGCCAGTCCATCCTCCAGAGCTGGAAAGACACGCTCCTGGCCGGCGGGAAAGTAAAGGTCACCTTCCCCATTTTTGATACGGCCTCCGGCAGTGGAAATACGGGCGTATTCCACATCGTGGGGTATGCGACGTTCAGCATTTGGGGCTGGCATTTCGGAAATGCTGCAGGGCCATACGAGTTCCGTGACACTGCCACAGATCCTGGCATGAACGCCAGCCTGGCCTGTTCTGGCGGAAATGACCGCTGCATCATCGGCCAGTTCGTCGAGTACACCACCTCCACGGGAGGCGGCGGCGGAGCGGACTTCGGGACAGAAAGTGTCTCACTCATCAAGTAGGAACCACGTAAGGGGTCAAATTGAAAACTCGCCTTCTGGGAGGCATTGTTGCGCTGGTGCTCGCAGTAGTCGGCACTCTGCTTCTCATCTCATATGTTCAAGGTTCTGAAGCGAGAGCCCAGGCCGACCTGCAACCCATCAACGTTCTAGTGGTGGAAAAGCAGATTGCCCAAGGGGCGACGCTCGACCAGATCAAATCGTCAGTGAAGCTCACTTCCCTTCCATCAGCCTCAGTACCCAACGGGGCGCTAAAGAGCCTTGACGGTCTCGACGGGAAAGTAGCATCCGCTGACCTGGTACCCGGGGAACCTCTTCTTGGAGTCCGCCTTGTTGATCCGACGTCTCTGGCAGCCCCGGGGTCCGTTCCCGTTCCCGCCGGCATGCAGGAGATCTCCGTCCAGCTCGACGCGCAGCGGGTTGTTGGCGGACGAATCGCGGCTGGCGACACTGTGGGCGTCGTCGCCTTGTTCGGCAGCGACGACGGTGGAACAGCCCAGCAGATCTTCCACAAGGTGCTTGTTACAAGCGTGCAGCGAGCAGTTAGCCAAAACTCCGGGAGCACCCAGTCCTCAAGCGAACAGGCAAACACGCAGCTGCCGACAGGTCAGTTGCTAGTGACGTTCGCTCGAACCGATACCGATGCTCAGAAGATCGCCTTCGCCGCGGAGTTCGGAAAGCTCTGGCTCACGAAAGAGCCGGCATCCGCTACGGAAAGCGCGCCCACCGTCATCAAGAAAGTGGAGCTGATCAAATGAGCAGGTTCGTGTTGATCACCCCGGATAACAACTTCGCCCAACGGACGAAGCAGGCCACGAACAGCTTGCACGGCGCTCTACAAACTCTTCAGGCGGACTATCTGCCGCCGAGCCCGGAAGACATACTTCGTGCAATCAACGGCGACCCGGCCGAAGTGATTCTTCTTGGGCCCGGTCTCCCCACCGATGATGCTATCCGTCTTGCCAGTCTTTTCGACCTCCAATTTCCGGAGATCAGCGTAGTCCTGGTAACAGATGGCGGATCAGATGTGGCGCTGCCGGCCATGCGTGCAGGAATCCGTGACCTGCTGAGCCCGGAAGCGCCAGTTGATGACATCCGCGCCATGATGGAACGGGCCAGCCTGGCATCTGCAGGACGCCGGCGCGGGCTGGGAGCATCCGTTGCGGAGGGCCCCACGGGCACACGCATCGTAGCGGTCATGTCCCCCAAAGGCGGGGTTGGCAAGACAACGGTGACCACTAACCTTGCCGTTGGTCTCGGCAAAGTTGCACCGAGCGGCGTCGTGGTCGTGGATCTGGACCTGCAATTCGGGGACGTCGCGTCCGGCCTCATGCTGGAGCCAGAACGCACCCTCGCTGATGCAGTCACCGGCGCCGCAGTTCAGGACAGCATGGTCCTGAAGTCTTACCTCACACTTCACCAGTCGGGGGTTTACGCTCTCTGCGCACCACTGAACCCGGCGCAGGCCGACCAGATCAGCGGCGATCAGGTAGGACACCTCATCGCGCAGCTCGCCACCGAGTTCCAGTACGTCATTGTTGACACTGCTCCCGGCTTGGGCGAACACGTGCTGGCCACCCTGGACCGCGCCACTGATGCCGTTTGGGTGTGCGGCATGGACATTCCCAGCATCAGGGGTTTGCGTACCGGTTTCCGAATCCTCGACGAATTGAACCTCATGCCCGAAAACCGCCACGTCGTACTCAACTTCGCAGACCGCAGAAGTGGTTTGACCGTTCAGGACGTTGAGGCCACCATCGGCTGCCCTGTTGACGTAGTACTGCCTCGCTCGCGGGCAGTCCCCTTTTCTACTAACAAGGGCGTGCCGCTCCTGCAAGACGGCAGCCGGGACAGCGCGGCCCGTGGCCTGGCCCAGCTGGTGGACCGGCTGAGGCCCGACTGGAAGGAAAAACAGCACAAGAAACTTCACAGAAGGGCGGTAGTGCAATGAGCCTGTCTCGACGCTTAGAAGCAGCGAGGGGAAACGATGAGGCTCCGAAGAGCGACCTCGCCCCGGTGTCAGCAGCACCTTGGAACCCCAGCGCTCCCACCACAGATTCCTTTACTTCACCCAGCTACACCAGCGAACCGAACGAAGCGCTCAGCGCCGTTAAGGAACGCGCCGGAGTCGCCTTGTATGAGCGCATGGGCAGCCGGATCACTGATTCCTCCATCGATGACGCTGAACTGCAGCAGTACGTCAAGGATGAGCTGAAAAGGATCATCGAAGAGGAGGACATTCCGCTAACCCTCACTGAGCGCAACCGCTTGGTTCAGGAGATCATTGATGACGTCCTGGGCCTTGGTCCTCTCGAGAAGTTCCTGAAGGACGGCGACATCACGGAAATCATGGTCAACGGACCAGACAAGATCTACGTGGAGCGCCAAGGGAAACTGGGCATCACTGGATCTCGCTTCAACGACGAAGACCATCTCCGCAAAGTCATCGAACGCATCGTGACGAAAGTCGGGCGCCGAATCGACGAGTCTTCGCCGCTCGTAGATGCACGGCTGAGCGACGGATCCCGCGTCAATGCCATCATTCCGCCCTTGGCCGTCAGTGGCTCATCGCTGACAATCCGCAAATTTGGTCAAGTACCGCTGACGGTCAGCAACCTGATTTCACTAGGCTCGATGTCTCCTGAAATCGCGGAACTCCTCCACGCGTGCGTCCGCGCAAGGCTGAACATCATCGTCTCCGGAGGCACCGGCACAGGTAAGACAACCATGCTCAACGTGTTGTCCTCCTTCCTCCCCTCCGACGAACGAATCGTAACCATCGAAGACGCAGTGGAACTCCAGCTGCAGCAGGAGCACGTAGTGCGGCTGGAGAGCCGCCCGCAGAACATCGAGGGCAAAGGCGAAATCACGATCCGGGACCTGGTACGAAACTCCTTACGTATGCGGCCTGACCGGATTGTGATCGGCGAAGTCCGTGGCGGGGAGTCGCTGGACATGCTCCAAGCAATGAACACAGGCCACGACGGCTCGATTTCCACGGTCCACGCAAACTCCCCACGCGATGCCATTTCAAGGTTGGAAACACTGGTCCTGATGGCCGGCATGGACCTCCCGCTCCGCGCCATCCGAGAGCAAATCGCTTCTGCCGTGAATCTGATCGTTCACATTTCGCGGCTTCGCGACGGCTCCCGGCGTATCACACACGTGACTGAAGTCCAGGGCATGGAAGGCGACATCGTGACACTGCAGGACGCGTTTGTCTTCGATTACAGCGCGGGAGTGGACTCCAACGGGAAGTTCCTTGGCCGGCCGGTGCCGACCGGCGTGCGTCCCCGGTTCGTGGATCATTTCGCTGAACTTGGAATTCCGCTGTCTCCTGCTGTCTTCGGTTCAACTCCTGTGGGAGGTGGATTCCGGTGACCGTTACCAACCCGGTGTTCCTCGCACTTGGAGTTGCACTGTGTTTGTCAGCTGCCGGGGTCCTCTTCCTGGTCACGTTCAAAAGCAAAAGGGAAGAAATCGCCCTCTCCCGGAGAAGGCCGGGGATAGTCAACGGGCCCACATTACTCACCCGAGTAACGGACTCGGCTACCTCCTTCTTGGAGAGAAATGTCAGTAAAAATGCGCGGTTCGGCAGCCGGGCCTCCTTGGAGCAGGCGGGCCTAAAGATGCGCCAGGCAGACTTCTTGTTGCTGGTTGCTTGCAGCGCTGTTACGGCTGGCTTCGTCGGGCTGATTCTTGGTGGACTTCTGCCAGGGTTGCTGTTTGTAGTGGCAACACCTTTTGTTGCAATGCTGCTCCTGAATGTGCTTTCTTCCCGGCGGCGAGCCAAGTTCGAGGCGCAGTTGAGCGATACACTCCAAATGCTTTCGGGTGGCCTGCGGGCCGGGCACAGTCTTCTCCGCTCGGTGGACGCCGTGTCCAAAGAGTCGGAAGCACCTACATCTGAAGAGTTCGCCAGACTGGTTAACGAGAATCGGCTTGGACGCGATCTCCGGGATTCCATGCTAGATGCCGCAAAGCGGCTGCGCAGCGAGGATTTTGAGTGGGTGGGCCAAGCAATCGAGATTCATCGCGAAGTCGGCGGTGACTTGGCGGAGGTCCTCGACCAAGTCGGAGAAACAATCCGGGAACGCAGCCAAATCAAAGGCCAGGTCAAGGCCCTCAGCGCTGAAGGCAAGCTTTCCGCGTACATACTCGTCGCCCTACCAATCGGGATGTTCCTCTACATGTCGGTAGTCAACAACTCATACATTTCGACGCTGTACACCAGCTTTCTCGGATGGATCATGCTCGGGGCTGCTGTTGTTCTCCTGGTTGTGGGGTCCTTCTGGCTCAGTCGCGTCGTAAAGATCAAGTTTTAGGAGGACGCAGTGACAACAATGGCCTGGCTGATCATCGGCCTGATCGTATTCCCGGTTTCCTTCCTGACATGGTCTTTCCTCTCCGTCGACCGAAGGGGCTTCGCAGCAGTCCGCAGCAATCTCGGCCGAGGTATCCGCCTCATCGACAGCGGCTTACCCGGTGTAGGAGCCGGGGCAGCCGGGTTGGCGGATTCCAGGCCGTCGATTCCTCTCGGTATGAGGGTAACGCCAAAGGGTTACGTCGCTTGGTTGGACAAGCTACTTGCCCGTGCGGGACGCCCGGCCAGGCTGCCCCTTCCACGGTTGTTGATTGCAAAGCCGGCTTTGGCACTCTTCGTGGCAGTACTGGGAGTTTTTGTCATCAGTAAGAACGTAACGCCTTCGGCTTCCTTGCTCGTGGTGCTTGCGGCCCTCCTAGGTTACTTCGTTCCTGACATCCTGATTCATGGACGCGGCGCAGAGCGGCAAAAGGCAATCGAACTGGAACTGCCGAACACCCTGGACCAGATGCTCATTTCTGTTGAAGCCGGTCTGGGCTTCGAAGCGGCCATGGCCCGTGCCGGCCAGAACGGAAAGGGTCCGCTGGCATTTGAGCTCATGCGGACGCTCCAGGATATGCAAGTTGGCCGAAGCCGCCGCGATGCGTACGAAGCGTTGGCAACCAGGACAGATGTTCCGGATTTGAGGACCTTTGTTCGGTCCGTCGTCCAGGCGGACCTGTATGGCATTGCCATCGCCAACGTGCTCAAGACACAGGCAAAGCAGATGCGCGTCAAGCGGCGGCAACGGGCAGAAGAGAAGGCCATGAAACTGCCGATCAAGGTTCTCTTTCCCCTGATGTTCTGCATACTTCCCGCACTTTTCATCGTGATTATGGGCCCTGCAGTCATCAACGTCATGAAGAACTTCGTTGGAGCGTTCTGACTGAAAGCTCCTCCAAGCGGCGCTCTCCTCCAGCGCATCCAAAGCCGGACCCCCTCGGAACCCAGAACCGAGGGGGTCCTTTTGGTGCGCCCACAAACTTTCAAAGCCAGCTTCAGCCCACTAAAAGCCAAGCAAAAGCGCAGGAAGCGTGCACCACGTAAAGGCTTTGCGCAGGATGTTGCAAGATCGGGTCAACACTCTATCAAGCGTTGCTAACTTCGATTCAGTGCTGGTGCAGGGCCAGCCAATCCGTCTCGCTCAGGAGTACAGAATGCTTTCTCTCTACACCAACTTCATGATCCGCCTCCGCAACAGCGAAAAGGGCGCAACCGCCGTTGAATACGGCATCATGGTCGCCCTCATCGCCGTTGTCATCATCGTCGCCGTCTCACTGCTCGGCAACAACCTCACGGGCATCTTCAACAACGTCGCCGGTAAGGTGTCCCCCACCACCGCGGCCACGACTGCTCCTTAACATCGACCGCCACCGCCGTTGCGGACCCCATATCGAAACGGCGACATTCTGGCTGGCAGAAACAAGTAATCCAAGAGGAGGAGCAGCAGGTGAAACGTGATTCGGAACGCGGCGCGGCCGCCGTCGAATTCGCGATCCTGTTGCCCCTCCTCTTGATGCTTGTGCTGGGGACCATTGAGTTCGGCCGGGCCTACAACGCCCAAATCACCCTGACCAACGCGGCCCGGGAAGGCGTGCGTGTCATGGCGATCAACAACAGCCCCACCGCTGCCGCAGCCGCAGTTCAAAACGCTGCAGCATCGGTAAGCTCAACCCTTCCCTCATCAGCCGTCACCGTAAGCCCTACCACGTGCAGCATAGGCACCCAAGTGACGGTCACCGTCAAGTACACACTTTCCACCATCACCGGAATTGCCGGGCCGTTCGCGATGACGGGCAAAGGAGTCATGCTGTGCGGCGGCTGAATGCAGTCTTACAAGACGGCAAGACAACCAACGAACGTGGCGCTATTTCGGTGATTGTTGCCATCATGCTGGTGGTCCTGCTCGGCTCCGCGGCTATTGCAGTCGATGTAGGGGTGCTGTATTCGGAGCACGCCCAACTGCAGAACGGCGCGGACGCTGCCGCCATAGGTGTCGCTCAAAAATGCGCCCGGAACTCCGCGGACACCCTATGCACCACATCGACGTTGGCCGCCACGCTTGCCAACCAGAATGCACTGGATGGCACCAGCAATGTCCGCTCCATTGCCCTGGACACGACAAGCCGCAAGGTGGTCGTAAATACAACGGCGGCAGAGAACGGCGCACCCCCCGACTCTGTCTCGCTCTTTTTCGCGGACGTCCTGGGGATTCCGACGGCGAAGGTGGGGGCCAAGTCGTCCGCCGTTTGGGGCAGCCCCAAAGCCGGAACAACAGCGTTCCCCCTCGCCTTCTCCATCTGCCAAGTCAAAGGTTATGTGGACGGCGCCATGCAACTCCTCCAGGATCATGGTCAAAATGCCAATGCCTCCTGCAACTACGGGCCCTCCGGCGCGGCTGTTGCCGGAGGATACGGATGGTTGAAGCAAGACACGGGTAAGTGCGGTGCCACCATCGACCTCGCGGTGAGCGAAGGCGGCAGCGATCCCGGAAACAATGCCCCAGGTAACTGCGACGCCACGCTTAACAAGTGGGGCGCCGACATTACTGCAGGCCGAAAAGTTATCGTCCTGCTCCCCGTATACAACCAAATTACCGGCACCGGCAACGGAGCAATCTACAGCCTCGTTTCATTTGCTGCATTCGATGTGACGGGCTGGAGGTTCAGCGGCGGAACCGGCCTTCCCTATGAATTCCAAAGCGCCAAGTCCACGACCACCGGCGTGACCACGGCAACCCAATGCACCGGGAACTGCCGCGGCGTGATCGGCAAGTTTGTCACCTACGTTTCCCTCGCGGACGGTTACACCCTTGGGCCCGTTGACCCGTACGGCGCCACCATCGTCCGCCTCGGCCTCTAGCACTACCCCCATCAGGAGAACAACGTGAAATCTCGCATGCTCGCCGGCACGGCCGCCGTAGCTCTGGCGCTTGTGGGAGCCCTCCTCATCATCGTCTACGCGAATGGCGCCGACTCCAGGGCGATGGCCAGCATGGAGCCAAAAGACGTTCTCGTTGTGACGAAAGCCGTTCCCGCCGGGACCGCCGTAAGTGACATTGCTGCATCGCTGGAGATCAAGAAACTCCCAGCATCCGCAGTTTCTACCAGTGCGCTGAGCAATCTTGACGGCAAGGCTGGCACGGTGACCGGAGTCAATCTGGTTCCCGGTGAACAACTCCTGGCCGAGCGTCTGATTGCACCCGCTGACGCGAAGGGTGCCGCAAGTGTCAAAGTCCCGCCCGGGTTTCAGGAGGTGTCCTTTCAGCTGGAACCTCAGCGCGTCGTAGGCGGGCAGATTGCCGCTGGCGATCACGTCGGAGTTGCCATGAATTTCAAGGGCGGTGCGGACAAAGTTAAGCCCGGGGAAACGACACAGCTGACCCTGCGGAAGGTACTGGTGACCTCTATTCAGGGCGCACCCGCCGCGTCTACCAAAGGCGACAATGCATCCCAAAGTGCACCTGTCCCGGCAGGTGCACTCATCATCACGGTCGCGGTAAATGACGTAGACGCCAACAAGATCATCTTCACCTCAATCAACGGTGAGCTCTGGCTTACGAAGGAACCTATGGACGCGACAGACAGCGGCCCCCGAATCGAGCACCTGGACACGGTGTACAAATGAGCCGTTTCGTCCTCCTCTCCCCCAACGCCGAGTTCGACCAGAAGCTGCGCGCCGCCGTCGCCCACGGCCTCCCCGGAACCGTGCAGACCATCGCCAGTGACATCCTCCCCGCAGGCCCGGCGGAACTGTTCGGCCTCCTCAACCAGGAACAGCCCGAGGTCCTCATCATCGGCCCGGACGTTCCTTACGAAGAAGCACTCCGTTTCGCCAAGGTCTTCGACGTCCAGCTTCCCGGCCTCAGCCTGGTCCTCGTCAGCGACGTGGACCCCGACTACCTCCTCTATGCCATGCGCGCCGGCATCCGCGACATCCTCAGCCCGCAGGCCGACGCCGCGGAAATCAGGGTGCTGCTGGAGCGCGCCTGCCAGTCCTTCGCCACCCGCCACCGGGGCCCCGAACAGCAGCAGGCGGAAAACGGCAGGGGCCTGGTCATCGGCGTCTTCTCCCCCAAGGGCGGCGTAGGCAAAACCACCCTGGCCACCAACATCGCCATTGGCCTGGGCCAGATCGCGCCCATGAGCGTGGTCATTGTGGACCTGGACCTGCAGTTCGGGGACGTCGCCTCCGGCCTTTACCTGAACCCGCACCACACGGTCACGGATGCCGTCACCCCGGCGGCAGCCCAGGATCCCCTGGTCCTCAAGGCCTTCCTCACGGTGCACCCGGCCGGCATCTACGCCCTGTGCGCCCCGCCCAACCCGGTGGACGCGGACCATATCACGCCGGAACAGGTCAGCCACCTGCTGGAACAGCTGGCGCAGGAATTCCAGTACGTGGTCGTAGATACAGCCCCCGGCATGCCGGAAATCGGCCTCGCCGCCATGGAACAGTGCACCGACGTGGTCTGGGTCAGCGCCATGGATATCCCCAGCCTGCGCGGCCTCCGCTCCGGCCTGGAGGTCCTCCGCCAGCTGGACATCATGCCCGAATCCCGCCACGTGGTCCTGAACATGGCCGACGCCAAAGCCGGCCTGAACGTCCAGGACGTCGAATCCACCATCGGCGCGCCCG
>Ga0308160_10002948_pt1 | contig 19765 bp, 19 predicted proteins | sample PhyFR1_FD_201036 | JGI IMG/M metagenome (GOLD analysis project Ga0308160, IMG submission 201036) | Phyllosphere microbial communities from UC Gill Tract Community Farm, Albany, California, United States - DLSLF.R1 | ecosystem: Host-associated > Plants > Phyllosphere > Unclassified | place: USA...
GCTGAGTTTCGCGCCGACGGGGAGTTTCCCGGATTCGATATCCGAGCGGAGGACGTTGAAGACGGCTTCGGCGGCGCTGAGGCGGGCGAGAGGCTGTCCAGCTGTCCGGCTGTCTGACAGGTTCACGCTTCAAATATGGCAGGGGTCACATCTGGCTGTCAAGACGCGGGCCCGGATGACGGGGATCTGCGGCGGGATCCCCCTAGATCCCCAGGGAGGCCAGGCTCTGCCGCAGCGTCTCCGCGCTGTGGTGCAACGAGGCGATCTCGCCGTCGTCCATAGGCGTTTCCAGCACCGTCCGCACGCCGCCGCGGCCCACGACGCTGGGCAGGGACAGGGCGACGCCGCTGATCCCGTGTTGGCCGTCCAACACCGTGGAGACGGGCAGGACGGCATTCTCGGAGCGGAGCAGGGCCTCGACGATCCGGGCGCCGGAGAGCCCGATGGCGTAGTTCGTGGCGCCCTTCCCTGCGATCACCTTGTAGGCCGCCTGCGTGACTTCCCGGGCGGTCTCGGCGAGCGAGGCGTCGGTGAAGAGGCGGACGCCGTCGACCGTCCACTCCCGGATGGGGACCGGCCCGATCGTGGCGCCGGACCAGACCGGAAACTCGGTGTCCCCGTGTTCACCCACCATGCTGGCGTGGACACTGCTGACGGAGACACCCGCCCGGTGCGCCAGCAGCCACCGCAGCCGGGAAGTATCCAGCACGGTTCCGGAGGAGAAGATGCGCGACGGGGGCAAGCCCGTGATCTTCTGGGCCGCGACCGTGAGCACGTCGCAGGGATTGGTGACCAAAACGTAGACGGCGTCCGGAGAGTGGTCGATGAGGCGGGGCATGAGTTCTTCGAGGATCCGGACGTTGGTTCCGGCGAGGTCCAGCCGGGTCTGGCCGGGCGACTGCTTCGCCCCCGCGGTGATGACCACGACGTCGGCGCCGGCCACCGCGGCGATGTCCCCGCCGCCGTCGACCGTCACGGCCGCGGCCGAGAACTGGGTGCCGTGGGCCAGGTCCAGGACCTCCGCCTCCGCCTTCGCGGCGTTGACGTCGTAAAGCGCGACGTGGCCGGCGGATCCCCGGATCAGGGCGGCGTAGGCCAGCGAGGTGCCGACACTGCCGGCCCCGACGACGGCGAGTTTGGTGCCGGACCGTGCTGCTTCAGGTGCTGCTCCCGGGTTCGTTGCCATGGGCGGTCAGCCGGCCGGGGTGACGACGGTGCCGGCGGTCTCGCCGCCGTCGATGACGAACTCGGCGCCGGTGACGAAGGAGGACTCGTCGCCGGCCAGATAGACGGCCAGGTCCGCCACATCCACGGGCTCGCCGATGCGGTGGAGGGCGACGTGCCCGGTATCGAAGGTCATGCCGTCGGTCATGGGCGTCCGGATGACGCCGGGGTGGACCGAGTTGACCCGGGTGCCGTCGCGGCCGAGGTCCAGGGCGGCGGCTTTGGTCAGGCCGCGGACGCCGAACTTGGCGGCGGTATAACCGGGGAGGTTCTCGTAGCCGCGGATCCCGGCGATTGAGGAGACGTTGATGATGGAGGAACTGCCGGCGCGGGCGAGGGCCGGGGCCGCCGCCTTGATGCCGTTGAAGACGCCGGTGAGGTTGACCTCGATGATGCGGGCCCATTGCTCGTGCGGGTACTCGTTGATGCGGCCGAAGGTCACGATCCCTGCGTTGTTGACCAGGATGCTGAGGCCGCCGAAGGCCGTGACGGCCTGGTCCACCGCGGCGTCCCAGTCCCCCGGCCGGGTCACGTCGAGGTAGACGTAGCGGAGCCGGTCGCCGAGCTCGGCGGCCAGCGCGGCGCCGTCGTCGTCAAGGACATCCCCGACGACGGCGCTGGCGCCTTCCTCGAGGAAGCGCCGGGCCATGGCCGCACCGATGCCGCGGGCGCCGCCGCTGATCAGGGCCACTTTGCCGTCCAACCGTCCCATCGCGCACCCGCCCTTCCGACGCCGTCCGGGCGCCACTGTGGACCGGCCGCGCGGCCGGCCCTCCCAGCATGCCCGCGGAGGGCGGGGCGGGGGGAGGGCCGTTATGCCCGGGGGATCAGAGGTGCTGGATGCCCGCCCGCTGCATGGCGTCCTTGTAGACGGCGACGTTCTTGGCGAGCAGTTCCTCCTGCTTGGCCGCTGAGACGGCAAAGGCGCGGCCTCCGAGGGCGGTGGCCTTGTAGATCTTGATGCCGCGGTTCTTCAGCGAGGAGTGGTACGTCTTCTCGAAGAGGGTGAGGAAGGCGTGGGCGTCGGCGCCGTGGGCGATCACGGCGGAGGCGCGCTTGTTGATCTTCATGAACTGGCGGAACGGGCGGAGACCGTCGGTCTTTTCCTGGACGTTGAGCGCCGTGGGAAGGCCGGGATCGCGGACCCAGGGGTAGGCGTTCCAGGGCATCACGTAGCGGGGGTCGAGATCCACGGCCTCGTAGATGGACGTGGCGCGCTGGGCGGCCTCGTCGTCGTTGAAGTGGGAGAGGAACCCCGATTCGCAGCCCTTGCCGGGCGAGATATGGAGGCTGACGATCCGGCATTCGTCCTCGTCGTGGACGGGGTCGATATAGGGGACCACCGAGCCCGGCTTCTTCTCCCGGAGCTCATCACAGAGTTGGGTGACGGCGGCGATGTTCGGTTCCTGCAGCAGGGTCTTCTTCTCGTCCCAGTCAATCGTCACGATTTCTCCCTCAGCACTTGGCGTCCAGAATCAGGCGTCTCTGTCCACTCTACGCCGCTAGGCTGGGTGTCATTTCCGGGGGCCGGGCAAGAGTCCACGGACCCCTTGGCCCCGGGCTCGACGGCGGCGTAGGCTTTAAGTGCCTGCAGGTAACCATCTGATTTTGACGGGCCGTTCAGGGTTTTTCGCTTCCCGGGCCAGCTCATAGCGAGATCGCGAAGGTACCTGCAGGTTCTGCGTTTAAGTCGGGGCATTCCCCCAGAAGCGGTGTCCGACTATGGCCGAGTCCTCGAGGGCAGCCGGCGCCAGGCTCGTTGCAGCTCAAGCGGCCACCTTTTTCTTCCGCCCGAGCCGTCGTGCTCTCATTCGATGTCGCTCCGCCCTCAACTCCGGCGCAGCCAGAGGCCGCAACCCGTGTGCGTGGTCCGGGTCTACCTCCTTTGCCTGCTCCGATTTGTACCACGCTCCACTTCCCGTTGCGCTGCCGGGAAGAGGTGGCGCAGTCGAGGTGTAGGTGTGACCAGTGGGGGTGGTGAGTTCCAGGGTGTGGCGCGTAGCCGAAGGGGAACAGTCATCCGGCCTCCCCTTGTTGAGTCGTACCAACGTGATGGCCGGTCGTGAGGTCCATCCGGGGGTTTCTTTGGTGTGGTTGCAGGCTTCGCAGAGTCCGGCGCCGTTGGTTGCGGTGGTTTCTCCGCCCCGGTACCAGGGGAGGATGTGGTCGAGGTGCCGGATGGGGGCGTCGCAGTACGGGGTCCGGCACGTATTGTCGCGGGCTTCAATGAGCCGGCGCAGCCCTGCGGGGAAGAGCCGGGCTCGTGAGTCCATCCCGATCAGTTCGCCGGTGCCGGGCGCCGTATAGAGGCGCCGCACCCACGTTGTGAGTTCTGAGTTGTCGCGTTTGCCGCCCACGAGTTTCCTTGCCCATCCTGCGGGCACGATGCCGTAGCCGGAGAGGCGGGCGGGGTCTCTGTCCCCGGCCAGCAGGGTCCGGTCGGTCATTACGAGCTGAATCTCGATGCCGGTGATCCCGCCCGGTGTCCCGGTGACGCGTTCGACCAAGGCGTCCGCCATGAGCTGGCCGCGGGATCGTGGGTCTCCGGTGGCGCGGGCGGTGTCGGCGTGCCGGGTCAGGGCGGCGGAGGCGGCGACTCCGGCGGCGACGGGGAGCAGGGCGGTGAGGTAGCACATGGTGTCCGGTGCCGGTCGGAGACTGACATTGCGTTCGGTTTCGGCGTGGGCTGCGCGTTGGGTGACAGATCTCGGGTCGTGCCGGTAGGCCGCGGCTTTGGCGGCCGCGATGATGGCACGGTCTCCGGCGCCGTCGAAGGTCCCGGTGTCGGCGGCGAGTTCTTCGTCCACCGCGGCCCGGTCGGCGGCGTCCAGGCAGGCGGTCTCGCGGACCAGGAGCGTGGCCCGCCATTCGTTCAGGCGCCCGGTGTCGAGCGCGGCGAGGGTGTGCGGCATCTCCGTCACCAGTGCCCGGGCCAAACCCAAGAGGCGGGAGCCCTTGGCCGGGGATTCCCGCCGCGCCAACGCGACCTCCGCCCCAACACCCGCGCCGAGCTGGTCCGCGGGCAACCCCAGAGCGGCTTGTTCACGCCGCCGGATCAGATCCAAGGCCACGGCCAACCTGGCCTGCCGGGCCGCGATCGCGGACTTCCGGTGCTCGAGGGCGCGGAGCTCATCGATGATCGCCGCCGCGTCTCCCGCCACCGGGTCCGCGTCGACTACATTCTCGAAAAGCTTCCGACTGCCTTCCATAAACTAATTCAACAGCGAGGGTCTGACATTTAAAGGCAGTTCGCGGAGAGATCCTTGGCGGCTTGAGGAACGCCGCAAGGCCGTTTGGTGACCGCTGTCAGTGGCCCCGCACTGCACCCCAATCACCCCCACCGTCCATACTGGAACTTGCCGTATCCAAGCACTCCCCGAGGAATCCATGCCCCTGAACAGAGCGTCACTGAAGCGTGACGGCTTCACCGGATTTCGGCCAATGGGCGAGCTTGAGATCAACCGCATCCCGCAGAAGCCCGGGATTTTCGCCGTCCTGCTGCCCGCGGGCGGCCAGGAGCCAGCCGAGCCGCAGTTCCTCGCCAAGAGCACCGCAGGAGTCTTCAAGAAAAAGAACCCCAGCCTCCCGCAGGAAAAGCTGAAGGCCGAGTGGGTCGAAGGCGCCGACATCCTCTACCTGGGCAAGGCCGGCCCCGGCAGCAAGGGCAACCGCGGGCTCCGCCGGCAGATCCAGGAATTCGTCGATTTCGGCCGGGGCAGGCCGCCCGGTCACTGGGACGGCCGCCTCATCTGGCAGCTGGCCGCCGCGGAGCGGCTCATCGTCGCCTGGCGCGAACTCCCCGTCGACGAGTTGGCCCCAGCCCTGGCGTCCTACCACGCGGCCTTCGTCGAGGATTTTGGCCGGCTGCCCTTCGCGAACCTGGTCCAGGCACCTAGCCCCCGAAGCTGAAGCGGCCCGCCACCAGCGTCGCGGCCACCGGCATCGCGGCGAATGCGGCGTCGTCCACGGTGAGCGGATCGCCCTCCAGGACGACGACGTCGGCCGGGTCGCCGACGCGGATGCGGGAACGCCCGCGGGCGGAGGCCGCCAGTGCCTCCCGCCGCGTCAGCGCCTGCTCCGGATGCCACGGCTCCCGCCCGTCGCCGCGCGCCCGGGTGGTCGCGGCGGACATAGCCGTCCACGGCTCCAGCGGGGCCACCGGCGCGTCCGACCCGAGCGCCAGCGTGGCCCCGGCGTCGAGCAGGGACCGCAGCGGGAAGGCCCGGTCTGTGCGCCCCTCCCAATTGGTGTCGGCGGCGTCGCGGTCATCCAGCGCGTGGGCCGGCTGGACACTGGCGGTCAGCCCCAGCTCGCCGAAGCGCGCAAAGTCCTGCCGCCGGACGAATTGGGCGTGTTCGATGCGTCCCTTCACGCCCGCGGCGGCGAAGGCGTTCAGGGCTACCTCGTTAGCGCCGTCGCCGATCGCGTGCACCGCGGGCACGAACCCGGTGTCGCGGGCCCGCACCAGCAGCTCCAGCAGCTCGGACGCGCTCACCGTCAGCAGCCCGCGTCCGCCGTGCGGATAGGGGTCCACGCAGTACGCCGTGCGGGTATTCAGCGACCCGTCGATCAGCACCTTCAGCGGGCCGATGCTGAGCAGGCCGGCGCCGCCCGGAACCTGCTGGCCGGTGCGCATCCCCTCCGCCACGGCCCGGTCAAGGTCCTGCGGGTACACCCCCGCCTCCACCCGGAACGAGTCGAACCCGTCGGCGATTCGGCGCAGCCAGGGATCCCGGTTCCACACCATCTCAAGGTCCACGATCCCCACGATGCCCCGAGCGGCGGCCGCCGCACCCGCGGAGCGGACCAAGGCGTCGACATCTTCATCAGGCAGGCGGCCCAGCTCGCGGGTCAGCGCGAACGCCGGCTCCTCGCGGAGCAGCCCGTCCCGGCCAGGGGCTACCCCGTAGCGCGCGGCGGCGGCCGAGTTCAGCCAGACGCAGTGCAGGTCGTGGCTGATCAGCGCCACCGGAATACCGCCTGTCGCCCCGTCGAGCAGCTCCAGGCTGGGGGCGTCGACCCATACGGCGTCGCGGAAGCCGACGCCGACCAGCGTCCGGCCGCCGGAGACCGCGCCGCCGTCGCGCACGCCGCCGTCGCGCACGCCGCCAGCGTGAGCCCCAACGACGTGAGCCCCGGCGACGGCGGCGGCCTCCCGTGCCGACGCGGCCCCCGAGAGATCCACCCGGCCCAAGGTCAGCGCCCACTGGTTCATGTGCACGTGTTCGTCCCACAGCCCGGGAATCACGAACCGGCCGTCGAACTCCACCCGCCGCGTCCCCGCGGGAACCGAGGCGTAGGACCCCGCGGGGGCGATCGCCGCGACCCGCCCGCCGCTCAGGAGGACGTCACAGGGCGTCATATCGTCCGGTTGGTGGACGCCGGCGAGGAGCAGGTCCGGCGCGCCGCCGTCGGGGGCTGTTTTAGGCATAGCAGCAAGGCTAAAGGGGGCCACTGACCGCGGCAATAGACGTAGCAACAGCCACACAAGGCACACCCGTATCAGCGGCTGCCGGCGGCGGCAGTCCAAGGGACCTTTGTCCCCTTGCCCGGCCAGAGCAGCCCCGTCACTCTGGGTATGGGCGACTCCAGCACGGCAATTTTTGGGGAATTAGGGAAGCGCCTGCGAGGAAATTTCGGTCTCGCTATGACCCTGGGGTGAGGAAATGGCAGTTGCACTTTCCAGCTTGGGCAGGAAAGTCAGGAGATCCGCCATGGTGAATGACCGGCAGCAGGAGGCACGGCAGCGGGGACCGGCGGCGCCGGGCTTCGCGGGGAGCGCTGAGGCGCCATGAGCCCCTTGGGACACGCTCATCACAGCAGCCGCGCGAGATCCTTTTTGGCGCATCCGTCGCACGGCGACCCGCGCATCAAGGTGGTGCTGCACGCCGACCCGGCGTCCGAAGCCGTCCGGGTGGACGTGCGCGGCGTCGTGACGACGACGAACATCCGCGCGCTCTATGTCGTCTGCCGGCGGGTGGTCGCCAAGTTCGTGGGCTTCGAAATCGTCGTGGATCTTGGCCATGCCCGGGTTACCGCGGCCGCCTTCGACGAACTCCGCGAGCACGCCCGCCAGTCGATCGTCTCCTCGGGGATCGATGCCTCTGTCACGCCCTGCCGCCTGCGGATCGTCGACCCGCCGGTGGTCCTTCGAGTCAAGGAGTCTGCATGAAAGCCCTCGTCTATGGCGGCCCCGGCAAGAAATCCTGGACCGACGTCCCGGACCCGGTGATCACCAACCCGAGCGACGCGATCGTCCGGGTGGACACCACCACCATTTGCGGCACGGACCTGCACATCCTCAAGGGCGATGTTCCCGCCGTGACCGAGGGCCGGATCCTGGGCCACGAGGGCGTCGGCACCATCACCGAGGTGGGGTCCTCGGTGACCAGCCTCAAGGTGGGGGACCGGGTGATCATTTCCTGCATCAAGTCCTGCGGGCATTGTGCCAACTGCAAGACCGGCCTGTACTCGCACTGCCTGGGTGAGGAGGGGAAGTCCGGGACGGGCTGGGTGTTCGGGCACCTGATCGACGGCACGCAGGCCGAGTTCGTCCGGGTTCCGTATGCGGAGAACTCGCTGCACCTACTGCCGGAGGGCGTCAGCGACGAGGAAGCCGTGATGCTCTCCGACATCCTCCCCACCGGCTTCGAGATCGGCGTGCAGTACGGCCGGGTCAAGCCGGGGGACACCGTTGCGGTGATTGGGGCCGGGCCGGTGGGCCTCGCCGCGATCGCCACGGCCGGGCTTTATGGCGCGGCCACCATCATCGCCGTCGACCTGGACGCGAACCGGCTGGAGAAGGCCAGGGAATTCGGGGCCACCGACGCCGTCCTCTCCAGCGACGCCGACTGGAAGGACCAGGTCCTGGCGCGCACCGACGGGCTGGGCGTGGACGTTGCGATCGAGGCCGTTGGCGTCCCGGCGACCTTCGGCATGTGCACGGACATCGTTCGTCCCGGCGGCACGGTGGCCAACGTGGGCGTGCACGGCAAACCCGTGGAACTGCACGTCGAGGACCTCTGGATCCAGAACATCAGCATCAGCATGGGCCTGGTCAACGCCAATACGACGCCCTTGCTGCTGAAACTCGTGGCACGGAAGAAGATCCCCGCGGCCAAGTTCGCCACCCACCGCTTCCGCTTCGACCAGTTCCTGGACGCCTATGACACCTTCGCCCGGGCGGCCGAAACCAAGGCGCTGAAGGTGGTGATCAGCGGATGAGGGCCCACGTCGTCTACGACTCGGCTTACGGCAACACCAAGTCGGTGGCCGAGGCCGTTGCGGAGGTTTTCCACGCGGATCCCATCCCGGTCACCGACTTCCGGCCCTCGGACCTGCTGGCGGGCGACCTGCTGGTCCTGGGCAGCCCGATTAACGGCTGGCGTCCCACGCCCAAGGTCACGGAACTGCTCTCCGGGCTGGGCAGCGGCGATCTGGCCGGCGTGAAGGCGGCCGCCTTCGACACCCGGGTCAGGATGTTCATCCACGGCGACGCGGCCAAGAAAATGGCCCAGTCACTGAAGGAGCACGGGGCGGACATCATCTCCGAACCCATGCCGTTCTACGTCCGCGGCAGCGAGGGCCCGCTGCGGCCCGGAGAGATCGAAAAGGCGACCCGTTGGGGCCAGTCGCTACTGGAGGCGGCGGAAAGGCCATGAAACCCGGGCGGGTAGTCCTGCTGGTCCTCGGCTCGCTCGCCGCGCTGCTGGGCCTGGGCCTGCTCGCCGGGGCCGCCGCGACCGGCTGGGCCAACTACCAGCAGCGCGACGGCGGCTTTTTCACCACCCCCACGGAGCCCTTCACGGCGGACGGCTACGCGCTGACGCTTCCCCGGATCAACATCCTGGACGACGGCGGCATGCGCCCCAACGGCACACTTCCAGGGACGGACGCGACGCCGGGCAGCGTCCTGCTGCGCGGTTCGGCCGCGGATCCGTCCCGGCAGGTGTTCATCGGGATCGCCCGGCAGGCCGACGTCGCGGGCTACCTCTCCGGTGTCGCGCACTCCGAGCTCGCCGACGTCCGGTTCTCGCCCTTCCAGGCCGACTACCGCACCGTCCCCGGCACGAAGGCGCCCGGGCGGCCGGCGGAGCAGACCTTTTGGGCCGCCTCCGTCTCCGGTACGGGCAGCCAGGATCTGCGCTGGGACATCAGGCCGGGCAACTGGGCCGTCGTCATCATGAACGCCGACGCGGCGAGCCCGGTGGCCGTGGACCTGAGCGGCGGGGTCCGTTCGGAGCTCCTGCTGCCGATCTTCATCGGCCTGCTGATTGCCGGAGGGGTGCTGCTGGGCGTCGGAGTGCTGCTGATCGTGCTGGGCGCGGCGGGGCTAGGGGCTGCAGGGCCGGGCGGCCCCGGCTCGGGCGGACTTCCGCAGCCCGGCTATCCCGTGCCGCCGCCACCCTATGGTTACCCGCCGCCGTCGACCGTCCCCGCACCGGCCGTGCCGTCACCCGCACCCGTGACGGCACCTCCGCCTGCCATGCATGCCGCGGCCGGGACGACCCACGGGCGGATTTATCCTGCCCGGCTCAGCGGCCACCTGGACCCGCAGCTGTCCCGGTGGCTGTGGCTGGTGAAGTGGTTTCTGGCCATCCCGCACTACATCGTTCTGTTCTTCCTCTGGTTCGCGCTGGTGGTCACCACGATCGTCGCGGGTTTCGCCATCCTGTTCACCGGCCGGTATCCGCGCTCGCTGTTTGCCTTCAACGTGGGCGTGATCCGCTGGAACTGGCGGGTGGCGTTCTATTCCTACTCGGCGCTGGGCACGGACCGGTACCCGCCCTTCACCCTGGCCCGGACCGACTATCCCGCCGACTTCGACGTCGACTACCCGGAGCGGCTCTCCCGCGGCCTGGTGCTGGTGAAGTCTTGGCTGCTGGCCATTCCGCATCTGCTGATCGTGGGGATCCTGACCGGAACCGTGCGCGGCTGGGGCGGGCGGGAGCGGTACTGGGACGGCACGGAATGGGTGCAGGAGAACGCGGGCATCTCCCTGATCGGGCTGCTGGTGCTGATCGCCGGCGTGGTCCTGCTGTTTACCGGCAAATACTGGCCCGGCCTCTTCGACCTCCTGATGGGGCTCAACCGGTGGATCTACCGGGTCATTGCCTACGTGGCCCTGATGAGGGACGAGTATCCGCCGTTCCACCTGGACCTCGGTCCCGCCGATCCCGGCGACGCGCAGCCGGCGCCGGTCCCGCCCGGCCCAATCCCACCTGTCCCGGCCCCACCTCAGCCCGCGCCGGTCCCGCCGCCGGCTTCCTGAACCTGTTGGCCCACGGGGGTGGCGTCCACAGCGGGCGCGGTTACACTGGCAACAGTCGGCAACGTTGCTGTATCCAGCGTCCCTGCGGGGGCGGACACGGCAGGTTCCAGGCAGGAGGCGATCATGGCAGTCACCTTCTTTTCGCGCGGCAGTCACGGACGGCACGTCGCCGTAGGTATCGCGGCCTGCCTGGTAGCGGCGGCCCTCGCCAGTTCCTCGCAGCCGGCGGTCACTGCGGCCCCCGCGGTGCGCGTGGTGGTGGTCGGCGATTCACTGAGCACCGGCCACGGCACGTCCCCCGACCACGCCTGGCCGGCCCTGATCCGCACGGATCCCGCCCTGTCCGGGTTCCAGGTGGTCAACGCAGCGGAAAACGGCAGCGGCTATGTCCGCCCGGGTGACGCCGACGGCACCTTCGGCAGCCAGGTGGACCAGTTCGTCACGCCGGACACCGGCGTGGTGGTGTTCTTCGGTTCGGAGAACGATCTTGGCTACGCCCCCGACGACGTCGGCGAGGCGGCCTCGACGGCGCTGGCCCACGCGGAGGTCGCGGCCCCTTCGGCCAAGCTGATCGTGGTGGGCCCGCCGTCGTACACCACGGACCCCGACCCCGGCTTGCTGGATATCCGCTCCCAACTCAGGAGCGCCGCCCAGAGTGCCGGCGCCGAATTCGTGGATCCCATCGCCGAGGGCTGGATCAGCGACGACGTCGAGGACCTGATCGGTCCCGACGGCGACCACCCCACCGTTGCCGGACAGGAATACCTGCTCCAGCACATCGCCGCCGTGATCGAACACGCCGCTCCGGAACAGAACCCGCAGCCGGGCCGGCCGGCCGAATGACGCCGCCGATCCCGGGAAATTCCTAGGAAACGCCCGTAAGGTGGGCGCGTGCCACCTCTCGACGTCGTTATTTCCGCCTGGCAGGTCGACTGGACCGCGCTGGTCCTTGCGCTGATCGCCGGCACCCTCTACGGCCTGGGACTCCGGGCCGCGGCGGCAAAGGGAGGCCGCTGGCCGCTCTGGCGCACGCTCGCCTTCTATGTTCTGGGCCTCGGCTCATTCCTGGTGCTGACCTGCGGGTTCACCGGCGTCTACAGCGCCGGGCTGCGGTGGGCGTTCACGGTGAAGATCACGCTGCTGCTCTTCGTCGTCCCGCTCCTGATCGGCCTCGGAAAACCCATCGGACTGGCCCGCGCCGCCTTGTCGGAGCGCGGCGCCGGACGCCTGGATTCCGTGCTGGGCCACCGCCTGGTCCGCTTCGTCAGCAATTCCCTGGTGGCCCCGCTGCTGGGCCTGGCGCTCTTCTCGACCTTCCTGACCCCGGCGTTCTATGTGCTGCGGGCCAATCCACTGGCAGAAGCCCTGCTGACCGTGGTCATCCCGCTGCTGGGCCTGCTGATGGCGCTGCCCATTATCGAGGAAGCCGACTTCCACCGCTCCAGCGCCTTCATCACGCTGGAGTTCGTCTTCGTCTTCATCGAGTTGCTGGTGGACGCCGTCCCCGGGATCCTGCTCCGGCTGAACGGTCAGGTGCTGGACCTCGTGACGGCGCGGCAGGCCGGGCCCGGCTGGTTCCCCGACGCGCTCCGGGACCAGCAACTGGCCGGGGACGCGCTCTGGTTCATCTGCGAGGCCGTGGACCTGCCGCTGATCATCCTGATGTTCATGCGGTTCTCCCGCACGGATAAGCGCGAGGCGCGGAGCTTCGACGACCTGACGGACAGCGAACTGGAAGCGCTCAACGCCGAACACCTGCGCCGGGGCCGCTAGGCAGACGCTGCCGGGCGGCCGCCCCGCCGGGCTGCGTTCGCCGGGTTACTGTGCCGGCGGGACGGGCGGCTGGCCGGAACCCGGGTAGCCGCCCGGGTACTGCTGGGGCTGCTGCGGTGCCGGGTACTGGTTGCCGTGCGTGTCCCAGGACTGCGGACCCACCGGTCCGTGCTGCTGCGGGCCCAGGTGGGCGCCCGGAGGGGTGCCGCCTTGCATCCGGATCAGTTCCGCGGTGTTCTCCGCGGTCCGGATGCCGGCCACCAGGGACTCGAGGCCGATCCGGGCCAGGGCCAGGTAGATAATCACGATCAGCGGGCCGATCACCAGCAGCACCAGCACCCCGAGGAACGGGTTCCGGCTGGCGAAGGCCGAGATGACGAAGAAGAGGTACATCACGCCGAGGGCGATCATGATCAGGATGTAGACGATCCTGGCGATCGACGGCGCAACGAACCGGGTGAAGGAAAAATCGAAGAGGTTTTTCATTGGCTCCCCCAAGGATTGGCCCGCCACCTGCGGGCGGGATCGTGTCGGTTGTGCAGAGCCTAACCGAAACACGGTCCCGCCAACGCAAGGCGGCACGGCGCGCCAGCCCAGGGTCGCGCCCGGCCCGGGTCGCGCCAGCCGTCAGGCCTCGCGCGAGGCCGGGGACTTGGTCTGTGCCGGGTCGCGCTCGGCCAGCGAACCGATGGCCGCATCGATCTTGTCCATGATGCCCTGGTCCAGCTTCACGCCGGCCGCAGCAACGTTCTTCTCGATCTGTTCGGGCCGCGAGGCGCCCATGATGGCGGATGCGACGTTCTTGTTCTGCAGCACCCAGGCGATGCTCAGCTGCGCCATCGTCAGCCCGGCCTCGTCGGCGATGGGCTTGAGTTGCTGCACGCCGGTGAGCACCTCGTCGGACATCCAGCGCTCGATCATCCGCGCGCCGCCCTTGGAATCGGTGGCGCGGCTGCCCTCGGGGGCGGGCTTGCCCGGGTGGTACTTGCCGCTGAGGACACCCTGGGCCATGGGGGACCAGACGATCTGGGACAGGCCCAGCTCCTCGGACGTGGGGACAACCTCGGCCTCGATGACCCGCCACAGCATGGAGTATTGCGGCTGGTTGGAGATCAGCTGGAAGCCCAGTTCCTTGGCGAGGGCGTGGCCGTCGCGGATCTGCTGCGCGGTCCATTCGCTCACGCCGATGTACAGCGCCTTGCCCTGCCGGACGATGTCGGCGAAGGCCTGCATGGTCTCTTCCAGCGGGGTTTCGAAGTCATACCGATGTGCCTGGTACAGGTCCACGTAGTCGGTCTGCAGACGGGACAGGGAGCCGTTGATGGACTCCATGATGTGCTTGCGGGAAAGGCCCAGGTCGTTGTGGCCCTTGGGGCCGGTGGGGCCGAAGACCTTGGTGAAGATTTCCAGGGATTCACGCCGCTCGCCCTTGAGGGCCTCGCCGAGGACGGTCTCGGCCGCCGTGTTGGCATAGACGTCTGCCGTGTCGAAGGTGCTGATCCCGGCGTCGAGCGCCGCCCGCACGCACTGGGTGGCGACGTCGTTCTCCACCTGCGAGCCGTGTGTGAGCCAGTTGCCGAAGGTGATTTCCGAGATCTTGAAGCCGCTGTGGCCGAGGTATCTGAATTCCATGGGTCCCAACGTAGCCCAGATACCCGGGCGCGGTAAGGGCTCAGCTGGCCTTGCGCTCCGGACGGCCGGCGGCGGGGAGCTCGCGGACGGAGACGGTGACTTCGGGTGCAGCGGCCGCCTCGGCCCGTGCGCGGGCCCGGGCATCGGCGCGTTCGACGGCGGCCGCCCACTCCGGTGAGATCTGCGGTTCCTTGCGGGCCGGCTTCAGTTTCGGCCTGCGTTTTGTCGCAACGGGTGCGTCGGCGCGGCGCCCGAAGAGGGCCATGCCCAACGTGGCGATGAGCCTGCCGAGGCCGGCGAGCAGGAGGGTGATGACGAAGGCCGCCGCGACGCCGAAGAACATGACGATGCCAATCACGAGGGTGCCGGCGTAGGTCAGATTCATGGCGGTGGTCGTCGGGTCTTCCACGTCGCCTCTCCCTTCCAAGCCTGCTTCGGGCCGTTCCCGGCCACCGTTAACCTTACGGAGAATCCGCCGCCGACGCGCCGGGAAACGTCGGCGGACCCAGGATGTGTCCAAGCCGATACCTTCGGGCCCGCGGCGTCCCGGTAGAGGCATATAGTCGGTGTCAGCTTCGGGCCATCAGGGACCCGGCGAGGGAAGGGAAACACGTGCAGCAGTCAGGGTTCGAGGGCCGGTGCCCGTGCCTCTCCGGTGAGCAGTACGGGCAGTGCTGCGGCCGGTACCACCGCGGGGAAGCGGAGGCACCGACCGCCGAGCAGCTGATGCGCTCCCGGTACAGCGCGTTCGTGGTCCTGGATCCGGAGTACCTGCTGCGCACCTGGCACCCGGAGACCCGGCCGGCGGAGCTGGAGCTTGATCCGGAGATCCAGTGGCGGCGGCTGGATATCCTTGCGACCCACCGCGGCGGCCCCCTGGACAGCGAGGGAACGGTCGAGTTCGCGGCGCATTACCGGGTGGGCGGGGAGCGCGGCGTCCAGCGCGAGACCAGCCGGTTCCGCCGGCTGGACCGCCGCTGGTACTACCTCGACGGCGTCGAGGGCCGCTAGTGATGCCGTTCCCCTAAGGGGATTAGCGCTCCTCGACCGTTTCCACCGGGGTGAAGCCGGCGCGGTCCACCTTGCGGTGGAAGCGCATGCCCGCGAGGCCGCCCAGCATGGCGCCGATCAGGGCCACGACGGCCACCACGACGGCGGCGATCACGCTGGTGGTGGTGAGGTCGCCCTCGTTGACCGGGATGCGCGGGAAGCTGTTCAGGTTGGCCAGGACGTCGAACTTCTGGCCGGCGGTCATGGCCAGGATGGCGACGACGACGGCGGCGATGAGCGCCCAGATCCACACCATGAGGCCCTGCCGCGCGCCGTTGAAACGCGCCATCCGGCCGGCCACGTAGCCGCCGCAGTAGTACGACAGGAAGAGGATCACCAGGAGGGTGATGATGCCGGCGAGGCCCACGGTCTGGTTGCCGGAGGCCTGGTTCACGGCATCGTTCACCGTGGTGTTGGTGGCGAGGCCGACGGCGGTACCGGCGGCAGCGACCAGCGCGGTCAGGATCACGGCCATGCCGGTGGCGGCGAGCCAGCCGAAGAAGGCGGAGCCGACCTTGATGCCGCCGAACTGCTCCTTTTCGCGGGCCACGACCGTTTCGCGGGTGGGAACCTCCTCGACGACGGTCTCCCGGTCCAGCCGGTCGTGGCGGTCCAGTCCGTCCTGGCGGGGGTCGCGCGAGCCATGGATGGGCCGGTTGTCGTGGTGGTCCCGGGCGGCCGTTGCGGCGGCGGCACCCGTTGCGGCGCCGGCGGCGGCGGGCATGGCGCGGGTCTCGGTGGAGTGGCCGGCCCGGTCCTCGGCGCGGGTCTCGGCGGCGCGGTCTGCCCGGTCCTCGGCGCGGAGTTCGCGCTCCTCGGCGCGGGTCCCGGCGGCGGCCGCGGCGGGAGTCTCCGCCCGGTGCTCGGCGTGGTGGCCGGCGTGCTCTTCGGCGGGCCGGACAGTCTCGGTCCCGGCGGGGCGGACGGGCTCGGCGGTGTCCTGCCGGGCGTCGTGAATCCGGGCGTCGCGGCCCGTTTCGACGTCCGCCGTGCCCTCGCGGCGGGGAGTGCGGTCTTCGGGGCCTGCTGTGCTGCTCATGATGGCTGCTCGCTTTCATTGGGAGACCCGTGCCGGCTGTTCCGGCCGGGCACGGCAATGCTTCGACCGTCATCAGGTCTTGCCATACCTAACCACGCCGGCAACCCAATTAGCAAGGTTGCTTATTATTAGGGATCGCGGGTGTTGCCGCAGGTCAGCGGTAGCTCCGGTGCAGGTTTTCCGCCTTCGACTCCCGAGGCGAGGCATCGGCGATCCACGGCCCGGTGCCCTCCGACTGGTCCAGCACCCCGGCCTCCAGCCACTCGTAGTCGCCGGCCAGCACCCTCGCCGTCAGGCCGCGGTCGCCGTCGTCGGTGTTCCGCCAGAGCTGGTCGAAGTATTCCTCGACCCGCACCCGGGCCTGCGCGCAGTAGGCATCGGCCAGTTCGTAGGCGGACGCCCCGCGCTCCGGCGCGGTGCGCAGCAGCATCTCGGCCCGGGAGCAGCAGGCGGAGATGGCGAACAGCTCGGCGCCGATGTCCACGATCCGGCCCAGGAACGCCTGCTTGTGCTCCAGCCCCGCCTGCCAGCGGCCCATCCCGTAGAAGGTCTGGCGCGCCAGCTTCCGCGAGGCGCGCTCGACGTACCGCAGGTGCCGGGCGAGCCGGCCGAAGTCGCCGTAGGACCGCGGGTCCATGCCGTTGCCGGCGAGCAGCTTCGGCAGCCAGCGGGCGTAGAACCCGGAGGCGCCGACGGCGGCCCGGGCCTTGTCCGGCAGACTGGCGTCCGCAGTGGCCAGCGCGCCCGCGGCGGCCAGGTGCGCGTCCACGGCCTCCCGCGCGATCAGCAGCCGCATGATCTCCGAGGACCCCTCGAAGATCCGGTTGATCCGCAGGTCCCGCAACTGCTGCTCCGCCGGCACCGCCCGTTCGCCCCGGGCCTGCAGCGAATCGGCGGTCTCGAAGCCACGCCCGCCGCGGATCTGCACCAGCTCGTCCGCGATCCGGCAGCTGATCTCCGTGGACCAGAGCTTGGCCAGCGCCGCCTCGATCCGGACGTCCTTCTGCCCGGCGTCGGCCAACTCGGCGCACAGTTCGAAGACCGCGTCCAGGGCGAAGGCGCTCGCCGCGATGAAGGCGATCTTCTTACCCACCGCCTCGTGCCGGCCCACCGGGCGACCCCACTGGGTACGGGCGTTGGACCACTCCCGCGCGATTTTGAGGCTCCAGCGGCCGGATGCCACGCAGAGGGCCGGGATGCTCAAGCGGCCGGTGTTCAGCGTGGTCAGCGCGATTTTCAGGCCCTGGCCCTCCCGCCCCAGCCGGTTGGCGGCGGGCACCCGGACCTGGTGGAAGCGGGTGACGCCGTTCTCGATGCCCCGCAGGCCCATGAACGCGTTGCGGTTCTCCACCGTGATGCCGGGCGAGTCCATCTCCACCACGAACGCGCTGATCCCGCCCCGGCGCTCAGTGCCGTCCGGGTCCGTGTGCGGCGGCACCACGGCCATGACCACCACCAGCTCGGCAATCACGCCGTTGGTGGTCCAGAGCTTCACGCCGTCGAGGAGGTAGGAGGAGCCGTCGTCGGAAGGTACGGCAGTGCTGCCCATGCGGGCGGGGTCGCTGCCGACGTCGGGCTCGGTGAGCAGGAAGGCGGTGACGGCGCCGGCCGCGCACCGGGGGAGGTACTCGCGTTTCTGCTCCGCTGTGCCGAACACCTTGACGGGTTCGGGCACGCCGATCGACTGGTGGGCGGAGAGCAGCGCACCGAGGCTGGGATGCACCGAGCCCAGCAGGGCGAGGGCGCGGCCGTAGTAGACCAGCGTGAGGCCCAGGCCGCCGTACTCGCGGGGAATCTTCATGCCGAACGCGCCCAGGTCCGCCAGGCCCTTGATGTATTCGTCCAGGATTTTCGCCTCCCGCTCGATCACCCGGCCGGACATGGTGCGGCAGTAGACCGTGAGCCGCTCCATGAACGCCTCGCCGCGTTCGACGTCGTCCGCCGGGGCCTGCGGCCAGGGATGGATCAGGCTTGGGTCGAAGCTGCCCAGGTACAGGCCCTTCGCGAAGCTGGGCCGGTCCCAGCTGGTGTCCCGGGCGGCCTCTGCGACGGCGCGGGCGGTGTCCGCGGTGGCGCCGGCCCCCAGTTCATCGGCCGGCGGGGCCTCGACGGCGGGATGTCCGGTTTCCGGCCCCGGATCGGGAGCGGCTGGGTTGTCGACGGCGGAGCTCACTGGGCATCTCCCCTCACCGGACTGGCCGGCTCAAGCCCTGGATCCGCCGCGGGTGGAGGACCCTTCAGCTGTCCCGCAAGACTACTCGCGGGTAGGTGCCGGTGCTAGGGGACGAGTGCCCGATCAGTTCGCCCGGGAAGTCGCCGGGCAGTTCCACCCGGCCCGCGTGGTGGACCAAGTGCTCCCACGCCGTATTGATGCCGGTGACCATTCCCACGAGCGTCCGGACGACGAGGAACCAGGCCAGCTTGCCCACGCCCAGCAGCGCCAGGGCCACCGTCGCCGCCGTCATGATGAACAGGGCCAGAACGGCGGCAAACAGCAGTGTCCCGCCGAACACCAGGGTCCCGGTTTCCACCGTGGTCAGATCAAACAGGCTCGCATCGAACTGCATTCTTCCTCCTGCAACGGCGCTTCGGCTGAATCAGTAGCCCGAGCGTAGGGCGGGGGAGGGGGCCCGTTCCAGAGTCCCGGGGCGCGTCGGGCCCTCTTGATACGGGATCGAGACGCTACCCGGTGGTAGGTCACGAACAGATCGCAGGAGCCCCACCAGAAACATGCGCCCCACGCTCCGGCGGGGAGGCGAAAGGCGGCGAGCCCGGCGTCGGCGGTGCCTGCGTTAACCTTGTAGCTGGCAGTTTTGCGTCGCTGCCGTCCCCCGGCAGCGAGAGGAGAGTTGCGTGCCCGGATCCGCCCTGTCCTCCGCGGACGCCATCAGTGCCCGGCTGCGTGAGCTGGAACTGCTGACCAAGGGACCCGCGTGGGCGCTGACCCGCTCCGCCCCCTGGGTGATCGCGGTCCTGCAGGCCTCCTTCACCCGCACCCGGCCGCAGCTGCCGCTGGAACAGTTCCACGCCGACGTCGACGCCTTCCTCGAACAGCTCCGCCGCCAGGAGCCGGGCCTCGGCGGCTCCGCGAACGGCAAGGCCTTCGGCGACGAATGGACCCGGAAGAACTTCCTCACCCGCCGCAACCAGTCGGGCCAGATCGTCTACGAAGTCACCGAACCGGCGGCCCGCGTGCTGGCGTTCCTCGACAGCCTCTCCAGCGAACGCTCCACCCTCAACGGCTCCCGCCTGGGCACGCTGCTGGGCGACGTCGAGAAGCTGGCCAATGAAACCAACCCGGACCAGAGCGCCCGGCTGGAGGCGCTGCAGGAAGAGATCGGCGAACGGCGCCAGCTGATCGAGGACATCAGCTCCGGGGAATTCGACGGACTGCTCGACGACGAGGAAGCCGTCGAGGCCGCGGGCAACATCCTGGACCTCGCCGCGAGCCTGCCCGCCGACTACAAGAAGATGCGTGACCGGATCGAGGAACTGGTGGGCGAACTCCGCAACCAGATCATCGAGGAGTCGCTCAGCAAGGGCGCCACCATGGCCCAGGTCCTGGAGGCGGACAAGAGGCTCCGGCAGAGCCCCGAGGGCAGGACGTTCCGGTCCTTTACCGCCTTCCTGGAGGACCCCCAGCAGCAGCTGCGGTTCCGTTCCGCGATCGGCGAGGTGCTCAGCCGCCAGTTCGCCGACGACCTCAGCCAGGAGGAACGGGAGACGCTGAAGAACCTCGTCGCCGAACTCCGCAGCCAGCACAGCCAGATCCAGCG
>Ga0308160_10002949_pt1 | contig 19761 bp, 20 predicted proteins | sample PhyFR1_FD_201036 | JGI IMG/M metagenome (GOLD analysis project Ga0308160, IMG submission 201036) | Phyllosphere microbial communities from UC Gill Tract Community Farm, Albany, California, United States - DLSLF.R1 | ecosystem: Host-associated > Plants > Phyllosphere > Unclassified | place: USA...
CGCGCAGATAGTTGAAACCGACGATGTCGCCGAACTGTTGAAAGGTCTGTTCGCAGTTCTCTTCGGTACGCAGATCATAACCGGCGGCAAAAGCGTGGCAGGTGTCGATGCAAACACCAACCCGACTCTTGTCTTCAACGCCATTGATGATCGCCGCCAGATGTTCGAATTTGAACCCCAAATTGCTGCCTTGGCCGGCAGTGTTTTCGATCACCGCCGTTACGCTTTGGGTTTTATCCAGCACGATGTTAATTGATTCGGCGATGCGTGCCAGACATTTGTCTGCATCGATCTGTAGTAAGTGGCTGCCCGGATGGAAATTGAGCAGTGTCAACCCCAATTGTTGGCAGCGCTGCATTTCATCGAGAAAGGCGTCGCGCGATTTTTCCAGCGCTTCAGTCACCGGGTGACCCAAATTGATCAGATAGCTGTCGTGCGGCAGGATCTGCCCAGAACCGTAGCCGTACTGGGCGCAGGCGTTTTTGAACTGATCAATCACCTTGGTAGGCAGCGGAGCGGCCTGCCATTGACGTTGGTTTTTGGTGAACAGAGCAAATGCGGTCGCTTCTAATTCGTGCGCGCGGATAACCGCTTGATCCACCCCGCCTGACGCGCTGACATGTGCACCGACAAACTTCATTTTTATTCTCCTGTGCTATCGGTGCCATTATGGCATTGATAACAGCCTGATTGAATGGCCGTAAAGAGGGATTAATGCGGATGCTGTACCAGTTGGTTAATCGCAGCACCGCCGACCAGCAGCCAGATAAACAGCAGGGTAGCGAGCAAAATCGGTTTGATCCCAGCCTGATGTACTGCGCTGATGTGGGTGGTCAGCCCCAGCGCCGACATGGCCATCGCCAACACCCATGTGTCGATGGTAATCAGGTGCTGCACCAGTGCGACAGAGATCAACTGGCAGGAGTTCAGCCCAGCAACGGCGATAAACAGCACGGCAAACCATGGAATAGTGATGGCGGATCTGTCTGCCTGATTTGCATTACTGCCACGGCGGATATAGCCGGAAAGCAACAGCAGAAACGGCGCGAGCATCATCACGCGGATCATTTTGGTGATCACCGCCGCATTCTCGGCATCCGGCCCGATGGCGTGCCCGGTGGCTACCACCTGCGCCACTTCGTGAAGGGTGGAACCTATGTAGATGCCGAAGGTTTCCTGGGTGAAGGATAGCCACTGCATATGTGCATTCAATTGATACAGCCATGGGTAAGCGAAAATTGCCAGCGTGCCGAATACCACTACGGTAGACACTGCCACGGCCACTTTACTGGCCTCGGCTTTTAGCAGAGGCTCGGTAGCCAGCACTGCCGCAGCGCCGCAGATGCTGCTACCGGCCCCGATTAACATGGTGGTCTGGCTGTCAATACCGAATTTTTTGCCTAGCCAGCAGGCCAACAGAAAGGTGGTGGTCAGCATTAGCGCGTCAATACTGATGCCAGTAGCGCCGACATCGGCGATCTGCTGAAAGGTCAGCCGGAAGCCGTAAAGAATGATCCCTAACCGCAGCAGGTATTGCTTGACCAACTGGACTCCACTGTGGCAACTGGGTTGCAGCCAAGGATAGAGTGTGTTGCCGACCAGAATACCGAATAGGATCGCCAGCGTCAGCGCCCCCAGCCCCAATCCCGCCAACCAAGGAATACTGCTAGCCCAGATGGCCAACGCGGTCAGTGCGCTGATCAGCAGCAGGCCAGACAAGGGGGAACGCCGTTTTGACCAGGCATGTAGGGTCTCAGTCGCCATGGAAATCAGTCCTCTATCAAATTGTTTACTTACTAAAATACGTTTACGCTAAATAAAATAAAAATAGATTAAATATCTATAACCTATCTTAATAACTGGTATTGATGGCCTAATGGCCGATATTAAGATGTGGCACGCCGGCAAGCCGCCCTGCGAGTCTCTTTTTTGTGAGCTAGCTTCATTTTGGATGTAGTAAACGTGGTAATATTATAGAAGACAATCTTTGTGTTATTACAAATTTTTCAATAATTTCAGTGGCTTTACTAATCGGTCACGTTGCAACACCGAGACGGCTATGCATATCACCCTGCGTCAACTTGCAGTTTTCACTGAAGTGCTAAAAAGCGGTTCGACCACGCAGGCTTCAGTGGTGCTGTCTTTGTCACAATCGGCGGTCAGTGCGGCATTAGCGGATTTAGAAGGACAGTTGGGCGTAAAGGTGTTCGATCGCGTTGGCAAGCGGCTGGTGATTAACGAGCACGGCCGTCTGCTGTATCCTAAAGCGTTGGCGATGCTGGAGCAGGTGGGGGAAATTGAGCAGCTATTTTGCCATGGTGCTGCGGCGTTGCGTATCGCTGCCAGCAGCACCATCGGTAATTATATCCTGCCGGAGATGATTGGCCGTTACTGGAAGGGTTTCCTAGATAGCCAGTTAGAGCTGAATGTTAGCAATAGCCAGGATGTGATCGCCGCAGTAGCAGATTTGCGCGTTGATCTGGGGCTGATAGAGGGGCCTTACCACACGCGGGAACTAGTGACTCAGCCTTGGCTGGAGGATGAACTGGTGGTGTTCGCCGCGCCGGATGACCCGTTGACGCAACTGCCGCTAACACTGGAGGCGCTGGCTAATGCGCCTTGGATCTTACGCGAGCCTGGCTCAGGTACCCGCGAGGTGCTGGAGCAACTGCTGCTGGTACATATGCCACAATTCCAACTGGTCATGGAGCTTGGCAACTCGGAGGCAATTAAGCATGCGGTGCGTCATGGCATCGGCATCAGCTGCCTGTCTCGACGGGTGGTGGACGAACAGTTGATTAGTGGTGCATTGGTTGAGTTGAAGGTGCCATTGCCGCCGCTGATACGCACTTTGTACCTGATCCATCACCGACAGAAACACATCTCCAATGCCCTTGAGCGTTTTCTCAGCTATTGCACGCTGTAACCTTTTATTCTGTGTCGGCGTATTTAGCCTGTGCCAGGCCATTGTCCATGAGCGCCGCTAGTGGTCATTTGAACGCGCAGCAAGGCGCGGGGCGTGAGGTTTGGTGTGCTAAATTAGTGGTTCGTCAGGTAGGTACGCCTAGCCCTTCGGAGCGTGCCCCAAAAGCCCTTACCCCGTGTTGTCGGGCTTCGATATAGGGCCACCCTCCGCTTTGATTATGGGCTTTTGCGCCTGCGACGCTGGCACGTTCAATCACGGGACACAGCCTGGTAGGGCGGCTGCTAATAATCACTGCTGAGTTATGAAGCTATCTTATATCAGTGCTATGTTGCTAGTTCGTCAGTGGGTATTTGTTACAATCTGCCCTCATTTTTGACGAGCAGAAAGGGTAAGCATGGCCCAGCAGGATATAAAAACAATGGGGCATCAAGTTCCCAGATTACGTCGTGAGCTAAAAGCCCGGCATTTAACCATGATCGCCATTGGTGGTTCTATCGGCACCGGCCTGTTTGTTGCCTCAGGTGCTACCGTTTCTCAGGCTGGCCCTGGCGGGGCGCTGCTGTCCTATGCCTTGATCGGCTTGATGGTGTACTTCCTGATGACCAGCCTTGGCGAACTGGCGGCATTTATGCCGGTGTCAGGTTCATTCGCCACCTATGGTGCCAAATATGTTGAAGAAGGCTTTGGTTTTGCGCTGGGTTGGAACTACTGGTACAACTGGGCAGTCACCATTGCTGTTGATTTGGTGGCATCGCAGTTGGTGATGACCTATTGGTTTCCCGCTACTCCAGGTTGGATCTGGAGTGCGTTATTCCTCGGCCTAATGTTCCTGCTGAACTACATATCGGTCAAAGGTTTCGGCGAGGCAGAATACTGGTTCTCACTGATTAAAGTGACCACCGTTATCATCTTTATTGGCATCGGCATGCTAATGATCTTCGGCATTCTGAAAGGCGGCGAACATAGCGGCTGGCAGAACTGGACGCTAGGTGAGGCCCCCTTTGCTGGCGGTTTCTCGGCGATGATAGGTGTAGCGATGATCGTCGGCTTCTCGTTCCAGGGTACCGAGTTGATCGGCATCGCCGCTGGCGAATCGGAAAATCCAAGCAAAAATATCCCACGTGCGGTGCGCCAGGTGTTCTGGCGTATCCTGTTGTTCTACATCTTTGCCATTTTGATCATTAGCCTGATCATTCCTTATACCGATCCAAGCTTGTTGCGCAACGATGTGAAAGATATCAGTGTCAGTCCGTTTACCCTGGTATTCCAACATGCTGGTCTACTGTCGGCGGCAGCAGTGATGAATGCAGTGATCCTGACTGCGGTGCTGTCCGCCGGGAATTCTGGCATGTACGCCTCAACCCGCATGCTGTTTACCTTGGCGGTGGAAGGCAAGGCACCCCGCATCTTCTCTAAACTGTCTCAGGGTGGCGTGCCACGTAACGCGCTCTACGCTACCACGGTGGTGGCTGGTCTGTGTTTTCTAAGCTCGATGTTCGGTAATCAGTCGGTTTATCTGTGGCTGCTGAATACTTCGGGCATGACCGGCTTTATTGCCTGGCTGGGCATCGCCATCAGCCACTATCGGTTCCGTCGGGGCTATATGCTGCAAGGGCGTGATTTAAACGAGCTGCCTTATCGTTCCGGATTTTTCCCGCTTGGCCCGATTTTTGCCTTTGTGCTGTGTCTGATCATCACACTGGGACAAAATTACCAGGCGTTCCTGGAAGACAAGATCGACTGGTATGGTGTGACTGCAACCTATATTGGTATCCCCCTGTTCCTGATTATCTGGTTTGGCTACAAGCTGACGCACGGCACCCGTATCGTGAAATACCGTGAAATGACCTTTCCGAAAATGGACGTTAAATAGAAACGTGGCGCAAGACCGCCGCACTATAGCGGGGGTAGGTAGTAGTGCTAGTGTTTGAGACGTTAACGTAGTAGGTGGACTTCTCATTGCAGCCTTATCAATAAGACCTCATGCCGTAGGGCCTCAAAACCTGTCGAACGCAGGTGGCGCGGGTTTATGGCTGTTTCCACTGTGGATCATAAGTGGTTTTCCTGCGGTTTGTCATACCCTGACGGTTTCGTTGGCCACCTTTATCCATTAGCGGATTTTCCGCCCCATCACCAAAAGAATTTGTAGTAAGAAGAAAACATTTTGCGCTTGTCATCCGGGGGCATTTTGGTGCAAAATACATTCTGAATGCAGATAGCCGACGTTTTAACGCGTCGGTTATTTTTTTGCACTGCGTTTTACAAACTGTTCGTTTCATACACTAAGCGAGGCCGGACAAGTGTTCCGGATAGATAAATAGTTTTGCGCGCGACCAAACAACATTCTTAGTGGTCGTGACTCATGAGGATAAGAACGATGGGGCAATTATTCACTTTAGCATTGGTGCCCGCCAGTTTCCGCTGTGGGCGCAGCGATTATGGCGCAGTCAAGACTTCTTTGACGTGCTATCCGGCTTCTACCCCTTCTCTTTTTGAATTAAGTCGCTCGTTGCGAAGCTTCCCTGCAACCTTAAGTCTTAGCGTGTCTAATCCCCGTAAGGCAGAAGGTAAAGGGGGGCTGTGCAATGTCCAATAACCTCATTAATACCGCTCCAGCGCAACGCACTCAACTGCGTAAAGCCCTGACTTTAGTGCCGGTCGTGATGATGGGCTTGGCTTATCTGCAACCAATGACCATCTTTGACACCTTCGGCATCGTATCTGGCCTGACAGACGGACACGTTGCGACCGCATATGTTTTCGCGTTGCTGGCGATTTTGTTCACCGCCTTGAGCTATGGAAAACTGGTGAGAAAATTCCCTTCAGCCGGTTCCGCCTATACCTACGCACAGAAAACCATCAGCCCGCATGTCGGTTTTATGGTGGGATGGTCATCGTTGCTGGACTACCTGTTCATGCCGATGATCAACATTCTGCTGGCTAAAATTTATCTGGAAGCCATTTTTCCAGGTGCGCCATCGTGGATCTTCGTGGCTGCATTGGTCGGCTTGATGACCTTTTTCAACCTGCGTGGCATTAAGCTGGTGGCTAACTTGAACACCATCATTGTGGTGGTGCAGGTGGCGATCATGATTGTATTCCTCGGCCTGGTGATTAACGGCGTTTATCACGGCGAAGGTGCTGGTACTTTACTCAGTAGCCGTCCGTTTTGGTCGGAAAATGCTCATGTGGTGCCGATGATCACCGGTGCGACCATTCTGTGCTTTTCGTTCCTAGGTTTTGACGGCATCAGTTCGTTGTCGGAAGAAACCAAAGACGCGGAGAGAGTGATCCCGAAAGCTATTTTCCTGACAGCGTTAATTGGTGGTTTGATTTTCATCGTGGTGTCTTACTTTGTGCAGTTGTACTTCCCGGATATTTCGCGCTTTAAAGATCCTGATGCCTCGCAGCCTGAAATCATGCTGTATGTGGCGGGCAAATTCTTCCAATCGGTGATCCTGGTGATCTCCAGTGTGACCGTATTGGCTTCCGGCATGGCGGCGCACGCTGGCGTATCGCGTCTGATGTACGTCATGGGCCGTGACGGCGTGTTCCCAACCCGCTTCTTTGGCTATGTGCATCCGAAATGGCGTACCCCGGCGTTTAACGTGTTGTTGGTTGGTGTCATCGCACTGTCGGCGGTATCCTTTGATCTGGTCACCGCCACCGCACTGATTAACTTTGGTGCACTGGTGGCTTTTACCTTCGTCAACCTGTCGGTTATTGTGCAGTTCTACATCCGTGACAAGCTGAATCGCACGCTAAAGGATACCTTCAACTATCTGATCCTACCGGTGATGGGAGCGCTGACCGTGGGAACACTCTGGATTAATCTGGAAGCCAGCTCAATGACGCTGGGGTTGGTGTGGGCTGTGGTAGGGTTGATCTACCTGACCATTGTGACTCGCGGCTTCTGCCTGTCAGTACCGCAGGCAAACGAAGAGATTGCATAACGAACGCTGAAGGGTTCAGTGCAACATTGAACCCTTTACAACAATAAAAGCCGCGTTTGCGCTGGTTAACTCGCCAACTCGCGGCCATAGTCAAACAGTGCATGTAGCAGCGCGATTTTCTCTTTATCACTCGCGTACTGGTTATACAGTGCTTCCAGTTGCAGTAGGTATTTTTGCACCCGTTCCACGCTCAGCACTTCTTGGCGGTATTGTAGCCAGCGTTGTTGTTCGGCGTTGTTAAGCGTATTGGGGTAGTTGCGTGCGCGGAAGCGGAACAGCAGCTCTTTCATACGGCTATCGCTGAAGGCCAGATCCAGCGCTGGCAGATCCTGCGGCTTAGTTTGTTGAATTATCTTCATCGCCGCCTTGTCGGCATCACTGAAAAAGCCATCGTAAAGCCGAGCATCAACATCGTCGGAGCCCTTGTAAGGTTCGGCTTCAGCAAACAGCGCTACCACTTTTTCCCGCACTTGCGGATATTGGCGCAGCAGTTGCAGGTTTTGCCGGCAGGTTCGGCGATCAATGCCCAATCGTTCTGCGTTCTCCGGCAGCAGCGTTCTGGCCGGTGCCAGCACAGGGCACTTGTTAATGTGCACCAGCTTGAGCGGTATCGGCGGCTGGTCAACCGTCAGCGCGGCGCGGCGAGTATACAGCCGTTCGCGCAACTGATCGGCGTTTAGCGTTAGCAGTGGCGTCAGGTCACCAGCCAGATCGCACATGATCACCGCGTTCTTGTTGACTGGGTGCCAGGCCAGCGGCGCGACCCAACTGGTATTGCCACGCGCTGCGCCGAACATGCCGGAAACGTGCACCAAGGGTGTCACTTCAGCGATATCGATCAGGGTATTCAGCTTGTGTTTATTACGGTATTGCAGCAAAAAATCGAACAGGCGTGGCTGTGCTTGTTTCACCTGCTTGGCCATGGCGATGGTGGCGTAAACGTCCGACATGGCATCGTGAGCCTGAGTATGTTCGACACCATTGGCGCGGGTGAGATGTTCCAGGCGGAAGCTGGGGAACCCGTCTTCGTTTTCCGGCCAAACGATGCCGTCTGGGCGTAGTGCATAGCAAGCGCGCATCACGTCCAGCAAATCCCAGCGAGAGTTGCCGTTTTGCCAACTATAGGCATAAGGATCGTAGAAACTGCGGTAGAAAATATTGCGGCTGACTTCGTCATCGAAACGGATATTGTTGTATCCCAGAATGCAAGTACCGGGCATGCTGAAAGCCTGATGGATTTGCCGGGCGAACTCGGCCTCATTGACACCTTTGGCACGTGCCTGCTGTGGCGTGATGCCAGTGATCATTACCGCTTCAGGCTCTGGCAGGTAGTCATCGGCTGGGGCGCAGTAAATCACCAGTGGCTCTTCGATGATATTGAAATCCATATCGGTACGCACGCCAGCAAATTGCGCCGGGCGATCCATTGATGGGCTTTTGCCGAAGGTTTCGTAATCGTGGAAGTAGAATGTGGCTGTTACCTTGCTGCTCAAAATCGCATCTCTTCATTGGCGGGGAAATATCCCCCTATTGTAATGGCGAGAGGCGTGATGCCAAGCGATGGTTGAGGTATTACGCGTGGCGATAGTTCATCAGGCAGGTGTTCGAGCATTTGTTGTGCCGCATCGCCCTCAGTGGAGGCAATGCCGTAGCGCTCATTATAGATGATTGATGGTCAATAAATCGGTTTCGACTCAACTTTTAGCTTAGGATCTTGCCGTCGTAGTATCCCGCCAACCTGAACTTTACCAAGATGATGAAGACCAGAACACGCGACCCAACACCACCAACTGCTCTTTACGCTGTTGGTAGCTGAGTTGTTCATCCTGATACTCTTCCCTATTTAGCGAACGAATGGTCACGCCGCCATCGGGCTGTTCTATCAGGATCTTCACCCGCAGAAGATTCCCGTGGCGTATCGCATAGGTCTTGCCTTCTCGAATGCGGGTATCGTCGGTGTTGATACCCACAACATCGCCATCTTGCAAGCGCGGTTCCATGCTGGAACCGGAAATGCGGATAATCCGTGCTGCGTTCACCGCCACCCCCATTTTGTGCAGATAGTAACGGCGAAAAATCAGCGAACACTCTTCACGTTCGATGATTTCATAGCAGCCGTCGCCAGCGGAAAAATCGATATCCAGCAGTGGGATCTCTACAAACTCTTCCTTATCCTGTGTGCTATCCTCCCACACTACGGGTTTCAGGCGGGCAGGCTGAAAGTCCGATTCTGATGCCACGTTGTCGAACGGGCGAACCAACGATTTTTCATGAAACACATCGAACCAGCCCTTGGGCAGATTCAGCCTAGCTTCAATTCGCCTGGCGAGGTTGTCGCCAAGATTGCGGGAGGATTTTTCACCGATGATTTGGCTCAACGTCGGCGCGGAGGATTCAACCAGAGCGGCGAATTCATTCTGGTTGATGCCTTGCTGGGCATAGCGAACCATCAGTTCGCGCAGGTTATTGCGCCTTATTTCTTTAGTTTCCATTTTTAGATGTTCTCACTGTTTAGCAAAAAGGTAAATAACAAATTAGCTAAAAATACTTGCCTATATTTTAGCATTTAGCTAAAACAAAAGGGTGAGCTATAGGTTCACATTGAGAGAGCAGCCTGTCATGATGATGAGCCACTCAGTTAAATCAGCTAAGAGAGGTAATTTACGATGTTCAAGATTGACTACAATCGCTACCGTTCGGTAGCCAGCTTCAATCAACGCGTACGCTTTCTGGTGCTGCATTATACGGCACAGAATTTTGTCAATTCTGTGAAATTTCTGACCGGAAAATCAGTTAGCGCCCATTATCTGGTACCCGATCCGACGGATACTGGTTATCAGGCTGCGGGTTTCAACGGCGTGCGCATCTTCAACTTGGTGGATGAGAATGAACGCGCCTGGCACGCTGGGGCCAGTAAGTGGGGTAACCGTAATAACCTCAACGACACGTCGATTGGTATCGAGATCGTTAACCTGGCGAGCGGTAATGGGGAATACATCACCTTCCCCCCCTTTAATCCACAGCAGATTGAAGCGGTCACCCAGCTCGCGCAAAACATCCTGCAACGTTATCCGGACATCACCCCGGTTAACGTGGTGGCACACTCCGATATCGCACCAGGTCGCAAGAGCGATCCTGGCCCGCAGTTCCCTTGGCGGCAATTGTATCATGCAGGGGTAGGGGCCTGGTATGACGAAGCCACGAAGCAACAGTACCAGCAAAGCTATGGCAGCCATGGCCTGCCTGCACAGCAACAACTGCTGACGCTGTTCGCCAAATACGGTTACGATATCTCGGCTGCGACCGGTGCTGAAGGTTATCGCCAACTGGTGCGTGCTTTCCAGTTACATTTCCGCCAGCAGAGATACGATGGTGTGATGGACGTAGAAACCGCTGCTATTCTGCGCGCCCTGGTAGATAAGTACGCTGCTTAAGGGCTTTATGGCGAATGAGGAGGGACGCCTGATTCGCCTTTTCTCCTTGGACGGGTGTACAGTGGGTAAGATAAAGCATTCAAGGTTGTGCCTGACCGCCCCAAAGCTGTATCGTGGTACCACAGTGGCCGTGAGCAAATGAATCTGTATATGACTAAAGCAAGGGTATAATGATGGATAATGAAAATAAAGCGAGTTTTCAGAAAGTTCTGGAATTTGTGCGTATGTTCCGACGCAAAAATAAGTTGCAACGCGAAATCGCCGACAACGAAAAGAAAATTCGTGATAACCAAAAGCGTGTACTGCTGCTTGACAACCTGAGTGAGTACATCAAGCCTGGTATGAATATGAGCATTGATGACATTCAGGCTATCATCGCCAACATGCGCTGTGACTATGAAGAACGCGTTGATGACTACATCATCAAAAATGCCGATCTATCGAAAGAGCGTCGCGAACTGTCCAAAAAGCTGAAAGCGATGGGCGAAGTGAAATAATCTGCATTATTGGGTCAGGGAGCCTGGTCGATCCTGTCCATAATTCTGTGTTGCCAGGTGTCGAGATGCTGTTGCCGTTCACTGTGAGAATACCGTTTTACCATGCTTCACCTCAGGGTCGTTGTATTGAGTGAGGTGAGAATGCGATAGCGGAGTTTTGTTAACAATAAGGTGGTCGGTAATGTATTGCGTCAGGGTATCGATACCCCGGCGCATATCGATGGACTCCCGCGTCAGCCAGATGTGCTGCGGTGTTAACATAAGGACAAGGCCTGCATCACGGTCGGTAACTGAGCGGGAAGAGAGCTGACCGAACATCCGTTGGGGAGGTTGAGGTTCACCGTGTCGGCGTCGTTATTCCCAGGCATAACCCGGCGTGCAGGAATCACCGCTGGGTCATCCGCCTGGTGCCGTTATTGGATAAGGTGTTTCGCTGGCATAAACGCCGCGTGGGACGTCTGTAGAGAATGGATGAAGCCTATATTGAAATCAAAAGCCAGTGGAAATATTTGTGCCGTGCGGTTGATACTGCAGGTCAAACCATAGACTTCCTGCTGACCGCCAGGCGGGATGCGGCAGCAGCACTGCGCTTCTTTCGCAAGGCTATCAGGTGCCACGGTGAACCCGAAGTAGTGGCTATAATAAAAGTGGCGCTAAAACTGCGGCTTTGGTCACGCGGAACCTGGATTTTAGGCATAAAAAAAGATGTCCGTAGACGTTATTTACGTACTAGCGCTAATGGTGCCGAAGGCTGGGCAGCGTGAACACGCGTGCCGCTTATTTTTGGCCCACACACCGCCTTGGTGTGCGTTCACATAACCGCCATCCGCGTTTCATCTGCTATTGCCGGACACAGACTATGCCCTGTCGCTGAAATATATCGATACTTCTAAGGATAGAGATTTTTATTTATTATCAATATATCCACTTGTTTTCTGACATATCAGCCAGTTAGCTTTTTCAGCCAAATATAGTTCACAAATGCGATATCGGTGTGAATTTTACGCATTGATCTTCGTGCTATTTAGCGTTATTGATAACGGGTGACTGCGTAAAAAACAGCCATTGTTTTCTTTCCACCAAAGCAAAAATGAGGGAAACGAGGCATGAAGAGACAGAAACGCGATCGCTTGGAAAGGGCGCATTCAAGAGGTTATCAGGCAGGTATTTTAGGGCGTTCCAGAGAACATTGTCCCTACCAATCATCAGTGGATGCCCGGTCTCAATGGCTGGGGGGGTGGCGAGAAGCCATGGCGGACAGAGCTATGACTGCATAGCGGTTCTTTGTCAAAAAAGGGACAACCTCCGCCACAGCGCGGAGGTTTTTTTCTGCTGGCTGATTAACCTTGCCAGCGTTGCAACAGAATACTCGCGTGCACGCCGCTAAACGCTAAAGACGAAGCCCACTGGATCTGGATAAGGCATAGGTGATGCTCATTGATTTCGTCTGCTTCGCTATCAGACGCAACACTTCCGTCGCCAGATCGGGATTATCCAGGTTCAAGAGTGCGGGTGCTATCTGATAATGCTGCTTATGCAAATGCCGCTAACCACCAGGTAATTCAGGTGAGGGGCATGTTAGACAGGCGGTGGAAGGCGTGCTTCAGTATCAATATGGCCCTACCCTTAGTCGCTCTCATCCAGTGAGTGGGCAACCGGACAGAGCACATTGGCAATAACGATGGAAAAAAACGGCGGCAGATAAGAGCCGCCATCACTGCGGTTAGAACGCAGTAGTGTCCTTGAAAAGGCCCACTTTCAGATCGTTGGCAGTGTAAATAACCTGACCATCGACCAGCACTTCACCATCGGCCACGCCCATAATCAGCTTACGGGTAATCACGCGTTTAAAGTTAATGCGATAAGTGATCTTTTTTGCCGTCGGTAGAATCTGGCCAGCGAATTTAACTTCGCCTACACCGAGCGCGCGTCCTTTGCCTTCACCACCCAGCCATCCGAGATAGAAGCCAACCAACTGCCACATCGCGTCAAGACCCAGACAGCCTGGCATCACAGGATCACCAATGAAATGGCAACCAAAGAACCATAACTCTGGATTGATATCCAGTTCCGCTTCCACATAGCCTTTGTTGTGGCTGCCACCGTCTTCGGTCATTTTCACCACACGGTCAAGCATCAACATGTTACCTGCTGGTAACGGTGGGCCACCAGTGCCAAACAGTTCGCCACGGCCGGATGCTTCGAGGTCTTCTTTCGTATAGGAGTTGCGTTTATCTACCATGTTCTCAATAAGCCTTATTGTAATGAAGGGCGTAGTTTAGCTAACAGGTGTACGCTGAACAAGTCCGATCAGCCGCGCTTGAACCAACTGAGCCAACGAAGTGGCCACGGCCAACAGCGGCGTTCCTGCGGATTCACTTGCGAAATTCGTTCCTGAATGGCTGCTAAGAGATTTGGCTGTTGTTCATCAGAGTAGGCGTAACCGGTGAGTAATGGCAACGCCTCTGCAACGCTATTGACGGCCCACAAATGGAATTGTCCCTCACGCGCTGCATTAACCACGTCTTGATGTAGACACAAATGGCGCACATTGGTGGCCGGTAGAATCACGCCTTGCTTACCGGTTAGGCCACGGCGTAGACAAACTTCAAAGAAGCCTTCAACTTTTTCATTAACGCCACCGATTGGCTGCACGTTGCCGAATTGGTCGACGGAGCCGGTAACCGCAATCTGCTGGTTGATAGGTTGCTGCGACAGAGCGCTAATCAAGGCGCACAGCTCGGCCAGTGAGGCACTGTCGCCATCCACTTCGCCATAAGATTGCTCAAATACGATAGAGGCAGAGAAAGGCAGTGGGTGGTCTAGTTCCAGTTCGGAAACCAGGAAGGCCTGCATAATCATCATGCCTTTGGCATGCAGATTACCGCCCAGTTCAGCTTTGCGCTCAACGTCAGTGAATTCGCCATCACCGAGGTGCACGACGCAGCTTATACGTGACGGTTCGCCGAAACTGCGTGGATGGCCTGGATAATCCAGTATGGAAAGCCCGTTAATCTGGCCAACTATTTCGCCTTCTGTTTCGATCAGGATTTGGCCCAACTCAATCTCACGCTGCATGCGTTCCGCGAGATAACTTTCACGCCACTCGCGTGCACTCAGCGCAGCTTTGAAGGCTTTGGCTGTAATGACGTTTTCTTTGGTATATAGCGCAGCCTCTGCAAGCTGCTGACTAATCCACAGTGAGGACAATGGCAGAATGCCTTGATCACCGCTGTAGCGCACTGCGTGAGTCATCAGCAGTGGCCAAGCGTCAGCAGCCAACGCTGGCAACTGCTGCTCTACGATCACGCTATTAACGTAGCCACACCACTGTGACATGTCGCCGATCTCGTTGAGTTGCAGACAATCTTCGTATTCTCCGTAGATTGCTTGCTTACTAAGCTCAGGTTCGATATCGTGAAAATCAGCTAGACCGTGACGATCACCTACCACGATCAAACGCAGTTCCAGCGGTATGGGCGGAATGGTGATCGGCAATGGGCGCGTTTCATCCGGGGAAACCCAGTGGAACTGGCATTGGGTGATCATCTGCTTCAGCCTCAACCATAGTAGTGGCTGAGCCAATAGTGAACGGACAGAAAGGATCAGTACACCGCCATTGGCCTGATGCACCAGACCCGGCTGTAGGCTGATCTCATCATTATGGAATCGGACACAGCCAAAAAGTTGTTCCGACTCTACCCACTCCTGGAATACGCAGCTGCCGCTGGTGGCGAAAGGTTCATCTCTGTGACTGGCCGCTTCAACGCTGACTTTTCTGCCCTGGATCACATAATGGATGCCTTTGCTGGCGGTGTTCTGTGGGTGGAGTTGCTGCACCGCACGAGCGATCAGCGCCAGATGTTCTCGTATTTCTTGCGCTTTCAGCAGCATGAAACGCAGTGGTGACTGCGGATGGCAAAATAGTGCCAGCGCATTTTCTAGCCGGGGCTGAATAGCCGCAAAGGGCACAGGTGCCAACTGAGAGGAGGTATCAAATATCGCCTGATAAGGCGATACGTCCGGCAACAGAGATTGCCATTCAAGTCGGTTATTGGTCAAAGTGTTAGATGCAATCGTTAAAAAGGGAAAGAGCGATTATACAAGAATAACGGCAGCTTGATATATGCAGAGTAGTTGTTGGTGAAAGGGAGTTTGACATCTTGTGATTACTGTGTAAAAAACGGTCTAAAAGACAGTTTTATTGCCAGAAAAATGGCGCAAAGCTGTTATGCTTAATAAAGTTACGCGGTCACTGTAGAGTTCAAGATGAAATATCAGCAACTGGAAAATCTGGAGAGCGGGTGGAAATGGAAGTATCTGGTGAAAAAGCACCGGGAAGGAGAACTTATCACTCGATACATTGAAAACAGCGTCGCTCAGGAAGCAGTGAACGAGCTGCTAAGGCTGGAAAATGAACCAGTAAAAGTTCTTGCATGGATCGTTGATCATATGAACCCGACACTGGATAACCGGATGAAGCAAACGATCCGCGCTCGCCGTAAACGCCATTTTAACGCAGAACATCAACACACGCGAAAAAAATCTATCGATCTGGAGTTTTTGGTTTGGCAGCGTCTTGCGGCTCTAGCACATCGGCGTGGAGTAACGTTGTCAGAAACCGTGGTACAACTGATTGAAGATGCGGAACGCAAAGAGAAGTATGCCAATCAGATATCGTTATTGAAACAAGATCTCAAAGCGATCCTCGGTAAGGATCAGGGGTAACGCTTCTTGCCAGCAACAACATGCCCACAGATATAATCGACGCGAAGACAGGCGAAAAAAATCCGCATAGCGCCGAGGGATCCCCAGTAACGTAGCGGGAAAATAGCACGGGCATAGAAAGTATGATCTACGATTCAACCACTTCAGGGAGATCATTTCTATGCCCGTTCGCACATTATGCCAGAAGTTTTTCAGGGACGCGTTAGCCCCGTTTCATCAGTACCGACAAAATGCCCTTATTGATGCCACCGCTGCACTGACGCGTGGAGCCTCGCTTATCCTGACCAGTATCGTTCGTTATATACCGGGTGCCACCCAGGTTAAAAATAAGATAAAACGGGCAGACCGACTTCCTCGGCCACGCCGCACGACATAGCGATATTCCTAAGATATTTCATCAATGCTGACTCAGCACCTGCCCTGGTGCGTCATAGCCGTTGACTGGAGCGGTTATCCTGCGTAACAGTTTTATGTCTTACGTACCAGCCATGTGTGACGGGCGTTCTATGCCGTTGATGAGCCATATTGTTCCTTCCTGTCAGCAGCAGGATGCGCAGATACAGAAGGCATTTCTCAATGCGCTTAACACTGCCATTACACCCGATAAAAAAGTGTTAATTGTCACTGACGCTGGCTTTCAGAATGCGTGGTTTCGTCATATTAAATCCCTGGGCTGGGATTTTATCGGGCGGGTCTGGGGCAATATCCAGCTACGACTGGATAACAAAGGTGAGCAGTGGTTCAGAAGACAGGAACTGAAAGCGCACAATAAACCAGAATATCTGGGAGCGGGGACGCTTGCCCGTGCCGAATATGCCCGTTGTGATGGGCATTTTCACCTGCACAAAAAAGACGCTAAAAATCGTAAACACCAACGCGACCGTTACCGCATATCGCGCCATAGCCGGGAAAGTGACGGGTGTGCAGCAGCAAACGAACCATGGCTTATCTTCAGCAGTACGGATGAGTTCAAACCCCGTCAGGTGATGAAACTGTACAGCCGCAGAATGCAGATAGAGCAGAACTTCCGCGATGAAAAAAGCGAGCGTTTTTGTTTTGTCCTTCGTGCCAGTCATAGCGGCACAGCAGGGTGAATGCTGGTGCTGAGTCTGCTGGCAACACTGGCTAAGGCCATAATGTGGTTACTGGGATATCATTGTGAAAATAAAGGATTACATCTGAGGTATCAGGCTAACAGCCAGAAGTCGCGATGGGTCATCTCGTATCTGACGTTAGCGGAGAATGTCTTACGACACTCCCCGCTAATTTTAAAGCGAACAGCACTGGGTGCTGTTCTTAACCGCCTCGCCAAAACCTACCGAAATAGGGTGTTGGTTTACTAGCGCTGATTTAGTGGGGATCCCTCAGCGCATTGTGGGGTTTTTTACTATGCAGTGATAACTTAGACCTGTGGCTGAGTTACAACCTCTTTGATGCCTTTAACTTCGATTTCTACGCGACGATCTGGTGCCAGGCAGTCGATCTGAGCTTTGGTAGCGCGGCCAGATTTGTAGCCACAGGTGTTACCAGTGGTGGAATCAGCTTTGCCCATGCCACGTGCAGAGATTTTGTCTGACGGGATACCTTTAGAAATAAGGAAGTCAACAACGCTTTGTGCGCGTTTTTCAGATAGCTTGTGATTGTACTGCTCAGAACCTACAGCATCTGTATAGCCTAGAACGATGACAGAACCGTCTTTAGGATCCATGGAGCTTAACTGAGTGTACAGTTGTTCCAGAGACTGTTGACCTTCTGCTTTCAGAGTAGATTTGTTGAAATTGAACAGCACGTCAGATTTCAAAGTGAAACGCTTAGTTTCAACAACAGGTGCCGGAGCTGACACAACTGGAGCTACAACATCATTCTGGCCGAAACGGTAAGAAACACCCAGGCTCAGCATGGTGTTGTCTGGACGTGCACCGACAGTACCAGCATCACCAATGTTGCTGACGAATTGGTAGTCCAGGCGGGTAGCCAGGTTTTTGGTCAGTGCGTATTCAACACCAACAGCAGCCAACGGAGAAATGCCAGTATCGTTGGCGCTCAGACGACGAACGTTGTCGTAGCTAGCTTTGGAGTCTGCACGCCAAACCATACCACCCAGACGCGTGTAAATGTCCAAATTGTCAACAATCGGGTAGCTCAATTTAGCTGCCAATTGAACACCTTGCGCTTTGAAAGCGCCATTATTCACACTGCCTTTGTAAGGCATACGGCCAAGCCAGTCATAGCCCAGTTCGAAGCCCAGATATTGGTTTGCTTGGTAGCCCAGGAACGCGCCAGCACCCAACTCATTTTTGTGGGTCGGACCATTACCGATGCCATCTTGATAACCGTTGCCGTAGAAACCTACGTCATGGTACTGGGACCAGCCCAGTTTAGCACCAGTGTACCAAGTGTTATCTTTTGGGGCGGCTTGCGCTACGGTAGCGAAACCAGCCAATGCCACTGCTAATGCGATAGCTGTCTTTTTCATTTGCGCCTCGTTATCATCCAAATAGGCAAAGAGCCTTAAAGCTGTTTTAAGCCCTTGGTTAAATTCCTTCGTCAAGGTTTGAACTCCCTTGTTACTCGGCCAGCTTTTCTGGCGTTACAGAGCAACCTTGACGATATAAAGTCTACAACGTGGCGCGAAAGTTACAAGTGTGATGTGATAAAGCCCTAAAAAAAGACGCATAATTATAAAAATTTGCTAACAGTAATCGGTAAAAATAGAATTATGTATTGCGTATTTTTTTACGTGAAACCTCAGCCTGACTCGCTTTATGCATGATCTTGTAACGATTCCCTTCATAGGGGATACAATTGGTGAGAATAATCACAAATTTACTTAATGATACAAAAAAGAGTGAATTTTTAGACTGGAACAGTACCTGTGATCTGGATAGGGGGCAGGTTGCGGACGCATAATGAACCCATATGTGTTACCCAGTTCTGCCGCTTGCCTTAATTTTAGACGATCCTCCTCCTTTAGTTCGGGCAACCAGCCGAGAACAACGCTGTAATTCCCCGTCAATAGTGCTTTTTCCATTGCCTCAACCATCGCTAATGGGGTGATCTGGCTCAGTTGCATCACCTTTTCGATCGGTAGGTCGGATTGTTGCAACCACAGTTTGCTTAATTTCTGTTGTGGCGTCAGCCAAAGTAGCCAGCGTGATTGTCTGCCGAGTTGTTGCAACAGGGGCAGCAACAACTGTGCGAGGATAGGTTGTTGTTCATTGTAGACAAGTTCACTGATAAGACCATTTTCATTGCCGACATCGGTGTTCTTGGCAAGACTATTAACCGCAATCGCACTGCGGCTGAAATGAGGTTGGTAACGTGGTTGAGTACGCATAATGTATCCCGTTCGCAATATCACTGTATATAAAAACAGTATACTCAATCAAAGACGAGATCAAGCCAAATTTTCGTAGAGCTTCGCATAATCGCGATTATTTTTTATACGGGCGTTTTTTATGATTGGCATGTCAGGAGATAGTGCGTATTTTTATAATTAGTTGTTCACTTTACTTTTATTTCAATGATGTGAAAGATGATACGTCTATAATTTATAAGGAAATCATGGTATGAAAGGGATATCAACAGGAAGGATTATGCAGGCGAAAGCGTGCTTCTCGGAATTGGGGTGCATCACTACACGTTCACAGTTCGGCGGTTATGGGCTGTTGGCCGAGGGCGTGATGTTTGCGGTGATATCAGACGGGGAATTATACCTCCGGGCAACGGCTAGCCTGGAACCTGCATTTCGTGCCCGTGGCATGGTCAATATGATTTACTTCAAGCGTGGGGTACCCATTACCATGCGTTATTATTTGGTCGATGAATCGCTCTGGCGCACACGCAACGAACTGATTAGCTTGGCTTGGCAGGCCGTCAGGGAGGCGCGTAAGGAGCAGCAGATGAAAACTAGCAGCCCTGGGCGACTGAAGACACTACCCAATATTGACATTAACATGGAACGCTTGTTGTGGCGGGCTGGCATCCGAAACGTTTATGATTTGCGGTTGCACGGTGCTAAGCGCAGCTATCTCAGGTTGTTGCAGCAACAAAATACTCTGGGGTTGCGGGTGTTACTATCGTTGGGAGGAGCGATTGCTGGCTATCACCATGCCGCTTTGCCCGGAGAATTACGCTGCGAACTGATTCAATGGTTTGAACATGTGATGGCAATGCGCAGCCATGGACACGAACCTGTCATTCAAGATCGCAGCATGGCTTAA
>Ga0308160_10002950_pt1 | contig 19759 bp, 21 predicted proteins | sample PhyFR1_FD_201036 | JGI IMG/M metagenome (GOLD analysis project Ga0308160, IMG submission 201036) | Phyllosphere microbial communities from UC Gill Tract Community Farm, Albany, California, United States - DLSLF.R1 | ecosystem: Host-associated > Plants > Phyllosphere > Unclassified | place: USA...
CCCCGCCCAGCTCGCCCAGCCCGTAGCGGCTCGCGGGTTCCGGACCGCTCCAAGCCGATGCTGACCCCCCTCCATCATGCGCCCCTTTCCAACCTGCCTCCTCGCAGCTCATCTGACATGCTCAGACACAAGGCCGTGTGCACGCTGCGTCAAGCGCGGCGAAGAATGCGTCGAAGGCGAGAAGAAGAAGGCGCGCTACCTCTACACAGCGGAAGAACTCGGTCAGTCGCGCCCTTGCGTTGGCCGCGGCGGCCGCCTGTTGCTCTGGCACCCTCGGCTGACCTTGGGGACCACCTGGCTGCATCGCCTCTGTCCCAGAGAGCTTGCCGAAGCCGGCCGCCAAAGGCCGCCGGTCGAGCAGCTCTGCTTCCAATGCCCAACGGCCAGCGCTCGCGAGCCGCGCGTCGGACGTGTCGCAGAAGGCTGGTGCGGCATCGTCGACTAAGCCTCCCTCCCAGGCCTCTGCAACTGCCGTCCTTGCCGCAATCGAAGCGCCGCCACCACCACCACCACCGCCGCTGCCGCCGATACGGTCCGCTTCGGACACGCACTCTCAGAATGGGCACGATCTGCTGCAGGGCCCGGTCCAGGCTGCGTCGCCGTTAGCTGCCCCCCAGAAGAACATCACCAGCCTCGGCGGCCTGGGCTACATGTGGGCGCCGTCGCCGTCGTCGCAGCCGCATCAGGCGATGCAGACCTCGGGTAGCAGCCACGGCAGCAATGGGCACGGCCCGCATGTCGAGACCCTGCGGTCGACCTTTGACGCCTCGATGGGCCAGGCGCCGGCGATGCCCCAGCATCAGCAGACGCTGCCCGCCGACTTCTTCTCGAGCATCTCGCCGACGATCGACGCCGGTCGGCAGCCCTCCGGCCTGTCCTCGCTCGGCCACCTCCCGCGGGCCGATGTGCACAAATGGGCGAGCCACCCGGCCTTTGGCGACTCATTCGGCCACGGCTCGGCCGGGCCGTCGTCGACGCTCAACCAGCTCGGCCTGTGGCCAGAAATGGCGCCCGGAGCCGAGAGCTCGCCTCATGCGCTCTCGCATGTCGGCCCGAACGCCTTTGACGCTCCTCAGCGCGCATACGACGCCCAGCGGGCCTTCGCCGACGAGCAGCACCAGCAGCAGCTCCGGGCGTCATACACAAGCCCGCCGACGACGGCCGGCACGCAGCAGGCCGCTTACAATCGGTCGCTCGCGTCCGGCTCGGGGCTGGCGGGCGACCGCAAGGGCAAAGACCGGGCCCACCCGCATCCGAACGAGCTGCTCATCGACGAGCCGAAGGCGCCGAACGGCCGGGGCGGTCACTGGGACCAGGGCCTGGAGAAGGGCCTCCGGGGCTTTGCTGTGCGTCCCTCGCCTTCTCTCAGCGCTGCTTCGACTGCCGCATCCTACTGACGCGACCGGAGTTGCTTGCGACAGTCTGGGTCAAACGACGCCTACGCACTCGCCACCCGACACGGTCGCGCTTACCGCCGGCTCATCAGCCATGTCAAAGATCGATACGACGAGGCCGACGCGCTCAAGGTCGTCCAGAGCATAGCCGACTTTCGGCCAAAGGTCCTCTCAGCGACGTGCGTGCTTCCCATCTCATCGACCTTCTGACGTCGGACGACGGGCGTCGCTGACGTCGCATCCCGGGCCGCCGCAGCGCCCATCACACCGAGGATGACACGCTCTTTCTCGAGATTGCCCTCCAGCGGGCGATGCGCGACCTTGCGGCGACGCTGCTGCCTCTGACGGGCACGCCGACGGCCATCTGGCGCCGGACGGGCGAGATCCTCGCCGTCGGTGCAGAGTTCTGCATCCTGACAGAATGGAGCCAGCAGGACCTCATCTTTCGCGATACCGAGGACGTCCCGCTCGCCGAGCGCGGTGCGACCGCCGGCGGCGGCAACATGAAGGATGGCTTCGAGGGCTGGAAGGGCTGCTTTTGCTGGGAGGTGATGGAAAAGCAGAGGTCCGTCCGCCTTGTCGCTGCGAAGCTGGCGACCCGTCGGCTGACCCCCCCCCCCCCTCTCCCTCCCCTCGGCCAGCGTCATCGAGTTTTACGACAATTTTAGTCGCTGCGCCTTTGACGGCACGATGCCGTCTTTCAATCAGGTCTGCACCCTCCTGACGCCCTCGGGTAGGGCCATCTCTTGCACGGCCTGCTTCAGCATCCGGCGAGACGTGAGCGCCGCCCCATGTCCCTGGCAAACTCGCCTTTCCGACGCGCGCTGACCCTTCCGCAACCCTCCTGACCAGATGTTCGACTTCCCTTCCCTCATCATCGCGTACGTCCAGAAGCGACGAAGGGGGTCTCGTCCGTTGCCGATGGCTGCCTGCTGACTCCCCCCCTCCTGCTTCCGCTGATCCAGCCAATTCCTGCCCCTCCTCCTCTGAGGCAAACCCCTCCCCCGTGCCCCTCTTGTCTTCGCCGGCGCCCTCTTGCCCGCCTTGCCCTCTTGCCCTGCCCCTCCTGTCTCCCTACGGCCCGCTCGATCTCTCGTCCCCTGTTTTTGGATCCCATCTTGTGTACTTTGCCCGGCCGTCGGCTGCGACGTCGGCCCCGTCGCGGTGGCCGGCTCTCGGCCTCGTCGGGCGTGTTCGTGTCTGGGGTCCCCGCGGAAAGCCAGAAGGACCCGCGTGGACGACGGGCCGGGTCGAGCGAGCGTGCATGCTTTCGCTCGCTCCCGCGCCAGGCGCGCCCCTCAAAGCCGGCATGGACGCGACGCGCCGGCTCGCCCCTTCCGACCACCAGCCTCTCTCTCTCTTTTGCCTCGTCTCCTCTTTCGCCTCTCTCCCTGCCGATAATGCTCGCCATCGCTCCTCTCGCCCTCCTGGCCTTCGCCGCCGTCGCTCAGGCCCAGTCGGTGTCTTCGAACGACATTCCTGCCGCCTGCGGCTCCGACTGCTCGACGACGTTCGTCCCCTCCCCCGCTCCTGCCGCCGATGCCCTCGGAACAACATGGCCGTCGAAGCTGACCCTTACTGCCTCCCGTTCCTGCCGACAGTCTCCAGGTCTCGACCCTCTGCACCGAGCAGTACGAGGACTCGTCTGCCGTGACGGCCTGCTTCTGCAACGGTACGTCCGCTCCCGTCTCCCTCGAGCACCAAGGCAAGCGCGTCGCCCCCAACCAGCGCGCCACGACGCGTTGCCTTCGCGCCTCCTTCTTACTCGCTCCGCCTCCTCCCTCTTCTCCTCCTTGGCTCCCGGACACTGACGAACTCAACGATAAACCTTCCCGTAGCCCTTCCTTCGGACCTCGCCACTTGCGCGACCTGCCTGACCGGCCAGGGTCTCGGCGAGACCGCCGCCGTCCTCACCGAGGCCAGCTCGAGCTGCCCGGCCGCCATCAAGGTGCGGCCGTCACCCGGGGCTTGTCATCCGCCCTTTCGAAACTGACTTGATGTGTCTCTCTTCCTAGGCCTGTGCCTTCAGCTGCGACATCACCGCCTGTGACCCCACGGACCTCGCCTGCCAGTGCGCCGAGGACTACCTCCAGTCGATCCTCAACTGCGCCTCGTGCAATGGGGAGCAGGGCAACACGGGCGTTACGCTCGTCTCGGACTATGAGACGCTCGCCGCCTCGTGCCAGGCCAACAACTACACCGCGCCGACCGAGCCCGAGGCCCTTCCCTCGCCGACCGGCCAGGACCAGTACGTCGCCCCGACGCTCGCCTCGTCGGCCGAGGCCGTCGCTTCGACCGACGCCGCCGTCTCGTCCGTCGCCGCCCAGACGACCAACGTTGTCGGCTCGGCCATCACCTCGGCCGCGGCGTCGGCCTCGTCGGCCGCCCGCGCGTCGTCGGCGTCGTCATCGGGCTCAGCCTCGCGCATCTCGTCCTCGGTCCGCTCGTCGTCGTCGGCCTCTGCGGCCGGCGCCAGCCAGTCGGCCGCCCCGGGCAGCGGCGCCGACAAGGTCATGACGGCCGGCGGCGCCCTAGGCCTCTTTGCCCTCGTTGGCTTCTTCCTCTAAGGCGCTCCTTTGAGCCCCCAGCCCTTCTTTCGACCAGACCCTGGCATCGGTCACCCTTCCGTGGCCATGCGACTCACCGACGCTCTCTTTGACAACCCACCTTCGTTCTCTGTCCGCCTGGTACCCGCGGCGCTTGCACGCCTCGCGTGGCCAGGCCTCTTGTCCTCCTCTCCTTGGTCGCCTCTACTTATCCGCTTCTTCTATCGATGTCCCGTTCACCGGCTCATCGTCTCCGGCTGGCCCAGGCGCACTGCCGCGACCTCGCTGACGCTCGTGGCTCGGAGCTCGCCGCGCGGCTGATCCGACGACCATCCGTCCACCCGACTCTCGACTGCCGACGGCCACCCTCCGGCGACCCTCTCACCATCGCAGACCTCCTCTCGCCCAGCTCATGTCGTCCACATCCACCCCGCCCCGCTCAAAGCGCGGACCCACCGTCGCTAACAACATCGGCCGGAAGACGGCCGCCAGCTCGACTTCGCAGCCCCTGGCGGCCGCCGCCATGCGCCGAACCGCTATCAGTAGCGCTCGGCCTTTCATGGCCCCGGACGGCAGCACGCGGAGCCACCAGATGGTGGCCGCCCAGACCAAGCTGAGCGGTGGTAGCAGCATCGGCAGGTCCGAGGGTCAGCCGCTCGGCCGCGGCATGCGCCAGCCGTTCGTCGGCCCAGGCGACGCCCAGTTCAGGGTGCCGCAGAAGCGACCGCCGGCGACGGACCCGGTCGGTCGCGCATTCAAGCCGTCCTTCGCACTTCGCTGACTGACGCCCTCTGCCACCCTGTCCGGGCAGGTTGCAAGCGCCGTTGACGGTTTGGGTGCACCGCCGGCGATCCGGACGCGGGTCAACAACCGCTTCGACGGCGGGCGTGTCCTCAGTGGCGTCGCCGCATCGCACAGCGAGGTCAGCACCCTTGCGTCCCTTGACCCTCTGAGAGCGGGTGCTAAAGTGCCCGACCGGTCCTATGCTCTCTTCGCACGTCGTCTTGCCTTCCCGCGCATACATGCATCCCCCGTCAAACCCTTCTAGCATCCGACGCCGTACGTCCGGCCTCACTCACCTCCCCGTGCCGGCGGCGCGGGCCTCGCGCGGACGACGTCGACCGGCGTCCGCGTCTCGCTCATCGGCGTCAACGGCATCCAGCCGTCGGCCAGCGTTCATTCGCGCGTCGACACCGTCGCGATCGAGGAGGTCGTCGAGACCCCGCCAGATCACACATGGCTATCGCGCCAGTCTTCGAGCCCGCCCGACCCCGAGGACGACGATGGCGACGACCAGCAAGATACCTTTGCCAGCGTGACCGGCGACAAAGAACTTCACAGCCGCTTCTTTCAGCGCAAGGATACGATCGAGCCGCACGGCCAGGTCGAGGAGCTCGACGACAACGACGACGATGACGGCTCAGAGCATGCCGATGGAGACCGGACGACGCCTCCGATGCCGCGCGACTCACACGGCCACGCTGCCCATACCCGTCAGCCGCACCGGCCGTGTCCGATCCGGGTCTCTCACCGCTCGTCCCAGATGCCACCGCCGGCGCCTCCCTCGGCCAATTCGCGCAGCGGCGACGAGGCGCAGGTGCGTCCCCCACGCGACGATACCAACGGCCCGAGCTGATCGTCCCTCGAAAAACTCTTGGCAGGCGCAGCGGGCGTCGTACCTTGACCAGATCGCCGACGCCGTCCTTGACGGCCGCCGAGCCGAGATCATCCAGAAAGAGGTCGAGCGCTGGTCGAACGTCGCGTACGACGACGTCGAGGCATGGAAGACTGGCGGCGAGGGTGCTTCGTCCTGCGCTCGAGAGGCTCAGCCAGTCGGACGCTGACCGCCTGTGCGTCTGTACCGTCGCTCGCTTCCAGAGTTTGCCCGGCAGTTTCAGAACCTCAACCAGTCGATCATCGACTATGCCGACGGCGCGGCCCGCAACTTTGGCGCGCTCTACGCCGGCGTCGAGCGCTACGAGGCAGAGCTCCAAAGGGTGAGGAGACCCTGCGTCGGTGCATCTCGTGGATTGACCAGCGCAGATCTTGACTTGCGGCCCATTGCAGACCGGCGACAAGCTCGACGGCTATCGCCAGAGCCTGGCTCGCTGGGGCACGGACATTGTTTCTGGTGGCGGCCCCTCGGACGCCGCCGCCGCCCGCGACGCAGTAGGCACGTGACGGCCACCCACGACTTGTCGCTCTCGACCATCATCTCGAGGCGAACGCTTCGCCCTTCTCATGAGCGCCTTGCGATCCCATGCTACTCTCTCCCATGTTTCGTCGTGGGCTGCAAGTGGCGTGTCGGGGCGTCGTACTCATTCCCGGGTGCCCGCGCGCGCTGCCGGCGTTCGGCTCGCCGCTGAGCCGACGAAGCAAGGACGACAGCGTGCTCGGCCGGCCCGGCCCTCCTTTGCCCCCCCCTCCACATCTCCCTCTCACGCCTCCCTCTCTTGGGAGAACCAGCTTCTCCAACACGCCTCTCGCAATGGCGCAGGCCCCTCCCAAGCCCTGGGAGAACCCGGCCAACCAGCTCGCGGCGGGCGAACCTGTGTCGGCGGCGGCAGCGGGCGGGCCAGAGGTGCCGTCTCGGCCCGCTGAGATTGCGAGCAGCGACGCCGTCGGTCAGTCCCTCGTCCCTCCCTCCCTTCGCCGCCGCTCTGCCTGTCCTGCCCAAATCCAGCAAGACCGAAGCTGATCTCTTTGACGACGTCTGGCAGTGCCCTACGGCCGGCAGAACGCGCTCGCAACGACAAGCTCGTACTCGTCGCCCTACGGCGGCGCCGGCTATGGCTCATCAGCCTACGGCGGCGGCTTCGGCGGCGGCATGGGCGCCCTCTCCTCCTACAATCGCTTCGGCGCCGGCGGGGGCTACAGCTCTTACGGCGGCGGAGGCTACGGTGGCTACGGTGGGGGCTATGGCGGCATGGGTGGCGGGTACGGCATGAACGGCGGCTTCGGCGGCATGCCCGGCCAGGAGGGCATGATGGGGCCGACCTTTTCGTCGTCGCTGGCCGAGTCGACCTCGCCAGCGTTCCACCTGATGGAGTCGGTCATTCACTCGGTCAGCTCGGTCGCCCAGCTGCTCGAATCAACCTACATGGCCACCCACTCGTCCTTCTTTGCCCTTGCGAGCGTCGTCGACCAGGTCGGCTCGGCCAAGCTCTTCCTCGGCCAGATCCTCGGCGCCTTCTCGGTCCTCCGCTGGGGTCGCGAGATCCTCGCCTTCCTCCGCGGAAAGCGCTCGAGCAGCTCGGCAGCCGGCGGTGCGTCCGGCAGTGGAGGTGCCGGTGGCTGGGGCGAGGAGTATGCCTCGCTCGCCCAGGTCGTCTCGCATAACAGCCGGTACCGGACAGGGCCAGGCCAGCCAGCAGCAGCAGCCAGTCCGACGAGACCCTCGGTCAAGCCGCTCCTCTTCTTCCTCCTGACGGCCGTCGGCCTGCCCTTTGCCATGTCGCGCGTCATCACGGCGCTCGCACGCAACCTCCCCTCGCAGCAGGGTCTGGCCGGCGGCGGCGACCCGGCCGCGTCGCACGAAGTCCCGCCGGAGGACCTGACGTTCGCCCGGGCAATGTACCGCTTTGAGCCAAAGGACGCGCTCGAGCTCGGCCTGGCCGAGGGCGAGATCGTCGCCGTCCTTGATAAGCTCAAGCGTGAGGGCGGCGTCGAGGGCGACTGGTGGCGCGGCAGGACCCGCGACGGCCGGACGGGCTGGTTCCCGAGGACGTTTGTTGTCGAGTGCGTCCCGACGCAGCAGCAGCCCTGATGACCGGACTCTAAGTGCTGACGCCCTCTCCAACAGGCTGCCGAAACCGGCGACGGACGGGCTCGGAGTGAAGGCGCCGCCGCCGCCGCCGCCGCCGCCACCACCGCCGTCACATCCGTCCTAATGCGCATGCTTCCCTCCGGACGACGTCGACGGGAGGGCCTCGTGGCGAGAGCACATTGAGACAAGACAAAGGGGCTGGGAAGAGCGTTACAGTTCCGAGGCGTTGAGAGGGAAAAGGGAGGCGTTGGACTACTTCATCAACCGCTGTACGGCGGGGCGACATCCTTGGGCGGGCTGCCGACCTCGAAGGCGTCGTGCGGCCGGTTGCGGCCGATGCGCAGCGGCCGTGTCCCGTTGGCCTCGTCGTCCTCGCTGACGCCGCCGTCGCCCTGGTCATTCACCGGCGGTGCAAACGAGGCCGAGTTGCTCCGGCTGCCTGCGGGGCCGCCGGCGCCATTGCGCTTGAAGAAGGCGCCGGCGTTGATCTTGCGCGCGCCTGACTCGCCCTCGCGCGGGGCGTACTCGAGCGGCGAGACCGGCGGCTGGTGGCCGATCGGCGAGGCAGTGTACGCGAGCGAGTCCATCTCGCGCTCGACCTCGCGCTTGGCCGCGGCCGAGGCGAGCTCAGCCTCGCCCCGGGGCATGTTGGGCTCTGCTGGCGAGGGTCCGGTCGAGACCGAGACGGGTCCCGCCGACGGGACCTGCCGGGCAGACGAGTACGACTGTTGCGACTGGAGCGCCGGTGGCTGCTGGGCAAGAGTCGAGGGCTCGATGATCTGCGGCGGCCGCGGAAGCGGCGACTGGTATGGCGCCGGGGGCTCGTCGTAGTCTGTTGCCAGAAGAAGGTTGGTAAGGGTCAACGGCTCTATCAACTGAAGATGGTGGTGCAGCGCGCCGAGAGACGCACGATTCGAGTAATAGTCGAGGTCGACCGAGTCACGAGCTTGGCTCTCGGGGCCGCCGAGCTGGCTGCCGGGCCGCGGAAGGGTGTCGGGCGCGTCGACGAAGGACTGCTTCTCGGACGCCGGGGACATCATCTCCCTCTGGGCCTGGGCGAAAGGCGCCGAAGGCGGCTGGAGGATGCTGTGGCCGTCTGACGAGGGCGGCGGGATTGCCGGCTCGTCTCCAGCCGACAGGTACTGCTGCTGCTGCTGCTGCTCGTGCGAGTGCTCAGAGACGTAGGGAAGCGACGTCTCGCCATGGTCCTCGTGTGCTAGCGTCTCGCGCGCGTACGAGTCGTGCGAGGCCGCGGCTCCAGGAGCGACGCTTGCCTCGGGCACTACAGAGGGCACTGAAGAGGGGCCACCCGGGCCGCGAGACGACGTCCTCTCCGGTACGTCGTTCATGAGGCCACCGCTGCCAATGTCGCTGCCGAGGCCGAGCGTCAGCCGGTGCGCGGGCGGCGCTGACCGGCCGGACGGGTTGCGCAGGCCTGGGCTGGTGAGAGGAGCGCCAAGGCTGTCGAGTGCCTCGGCCTGGTCGTAGCCTTCACCCTCCCCGGCGGGAAGCTCATTGCCGTACGCGTCCAATCGCGGGGCCTGGGACGATGAGCCGGCGGCGTCTCCGCCCGAGTTGGCGCCGAGCGGCGACGGCTGGTCGTGTCCGAGCTGATAGCTCTTGCGGTAGGCGGCAGCAGGGCTGATGGGCGGCGCACCGATGCCGATCTCTCGCTGCGGCTGCTCGTAGCCGCTCTGAATCGAGGGCGATGCGGGACCGTTGTCGCCGGCGAAGCGCATCGGCAGCATCGTCGGGTCGTCGTGCAGGCCGTTCGGCCCCAGCGGATGGCCGCCATTGCCTGCACCGCCCGAGAACTGCTCGTACGACTGATGCTGGCTCGAGTGGTCCTGCTCGTGGCCGAGCGGCGAGGGGAGGTAAGGCGCCTGGCTCGCCGGGGCGACGGCCGACTGCGAGGGTGGCAGGAGATGGACCTGAGGTGGGACGAAGTGGACCTCCGAGACGCACTTGCTCGCCTCTTCCGCGAGCCGGGCCGTCTTCTCGTGGCCTGCGTGTGACGATGAGGATGCTGTTAGGCGTTGCTGCGCCGAGCAGGAGTCATCGTCGAGGACACGCACCGTGGTAGGGTCCGCGGCCGTAGCCAGGCGGGGTCGTCTCGAGCGGGATCTCTTCAATCAGCAGCTTGCCGAGCTCGCCGACGATGGTCGCCTTCTCGGCAAGCTCGAGCAGGCCACCAAACTTGAGCGAGAGTGCGCTCTTGAGGGCAACACGCTTGTGGTCCGAGAGGTGAGCCTCTGTTTGGGCCGTACAGTCAGCGGCTGAATTTCAGGTAGATGGAATGAGCTGGACCCGCACCGGAGTTCATGATTTCGGTGTCGAGCTGCAGGAAGGAAGACAGTAAAGTGGGTCAGTCCAGCGGCTGCGGACGCACAACAGCTTCCGGCTGCGCGGTCGAGGGACAGACCTCGCGCATCTCGTTCCTAAGGTTCTGGAGCAGCTCGGTCTGCGCCGGTAGGTTCTTGTTCTGTAGTGAAGGTGGGAGCACGTTCGAATCAGGGCGGCTCTCGGCATGCAAGGAGCCCCGGCCGCCGAAGCCGACCGACCTCAGAGCTCATCTTGACGAGCTTCTTCTCTTCGCTCTCGCTCCGGCTGCCGACCGCCCGGCGGCGCTTCTTGAGCTCGTCGAGCTCCTCCTCGGCCGTCCGGACCGCTTTAAGCAGACTCCGAATGTCGGTCTGGCGGTTGCTGAACGTCTCGAACGCACCAGCGACGAGGGCGAGCATCTCGCTCGCTCGCTGGCCGACGTCGGCAAGATCGGGACCCTCGGACGTGCCCCAGGCGTTGAGCGCGCTCGCCGTCGACGAGAAGGTCGATCCGGTCCGAGCCGACGTCTGAAGAAGCGCCTTCTCCTCGGTGATGAGCGTCTGAAGCTCGCGCAGGTCCTTGTTGCCGAAGGCGCCGGTCTGCGAGCGGGAAGGAGGACGGAATCAGGCTCCTGAGACAGCATCTTGCAGCGCAGGAAGAGTACAGCTGAGACGCACGATGGAGGTGTGGGCGATGCCTAGATCGGAGAAAACAGATGCAGAGCGAGCGAGATCGTCAGTGAAGTGATCCAGCGAGGGCGGAGCTCAGGAGGGGCTCGGAGGGCTGCGGGAGCAAGGGGGCAGACGAGACGGAGAGAGGGACGAAGACGAGACGAGGCGGGGCTGACCTTGCTTGACTTTCGAGAAGAGGCCGCGGCCGCCCTCGGCTTGGGACGAGCCCGAGGCGACGCGGCTGGTACTTGAGCGACTTAGCATGCGGTAATTGAGATACGGTGTGGTGATGGAGAGGGAAGGAGGAGGTCGGGAGTGGCGGTCGGTGGCAAGACAGTCGAGCGGCCTTGGAGCCGAGCCGGCCCCGTCGGTCACGCTGCGGGCGCCCGACGCCGCTGCGGACGGCGCACCGCCTCGGGCCGTCGTCGTCGTCACCCAGCCTTGCACTCTTTATACTCTCCTGCGCACGAGCTTAATCAAGGTTTTTTGACAGACAACGGGCCTCGGACGAGTACAGCGAAAAGGAGCAATTTGATACAGCATGCAACGTCGACGGGGAAAGATGGCTGGGCCGCCCCTCGCCGACCACCTAGAGAGGAAGCATCAGGGCAGGAGCGAGTCTAGCGGACGCAAGGGAGGATCCGCTCTAGTTGGAGGCCTTGTGGCCCGATCCAGGGCCCTCAGAGTCCTGAGCGTGGGCTGGAGGAGGAGGAGGCGGGGGCGAGAACGGCCCGAGTCAGTCTTGCCGGGACGACGCGGAGGCTTGCTTGGTCCAAATCCGCGGATGACGCGCCTCGCCGTCTGTGCTGGGAGATGGCCTCGCGCGAGCACGAGAAGATGAGAGACGTACCAGACTCGCCCTCCTTGGCGGCACCGCGGGCCTCACGCTCCTTGGCGAGCGCTCCCTCGACACCTGAATGGTACGTTAAAAGGTCAGCCTGAGAGGTCCGAGTGTGCCCAGCGACGTGCAGCGGCGGGCGGAGATGTGGGCGCTATACGAGAGACGCACCACCGGTGGCCTCGAGGCCTGAGTAGAGAGGAAAGGCGAGAGGCTTGGTCAGCTACCGGCCTCGGGCTGGTCGGCCACGATCGGGCCTCGGGCATGGTCCGAGGGAGCCAGGGAGGAGCACTGGGCGTCGGCAGCCCCGGGGCGAGATCGGCAAGGAGACGAACCCTTGGCGCCAGAGGCGGTGGAAATGTCGGAAGCCTCCTTCTTCTCGGTCGAGGTGGCGGACTGGGCAGACATGGTTTGAGCGGGGTGTGCGGGTATTGAGTGGGTAGGTGGGTGAAGGGGCGAGTGTGTGAGGGAGTGAGGTTGAGATGGAGGCGGTCGAGCAGCGCTGCTGACCGGCGCTGACCTTTTCAGCCCGCCCGGCCGGCAGGCGCACGACCAGCCTGGCCAGCCAGCGCGTCATGCGTCGTCGATCGCGCGTCCTGGCCGTCCGCGCAGCCGTGTTCGGCCGTCCGACCTTGGACGGAAGCCACGACTGGAGAAAGGGGTGCGACGTGATGATAGATGCTGTGCAAGATATAAAGAGAGCCGGTGGGTGATGGTGGTGCGATCGGTGTCTCTAGTATAAGGAAAAAAACGCCTTTACTGCTCGGCCGCCTCCTCGACGGGCCCCTGCCCGACAAGCTCGCCCCAGCTGCCGCCGCTCGAAGCCTGCCACTTTCGCCACCAGTCGACGTTGTCGACGAAGTTGCGAACGCGCTCCTGGACCTCGGCCTGGCGCATGCGCGGAAGGATTGTCCGCTCGATCGGCGTCGCCATCGCCTGCTTGATAGCGGCGGTGAGCGCCTCCTCATCGTGCTGCGGCTGAAAGGCACGAGAAAGGAAGGCAGGGTGAGCATAGCGGGACGCGTCGCTGCCGCCTCGTGACGAGACCGCGATGGGACGAACGACGTGATAGACGTAGGGCGGGCTGAGCTCGATCAAGCCGTTGTGCTGCGTCCACCAACGCAGGCGGTCCTCGGGGTTCTCCTTGTCGAGCTCCCTGATTGGGTTGATGAAAGGGACGCCTGGGAGGATACGTAAGGGTCAGCTCACATGCGGCGACTCGTCAATAACAGGGGTCGCACGTACCGAGGCAGAGTGCTGCGGTGCAAAGCGGGCAACGTAAAGGGGTCAGCAATCTGGCGACAGAGGGCGGTCAGCAGAGCGGGCCTCACCCTCGTACGGTCTGTCCGGGACGAAGGGGCGAGTCAGCGACCGCCATTATGGCCAGAGGCCGCAGCGCGAGCGAGGTCAACTCACGTCGGGCTGATGGCTGGGTTGCCGATGCCAATGAGCACCTTGCTGAGGCTCATCTCGCGCACGAACTCGGTCCGGTTCTTGCGGCCGAGGTTGGTGATGCCGTCGATGTGGCCGAGCTGGTCGTGGTCAGCCCGATGGACGAAGCCGCCGACGAGCTCAGCCGAGGCGGCCTCGGCGATCCGTGGGAATGTTGCAATGTCCCAGGCCATCTCGTGCGAGGTGAAGTACTCCTCGTACTGGAGCAGGCGAAGCGGCAGAGAAAGGGTCAGAGTCCGGGCGAGACTCTGGGAGGGAGCGCGTGTGCGCGGACCTTGGCGAGCATCCAAGCCCGGTTCGGACGCTCGGCGAACGGCACCACCTCGTTGGCGAGGCAGGCGCCCTCGATCGAGTAGCCGAGGTAGCGCGCCTCCGACTTCATGTTCTGGTGGTAGTGGTACGGCTCGGGCGAGAGCGTCCAGGCCGAACCGAGCGGATGGGCCGGCGTCGGAAAGAAGTACATTGAGAAGATCTGCCGGGAAGAGAAGCGGCGTCAGCGGCCGGGCTTTGGTCGCAGGAGGCCGGTCAGCACGAGGGGCGCACCTTCCAGATGGGGATGCCGTGCGTGTTGCGATCCGATTCGAGGCAGGTGCCCCAACGGCCGGCGTCGGCAGCACAGCGCTCAACCTCGTCCCGCGTTTTGATGACGACGACGACGGCGCCCGACAGGTCGGCGTACAGCCGGTTCGTCTCCTCGGCGCTCTCGGTGATGAGGACCGTGTAGCCGAGGGCGTAGAGCGCGTCGAGCACCGAGCCGGCCCAGATGTGCTCGCCGTCCGCAAAGCCGGCGAGGTACCACCGAAAGTAATCGGCCTCGGCTATGACAACCTTGCCTCGCGGCGTAAGCTCGCAGGCGCGGGTGACGTCCATTAGGCAGCGGTAAAGCTCGCGCAGGGCCTGGTCTGTCCTCGCCTTGCCCCAGTGGAGAGGTGACTGCGAGCCTTCGTAGTTGAGCTTGAGGAGGGCGTCTTTCTGCTGGGCCGTCAGGTGCGCAATTGATGGGTGCCTCGGCGGCGGCAGGTGCGGCTGGTAGGGGCAGACGGGCGGCCGCTTGGCCCATTCGGGCCGTGTATAGGGCTCGTTGAAGTACCAGGCGATGAGGAAGCAGAGGGCGCAGAAGGCAATGTAGGGCACGCCATACTGCCTGTGGAGGGTCAAGTGTCAGAAGGCGGGCGGGCGCGGACGGAGGGGAGGAGAGGGGACGGGACGTGTTGAGCGGAGGGCGAGCGGAGCCGAATAAGGCAGGGGCGAGCACAGAGCAGAGCGGAGGGTCAGAGACTTGAGCTGTGCCCCTCAAGAGCGTTTCCGAGCGCAGCGGCCGCACCTGAACAGCTTATTGCGCCCGATACTGGAAGCCCAGACGAGCATCTAGCGCGACGCCTTGCGTGAGGACGCAGGAAGGTGACCGACGGGAGGGAGACTGGCGACCGTCGCCGCTGCTGCTGCGGGCGGGCGGGCTGCTGGACGAAGGGCCTTTCCACCAGACTCGGGGTCGCGGGAAGCTGGCTCGCGCGGCGCTGTCGGGTCTAGACGGCGACGTTGACGAGCGAGAGGAGGCCAGATAGCACACGCGAGGAGGGACGCGGGTCGCGCGAGTAAAGGTAGGTTGTTGCAGTTCGAGAGGCGTCGACCTGCCTTCGCCGGAGCCAGGCGACGGGCGACAGCGCAGCGGCGCGCGACGAAGACGAGGCGGGAGAGCAGGAGGCGTCGAAGCTGACGCCCGGGCTCCGAACCATCAGCCGCCTTCTCTCGCATCTCCTATTTCCTCTGTTTCTGACGCAGCTCGCAAACCGGCGGCCATGTCTGACACCGAGCTCGACATGTCGGCCATGGGCTTCAGCTCGTTCTCGGGCGTCGTCAAGCCAAAGAAGCCCGCGCGTCAGCAGCAGCAGCATGCCTCGGGGAGCAACCAAGCCCAGCCCGGAGATGGGCACGGCCTGCCGGACGTCCCTCAGCAGGTCAACGGCGGAAGGCAAGCCCGAGGAGGTCGCGGTGGACGAGGCGGCGGCGGCGGCGGCCAGCGGGGCCGGGGCGGTCGAGCAGGCGGCGGAGGGGGCGGCGGACGGGACGGTGGCGGCGGCGGCGGAGGCGGTCACAAGGTAGGTCGGCCCTGGTGAAGCTGCAGTTGAACGCGCGAAGAGGCTGACCGGGTGCTGGTCCCTGCTCCCCATCCAGCGCCAGAGGACGGACGCCGGGCCGAACGGCGGCGGTATTGGCGGCGGGCACGGCCAGGGCTTTGCTCATCAGCAGCAAGGGTACCTCCGAGGTGCGCCGTCGTTCCTAGGATCAGAGCTTGCCCAACACTAACCGCTGACCTGCTTACCGGACACCGCAGAATCATTCTTTGATGACCCTTGGGCCAAGCTTTTTGCTGCTCGGGCGGCCAAGGCGTGAGCGCGGCCGCGCGAGGGGGTCGTCTCGCCGACCCTTCTGTTTACCCAACAGGAACGAGAAGCTCCGAGGCAGCTTGCCCTCCTGCTCGCCCTGCTCGCGTCGCAGCGGCACGACATGGCGGTCTTCGTCCGTGACGGCAGATCGCTGATCCGACGGGGCGATTCCACCCGGTCGCCCGACGACACGTCCGCAGCGCTGGGCGGGTCAGACCAGACGGCAGCGCGCCGCCTCCGAGAGCGTGCTCTCCCTACGAGCGGCGCACCCGAGGGCGTCCTACCATGCTCTGATCTCCTTTCGCGATACTTGGGATGCATGTCCCGGACTCTTGGGTCTACGCCCTGGTTATCGCCCGCCTTGAACGGAGCCGTCGCGCGAGGTCAGCAGGCAAAGGCGACGGCGGCGGGTGCTGGACCGTCTGAGGGAGCTGCTCTCGGCTGAGACGAGGGAAACGATGTGCGAGAGACCTACAGCGCCGACACAGGGTGTCGAGAGCAGCCAGCGACGACGTGGGTCGTCTGCTGAGCTTGCTCTGAACCTCGGGCTCATCCGCCCCGCTTCGACGGGCCGAAAGCCCGCCGGCGCAAGACGCCGGGGCGAGAGCCGCGGCGCTGGACGAGCTTCCCTCCTGCCTCCCTCTCCTGCTCCTCACTCGACGACCGGTAGAGCTCTAGACAGTGCGTGAGCAGATGGAGAAAGCAGCCAAACGTCCACAACTGACCGGGCCCTGCCTCGCCTTACCCGCTTTCTCTCTCCTCCGTCGCTTCTGGCGCGCCGTCTCGTTCCGGCCCAGGTCTTCCCCGCTCCCTCCGACGCGGCTTGCCTTCTCCTAAGCCGAGCACCCCCTTCCCCTCGTTCAGGCTGCCACTCCCTGAATCCCGAGCGCACCCTTCGCCCCGGATAACCGACCTCAAGCTTTCTCCCGCTCACCCGCCATGACCGACGCCTCTGGCCCGAGCGTGACCGTCCCGGCCGCGGCCGAGCCGTCGTCGCCGCTCGAGCAGACCATCTCCCTGCTCGGCTCGCGCATCAGCGGCCTGATCGGCCCGTCCGAGACCGAGCTCTCAAAGTGGAAGCGCGTCTTTGAGTCCTTTGCGGCACCAGTCGAGGGCAGCGAGCAAAAGTACGCCCCTGCTTTTTTTCCGAGCTCTCCCATCCTTCTGAGGACGCAAGCCCCCCGTCGGTCTAAAGCGGGCGGCTGAAGGCGGCAGCCGGAGCTCGGCCATGCTTCAGGCCGGTCGGGGAGGTACTGGCCAACGTCCCGTCGGCCTCGCGACTGATCGACTGTCGACAACCCCTCTACGCAGGTACCTGACAAAGGACAGCTTCATCTCGGCTATTGCGCCGGCCGAGGCCTCGTCGTCGAGCAAGATCCGGCGCGAGCAGTATGGCGTCCGTACGTCCGGCGGCGGCGCCTCCTCGCCTCGCCCCGCCTTGCGCGCCGCTGACTCAGGCCGACCCCAACGCATGTCGCCCCTCCAGTCTTCAAGGTGGCTGACCTCCAGAAGCGCGGTCGCGTTAGCTGGGAGGAGTTTGTTGTCTTCGAGTCGCTGCTCAAGGTGCGGCCCGACCCTTGCTTGCGCGGCACGCGGGCCTGGTGCTGCGCCGCGCGCGGCAAAGCGCCCTCTCCTCGCCCGTGCACCTCGTGGGGCCTGAGCCAACCTGCTGACCTTTGTCCGGAATTCAATCCTTCCCCTTGTGCAGCTGCCCGACGCCGACTACCAGATCGCCTTCCACTACTTCGACCAGTGCGTCCGCGCTGGCCGCGAGCAGCCTTGAGGCTTCGCGCTGATCTCCTGGCTTCCGTTTGCAAGGGACGGCTCTGGCTCGATAACCTTTGACGAGTTCAAGGACGTCTTCTCGTCTGCCATCGGCCCCGACGCGATCCCCTTTGACTTCGACAGCGAATGGGTTCGGCTCTACATCGGCAAGAAGAACGTCATCGGCTGTGCGTCAGGCGCGCGCGCGAGCGAAATGCTGCCCTGGCCGGAGGGCTAATCTGGCTTCTGTCCTGCTTTTGGCGACGCAGATGCTGAGTTCAGCCAGCTGATGAAGGGCCTGCAGGGCGAGCGGCTCCGGCAGGCGTTCCGCTACTTTGACAAGGATCGCTCGGGCTACATCTCGCCGGAGGAGTTTAAGCGCATCATCATCGAGATTGCCCGGCACAAGCTGAGCGATTCGGTCCTCGACCGCCTGCCCACACTCTGTCTGCTTAGTCCCGGCCAGAAGATCAGCTACGCCGAAGCCAAGGCGTTCCACAACGTCCTGCGCGACATGACGCTGATCGAGCGTCTCATCCAGGACGGTGCGGTTCGAGTCCCTTGACACGCGTGGAAGCAGAGCTCATCACTGATGCTTGCGCTCTCCGCTTCACCCGCCGCTTCAGCTGTCGCACACAGCAAGGACGGCAAGATTGACGTCCACGACCTGCTTAACCACTCTGCGGCAGAGTCTCGCTACACCAACATCTCGCCCCTTGAAGCCAACCTCGTCTGGCACTTTGCCTCTCGCGGACGAGGCCCGCAGACCCGGCTGGACCTCGACGACTTCCGCGCGCTACTTGACGAGCAGGTCAGTTCTTCAGGGCCGCGCATCCCGTGATCAAGTCGGATCTGACCGGTTTAACCTGTGGTGCGCACGCAGTGGGAGCAACCGCAAGCCGTCGAAGACGCACACACGACCGGCGGCAGCGCCGCCTCGACAACGGCAGCGTTCGCCGAGAAGCTCTACGCCTTCATCCAGGGCGGCATCGGCGGCGGTGCCGGTGCTTTCGTCGTCTAGTGCGTCCCCCAGCCCTATGGGTCGCTCGAACCGTTAAGTTCGATGTCTGACACTGTTTGCGCGCCTCCCTTGACTCCCCTCGCCCGATCAGCCCCATGTGAGACCCTCTTTCGCCGAGACTTTTTGTACTCCTCGTGCCTCGCATGCTGATATCCTTTGACTGGCCAGCGACATGGTGAAGACGCGGCTGCAGAACCAGCGCTCGACGGTCGTCGGCGAGGTCCTGTATAAAAACTGGTGGGATTGCGTCAAGAAGATCTTTCGCAACGAGGGCGGTATCCGCGGCTTCTATAAGGGCCTGCTGCCGCAGATGATTGTGGGTGGACGCCAATGTGCGCCCCGCTTCGTGCTCGCTCGCTGACACTCAACCCCCAATCGACTCTCAGGGCGTCGCGCCGGAAAAAGCCATCAAGGTGGACCTCCCCGTGGTCTGCATCCTTGGCAAAGCCAAGCTTGGCACTGACTCCTTGCTTTCACCCGTCCCCCTCGCAGCTCACACTAAACGACCTCGTCCGACGGCGCTTCACGGACCCGGAGACCGGTCGCATCAAGCTGTGGCAGGAGCTCGTCGCCGGCGGTGCGGCGGGAGCGGGTCAGGTCGTGCGTCGGCCTCGTACCGCCGGAAGCGATTTGCATACGCCTGCTGACCGACTTACTGAGCTTCGCCTCAAGCGTAGATCGTCACAAACCCGCTCGAGATCACCAAGATCCGACTGCAGATGCAGGGCGAGCTCGCCAAGGATGGCGTCCAGGTCGCCCGCGGCGTCATCCCGATCATCCGCTCACTCGGTCTCGTCGGCCTCTACAAGGGCGCCGGCGCGTGCCTCCTCCGCGACGCACCCTTCTCGCTCATCTACTTTACCTCGTACGCCCATCTCAAGAAAGACCTCTTTGGCGAGGGCAAGAACGGCAAGCAGCTGTCGAACCTCGAGACGCTGCTTGCGGCCGGCATGGGCGGCATGCCGGCCGCCTACCTTACGACGCCGGCCGACGTCGTCAAGACACGGCTTCAGACCGAGGCGCGCGCCGGACAGACCCACGTTGGTTGCCCCTTTCGCTTGCGATCCTGCCCTGCTCCGCCAACTGACCTTTTCTCCTTGCCTCCCAGTACAAAGGCATGTTTGACGCCTTCGCCGTCATCACCAAGGAGGAGGGCGCCAAAGCCCTCTTCAAGGGCGGCGTCGCCCGTGTCATCCGGAGTTCGCCACAGTTCGCCGTCACGCTCGCCGTCTACGAGTGGCTTAAGAAGACGTTCCCCTTCCCATACGGCGACAAACCGCTGGCGGGGCCCTCGTTCTCGAGCCCACTTGCCGGCGGATTGTTCGGTCGGCCCGACTACGACATCACCCGCCTCCGGGCACGCGCAGGACTCCGCATCTTGCTCGACTGCCATGAGGACTTTGGCCGGACGCGCGTCCAGCCTGTCGGCGGAAAGGGCGTCTTTGCGGCCAAGCCTCGGCCGGCGCCGCTCGCCTAGACTCGCCACATGCGCGCTGCTGCCCCGACTCGTCAAAATCTTCCCTCTCCGGCTTGGCCCCTAGAGTACGACTCACCATCCCCAACGGTACACTTTTCTGTCAATCCTCACTCGCCTTCCC
>Ga0308160_10002951_pt1 | contig 19753 bp, 17 predicted proteins | sample PhyFR1_FD_201036 | JGI IMG/M metagenome (GOLD analysis project Ga0308160, IMG submission 201036) | Phyllosphere microbial communities from UC Gill Tract Community Farm, Albany, California, United States - DLSLF.R1 | ecosystem: Host-associated > Plants > Phyllosphere > Unclassified | place: USA...
ACTTGCCGTTCTTATTATTCTTGATTGCCGGCTTGATGGCATTCTCGACAGGAACAAGTTGGGGCACATTCGGGATCATGTTGCCAATCGGTGCGGATCTCGTCATGGCTGTCGATGCCTCACTCTTGTTACCGACGCTTGCTGCCGTTCTTGCTGGATCTGTCTTCGGTGACCATTGTTCACCGATTTCCGATACGACGATCCTCAGTTCGACAGGGGCTGGATCACATCATATCGACCACGTTACGACACAGTTACCGTATGCGCTAGTCGGTGCCGTCACTGCAGCAGTCGGTTATTTAGTCATCGGTTTCACGGAGTCTTCGGTCTTCGGTTTCATCGGAGCTCTTGTCACATTCGTACTCTTCATCGTCGTCTTGAACGTTCTCTCAAAAAAAGGAGAAACCGCTTCGGATTTACAGACGGATTAATGTAGCATTTTACGAAAAAAGGCATTGGATGCGCGCATCCAATGCCTTTTTTATATCTATTCGTTTCACACCATCAGTAAACACACATCATTCGCAAACGCTACTGGATCCTCGAGTGGAAGCCCTTCGACAAGCAATGCTTGTTGATACATCAGTTTGGTATAGCGCTCGAATTTCGAACGATCGTTTTGATACGCCGTTTCAAGAGAGTGGAATACCGCGTGTGACGGATTCAATTCAAGAATCTTGACCGCTTCTACCCCTTCGTTATTCGGCATCGCCTTCAGGATTTTCTCCATCTCGATCGAGACGGCGCCATCCGTCGCAAAACAGACGGGATGCGATTTGAGACGCGTCGATGCCTTAACTTCCTTGACTTGTCCACTTAGCACTTCCTGCATCGCTTGGAACATCTCTGCTTGTGCACCCGTCGTCTCCGCTTCTTCTGCTTCAATCCCTAGATCGCTGCTCGTGACCGACTTGAACGTCTTCTCGTTGTACGTCACGAGCATCTGGATCGCGAACTCATCGATCTCTTCCGTGAAGTACAAGATGTCGTATCCTTTATCACGGACGAGCTCGGATTGTGGTAACTTATCTAAACGATTCGTACTCTCACCAGCGGCGTAGTAGATATGCGCTTGATCTTCTGGCATCGCTGCGACGTATTCCGCGAGTGTGATCAACTTCTTCTCTTTCGCCGAGTAGAAGAGGATGAGGTCCTGCACCTGTTCCTTGTGCATGCCGTAATCATTGTACATACCGAACTTCAGCTGACGTCCGAACGCTTGATAGAACGTTTCGTACTTCGCGCGATCTTCACGCAAGAGGGCTTCAAGTTGTGTCTTGATCTTACTTTGGATGTTTTTCGCGATCAGCTTCAATTGACGATCGTGTTGTAGAAGTTCACGCGAGATGTTGAGCGATAAGTCCTCCGAGTCGACCATTCCTTTGACGAAACTGAAATGGTCCGGCAGCAAGTCACTGCATTTTTCCATGATCAAGACACCATTCGCATAAAGCTCGAGACCTTTTTCAAATTCCTTCGAATAATAATCGTACGGTGCCTGCTCCGGAATGAATAAGATCGATTGATAACGAACGGCACCATCGACACTGATATGAATGTGTTTTGCCGGTGTGTCAAAACCATACCGCTTCTCTTGGTAGAAGTTCGTATAGTCCTTGTCTGTCAATTCCCGTTTGTTCTTCCGCCAGATCGGCACCATGCTGTTGATCGTCTTGACGACTTCGACCTCTTCCGTCTCATCACTGCCTTCGATTGGCTGACGTTCGAGTTCCTTCATCTCGATCGGATAACGGATGAAGTCCGAGTATTTTTTGATGATACTGCGCAAACGATATGTCTCGAGGTATTCGTCATACGATTCTTCTTCCTCGTTCGCCTTGATGTGGAGCGTAATCTCCGTTCCGACGGTTTCTTTGTCGACCTCCTCGATCGTATAACCTTCGACACCACGAGATTCCCATTTATAAGCGACTGCACTGCCGAACGGTTTCGTAACGACGGTGACGACGTCTGCGACCATGAATGCAGAATAGAATCCGACACCGAATTGACCAATGATATCATGACCATCTTGTGCCTCGTTCTCTGCCTTGAAGGCAAGCGATCCACTCTTCGCGATCGTACCGAGATTCTCTTCTAGTTCTTCTTTCGTCATTCCGATTCCCGTATCACGAATGATCAGTTGACGCGCTTCTTTGTTTGGTTCAATCGTAATTTTGTAGTGTTCCTTCTCGAACGAAATCGTCTCGTCCGTCAATGCTTTATAGTACATCTTATCCATGGCGTCACTTGCATTCGAGATCAATTCGCGCAGGAAAATCTCCTTATGCGTATAGATGGAATGAATCATCATCTCCAGCAATCGTTTTGATTCCGCCTTAAATTGTTTCGTTTCCATGCTCATTCTGCCTCCCTTTTTTAGCACTCAATCATATAGAGTGCTAATTCATCTCCTATTATTAGGGAGTTCGAAATATCTGTCAATCTCCTTTTTCACTGTATGTCGCGACTTTTTCAAAGACAATCTCTCCAATTTGACGTAAGTGCTCTGCTGACCCGTAGGTGCCATGACTGACGCCGTTTTCATCCTTTCGATTACCGAGACCGATGAACTGCTCACTTGGTTTGAAGTGGAGCCCGACAACGGGTACCTGAAATCGTGACGAGACGCCGACTTGAAAAATCGCGTCCGGATAATCCGTCGGTCGATAGATCGTCCAATCGATGTCTGGTTCAAGCTTCGCAAATCGTTCCGTGTGTTCCTTCCCGAGCAGGATGATTCCTTTTATCGAAAACAGTTCGAGCAGGCGTAACAAAAATGTCTGACCGAACGGACTATCTTCCAACACTCTGCGTTCTTTGATTGCTCCCATGTAGTGGTGTGTCGGAAACGGGAAAAAATCCAAGTGAATGACTGGATCAAACGTCTTCTCGTAAAACGACGCACCCAATCCATTCAAGAATCCTTCGAGCTTACCGCCACCTGGTCGACCGAACCAGGTTCGGTACACATTTGGTTGTTTGAAGTAACGATTGAAGCGTCGGATCGATTCCGTCAATGTCTCTTCTTGTAAATACGCATTCCACGTCATGGATTGTGGACGTATGAAAAGTGGACCGTGCTCGTCAAATCGTAATGCACCTGTTCGGTCTAAAAACTGCGATCGGGATGGGTTCGTCGCGATCGTTACCCAACTGCTACGCGTCGCATCACCAAACCAGAGGACAGGTGTCGTTTGGTCGATCAATTCACTTGCAAATGCACTCTTCTCGAGTGTCATTTGGTACTGGACGGCTTCGTGTAATAATTTTTTGGCAAGATGCCATTGATCGGATGTCAGCGTTCTCATCTCCCTTTTTACAGCGATTGTGCTGTTGTAGATGTACCCCCTATCCACCAACACTAGACGCATCGATGGGTTTAATCTCTATTTCTCCGGGAATGTTTCATAAGGTGAACGATATGACTTAGGAGGGATTTAGCAATGGGTAGACTCGAGCAAAAAGTAGCTGTCATTACCGGCTCGGCAACAGGGATTGGACAAGCGACCGCCCTTGTCTTCGCAGAACAGGGAGCAACGGTCATCTGTGCCGATGTCTCACTTGAAAAAGCAAAACAAACAGTAGAACAGATTACACAACACGGTGGAAAAGCGGAAGCCGTCCATGTTGACGTCTCAGACGTCGAGAGTGTCGAGCAACTTGCGAAGCACATCAAAGAGACATACGGTACGGTCGACGTCCTCTTCAATAATGCCGGAATCGATGAACAAGGCGGGAAAGTCCATGAGTATCCCATCGATCTCTTCGATCGGATCATCGCGGTCGACTTGCGCGGTACATTCCTCGTCAGTAAATTCTTGATTCCACTCATGCTTGATAACGGTGGTTCAATCATCAATACATCATCGATGTCTGGTCGTGCAGCTGACTTGAACCGGTCCGGTTATAACGCAGCGAAAGGCGGGATTGCGAACTTCACACGCGCGATGGCAATCGATTATGCGCGTCATGGCATTCGTGTCAATTCGTTGTCGCCAGGAACAATCGAAACACCACTCATCGATACACTTGTTGGTGAAAAAGAAAAAGAGCAAGGTAAACAGTTCCGCGATGCGAACGCTTGGATCACACCACTCGGACGACTCGGTAAACCACGCGAGATGGCAACGGTCGCCCTCTTCCTTGCTTCTGACGACAGCTCATATGTCACAGGTGAGGACATCACAGCAGACGGCGGTATCATGGCTTATACATGGCCGGGAGAGATGTTAATCGATTCGAAATGGAAAGACGAAGCAGAAAAAAGTGAATGAGCAAGGTACGGTGTAACCCTCTGGTTGCACCGTTTTCTTTTATCTCAAGACGTTCAGCCCCGTAAATTATTTTACGAATTCGTTTACCTCCCTGAAGTATTTTTATCAGGGTACAGGATAGGTAAAGGGGGAAATACTTATGCAAACAGCAATTACTTACTTACAACGGTGTCTTCAAATTCCAAGCGTCAACCCAATGGACGGAGAAGAAGTCGTCGCACGTTATGTGTACGATGTACTGGTTGATCATCAGATCTCGACAGAATGGATTGAAGTCTCACCAAAACGAATCTGTCTCGTCGCGATCGTTCCTGCGAGCGAGGAATTTTCACGTCCTGCTGTACTCGGATTATCTGGTCATCTCGATACGGTTCCTGTCCAAGGAGACGGCTGGACGAAAGATCCATACGGTGGTGAAATCGAAGACGGACGCATTTATGGTCGTGGGGCTTCAGATATGAAATCAGGTGTCATGGCGATGGTGCAAGCGCTCATTCAATACAAGGAACGTCAAAACCGTCCGAACACCGTCAAACTTCTGATTACATCCGATGAAGAGAATGGAATGACAGGAGCTCGTCATTTGACCGAACAAGGGTATGCGGATGATTTAGATGCTCTACTAATCACAGAACCGACGAGTGGGATGATCGGTTATGCACAAAAAGGTGTCGTCGGGATCGAAGTGACATGCCGCGGGAAAAGTGCACACAGTTCTGCCCCGCAACTGGGACGTAATGCGATTGATGACATGTATCGTGTCATTCAGGAAGTGAAATCGGAACGCTTCTCGATCACGACGAATCATCACTCGGCACTCGGTCCGGTCGTAGCGTCAATCACATCGATTTCAGGAGGCGAGGGACCAAACGTCGTTCCGAGTCAGGCTTCGTTTTATATGGATATCCGGACGATTCCTGGATTCGGTCGAGCGGACGTACTTGCTGCCTTTACGGATATTGAGCGTCGACTTGTTGTAGAAGATCCCGACTTTGACATGAGCGTGACCGTCATTAAGGATATTCCTTCTTGTGAAACCGATGAACAAGCACCTTTCTTACAACAGATCGCAGATACGATGGAACAGGTCAGCGGCGTGACACCACGAAAAATCGCCATCCCAGGTGGAACGGATGGTGCGATGTTCAGCCAAGCGAAAAAAGCATTTCCGATTGCGATTGCTTCTTTCCATGATTTTCGTCTCGCGCATCAAGTCGATGAGTCGATTCCGTTATCCGAGTATGAACAAACGATTGCGTTTTGCTTCAACTTGATCAACACACCATTACATCAATCACTTCCATCGCTTTAAATAAAAAAGGAACGACTTTCAGGTGCAATACCTAAAGTCGTTCCTTTTACTTTTACTGTGTTTAGTTTAGTACACACCAAGCTGTGCCAACGCCTCACTTAAATAACTTTGATCACTACGAAACTCTTGACTTGTTCGTCCGTCAGACCAACTGATGAAAACACGACCAAGCCGGTCATATCGTAAACGGAGACGAATCACGCCCTGCTCGAATACGACTTCACCGTGTAACGACTCATGGACGCGAGCAAAGGCACGGATGAACAGATCATATTCGTCAAATGAAACTGAAATGTTGTGTTCACTATCTTGTCCCTTCATCTGAATCGTTAGTTCTTCTTGTGTTGGATAGACATGTAAGATGTCCCATGATACACTGCTTTCTTCTCCTCGAAACACGATGCGATGCTTCATTCGATTTCCACCTCTGAGCCACAGGATATTTACTAGCACTTCTCGAAAGTAATCAATATCTTTTTCATTCGAAAGGAGTCTGCTTATGCCTGATACGCCAAAGACAGGTCCTACCGAACAGTCCGTTGATGCCTTTCTGGCACAAGTCGAACCACCACTACGTCAAGCAGATGGTATCACGTTACGTCAGTTCTTCGAAGATGTCACGGGATACGAAGCCGTCATTTGGGGGTCTTCCTTGATTGGTTTTGGTGCCTATCATTATCGCTATGCCTCTGGTCACGAGGGCGACAGCTTTTATGTCGGCTTTTCTCCGCGCAAGACGAACCTCGTCCTTTACCTCGCGCTTGGTGAAGACGATGTATCGGAACGACTGCTTGCCACTCTCGGTACGTATCGACGCGGCAAGTCCTGCCTCTACGTAAAACGACTGACTGACATCGATTTAAACGTCCTTCGGGAAATGATTGAGCACTCGATCCGCACGTTAAAAGACATGTACCCGTCTTGATTTCAATCAAAAACAGCCGAAGCGGATTCGCTTCGGCTGTTTTTTGAAATTAATGTCCGCCTTCTGTCCGATCGATATGGCGAATGTGTTTGAGATTGACCCCGATGATGATGACGGATAAGAGGACGAAGCCACTCCCGACATAAAATGGTAAGTTTGCGTTGAAGATTTCAGCCAATTTCCCGGCCATGAATGGCGCGATGGCTGCCCCGAGAAAACGTAGGAAACTGTATGCCGCAGATGCTGTCGAACGTTCGACAGGTGCTGCGTCCATGACAGCTGTCGTGATGAGCGTGTTGTTATTCCCAAGCACGGCTCCCGCCAAGATGACACAGACGATGACGACGGCTGGTGTTTCCGTGAAGATCCCCATTAATAGAAGCAAGATTGCGAATGTGATCAACATCATGACCATCGCTTTGATTGTTCCGAACCATTGTTTCAGTTTCGGAGCCGTTAAGACCGATGTGATCGCAAGCAACATTCCCCAACCGAGGAAAACGAATCCGAGTCCTTGCGCTGGTAGTTTCATGACGAATGGTGCATAGGCCATGATTGTAAAGAACCCAACGTTATAAAGTGCCGCCACGATCCCGAGCGTCAAGAGTGAACGATGCTTCATCGCTTGAAACGGTGCATTTAATGATAACTTCTGTTTCGGTGCGACAGATGCTGCTGGTTTTGGCATCAAGAAGAGCAAGACGAGGAATGCGATGACCATGATTGTCGCAACACCCATGAATGGAGCGCGCCATGTGATTGAACCGAGCGTTCCACCTAACAATGGTCCAATCGAAATCCCGAGACCAACGGCTGCTTCATATAAAATGATCGCTTTTGCTGTTCCGCCTGATGATAGCGAAACGATCGCAGCGAGTGCTGTTGCGACGAACAAAGCGTTCCCAAGTCCCCATCCCCCGCGTAACGCGACGAGCGTCCAAATGCTGTCTGCTTGCGAAGCAAAACCAGCAACGATTGCGATGACGGCAATCCCGAGCATCAATGTTCCTTTTTGACCAATCCGTGATGAGATCGCGCCTGTAATTAACATCGCGAATGCCATGACGGCGTTATAACTTGTAAATAAGAGCGTTACTTCACTTTTTGACGCTTCTAAATTCTCGGCAATCGTCGGTAAGACAGGATTGACGAGCCCCATTCCCATGAATGCTGTAATACTGGCGAAAAAGACTGCCCAGACAGCAACCGGTTGATGGAATAATCCATGTTTGCTTTCTGCTAATACCGTTTCCGGCTCAAGCGTCGTTGTTTTTTCAGCAAGTGCCATAGTGTCCCTTCTTTCTATTGAATGTGTTACATGAACTGTTTAAACGAATGGCGAATGACGTCGCCTCGACTAATAATCCCAACAAGACGTCCTGCTTTAAGGATTGGAAGCTTTTTGATCCGTTTTGCGCCAAGTGTCGCCGCAATCTCTTCCATTTCGGTGTCAGCGTCCGCTGTTACGACTTTCCGGCGTGCCAGTTCCATGACAGGTCGGTTCAAGATATGACGAATCCGGTCTTCATAATCTTCTTCGTCTCCTTTGATGACATCTACATATAAGAATGTATCGACGATGATGTCCTTGTGTTTTCCGATCGCGCGCATGATATCTCCGTCACTGATATATCCGACGACTTCTTGCTCAGCATTGATGACAGGAACGCCGCTAATACCAGACTGAATGAATCGTTCGATGACCGTCCGAATCAGATCTGTATCGTTTACCGTGATGACTTCTTGTTTCATCGACTCATTAGCTTTCATCTGAATTCTCCTTTGTCGTTCGTTTCTCATATAAAAAGTTGTATGATACAATTAAAAGAACAAAAATGATTGTATAATACAACTACAACTCTGTCAAGCCTCCTGCTTTTCGGATTGACAGCTTATCCACATTGGGTAATCATGAGGGACAGAGAGACTTTTTTGAAAGGGGAGATACCCGATGTCTCAACAAGCACTCGAAACCATTGAATTGGAGTTAGCGATCCTGATCCGGCGCTTGACGACAGCGACGGCAGACAATCGTAATTTGGATCGTGCTTCCTACCTGTTACTGCGACAATTAGCGGATTCCGGTAAGGTCGGTGTTAAAACACTTGCCCGTGAACTTCAGCTTGATGTCTCGACCGTCAGTCGCCAAGCTGCGGCACTCGATCAGAAGCAACTTGTTGAAAAAGTAAAAGATCCGACAGATGGACGTGCCTTCTTCTATCACATCACAGATAAAGGACAAGAAGAGCTCACGATTTACCGGACAGCGCGCCTCGCGAGCATCGAACGTCTCCTGACGGACTGGCCATCGGATGATGCCGAAGATTTTGGACGCCTGCTCCAACAATTTAATCGTGCCTTGCGCGAACGATAACGGAATCACACCATTAAAAAAACGGATGCGAAATCAATCGATTTCGCGTCCGTTTTTTCGTCATTATTCATGATGTATGAGTAACCTGACAAACCGAACGAATTTGTGCGATGTGTTCAGGTGACGTTCGGCAACAACCACCGATCAATCGTGCCCCTGCCTCATACCATGTCTTCGCGACGGTTTGGAACGACGTACACTGATTCGTACCCGACCATGTTTTTGCGACCGGATCATAGACCTCACCAGAGTTCGGATAGACGATGATTGGCACGTCCGTCAACGCCTTGACGTGACGGATAAAGTCAGTCGCGTAAGATGCCGGAAAACAATTTGCACCGATTGCTGCCAGTTGCGGGTGTTGTCCAACCGTCTCAATACACGTCGCAAGTGCCGTTCCTTCACTGATATGTGTCGCATCTTGAAGCGAGAACGTCAGCCAAGCAGACACTTCTGGGTACGCTTCAAGTATCCGGAACAACACGACCGCTTCCTCGAGCGACGGAATCGTCTCGAATGCCAGCAGATCCGCTCCTGCTTCAATCAACGCTTCGATACGTGGTCTGTGAAAGGCTTCTAGCACATCTGCTGACACCCCGTAATGACCGCGATACTCAGAGCCATCTGCTAAGTAGGCACCATAAGGACCCACTGATCCCGCGATTAATGCGTCACTCTTTCCGCTACGCGAGCGTGCATTTTGCGCCAAGGTGACTGTTTTTCGAATCAGCGCCTGTGCTTCCTCTGTCTTAATATGACGTTGCTTGAATCCTTCAATACTTGCTTGATAGCTTGAAGTGATGGCAACATCGGCACCTACTTCAAAGTAGTCACGATGGACGTGTTCGATCTGTTCCGGTGCTTCGATTAAGAGACGTGCTGACCAAAGCGGGTCGTTCAGGTCGAATCCCTTCTGTTCAAGTTCGGTTGCAAGGGCACCATCTAAAATGAGAAAGGGAACTTCCTGTAATCGTTGATCAACTGGATTTTTGATTCGGGACATCTTCAACACTCCGTTTCTGAGAAGAATTCGTGAACGCATGAACGACATAACAGATCACGATGAATGGAATACCACAGTACAAGGCAATGCGTTGGGTCGGATCAAATCCGATACCAATCAGGGAAATCAAACAAACGACGAAAGCAACGATCGGGACGAATGGAAAGAGTGGTGTGCGATAGACCAATTCGTCGACCGTATGCCCTTCACGGAGGAATTGTTTCCGGAAGCGATACTGGGCAACGCTGATACTCATCCAAACGACGACGACAGCGAGACCGGAAATCGAGACGAGCGCAATATAGACACTTCCTGCTGCATAGATGCTAGACAGCAAGGCAAGTCCTCCGCCAAGCATGCTGAACAATACGGCTCGTAGTGGCACCCCATTTGGCGTCACCTGGGCGAAGAAGCGTGGAATCATGCGTTCGTTCGCAAGCGACCAGAGCATCCGAGAGGCGGCGTAAAGTCCAGAGTTCGCTGCCGACAAGATCGCTGTCAAAATGACGAAGTTCATCACGTCTGCTGCGTAAGGAATTCCGATTCGTTCAAACACGGCGACGAACGGACTTTCGAGTACGCCTTTCCCTTCCGTTGGCAACAAGACGGCTAACACGATGATCGTACCGACGAAAAAGAGAACCAGTCGTAAAATCGTCGTCCGGATCGCAAGCGGAATCGTCCGTTTCGGATCGACTGCTTCACCTGCTGCTACACCGATCAGTTCCGTTCCCGAGTAAGCAAAGTTCACGGCAAGCATCGTCATGAAGATGACGAAAGCGCCATTTGGGAACAACCCGCCTTCGGTTAACGAAGAAAAGAATGGAGCCGGACTACCATCTTGCAGTGGAATGAAGCCGACGATCGCTCCCGCACCAAGTAAAATGAAAGCAATGATCGTCACGACCTTAATCGCTGAAAACCAAAACTCGACTTCAGCGAACACGCGGACCTTCAAGACGTTGATACCAAGGATCATCGCAGCGAATAAGGCGCTGAACACCCACACCGGAATCGACGGGAACCAACGTTGCATCAAAATACCTGCTGCCGTGAATTCTGAACCAAGGGCGACCGTCCACGTCAGCCAGTAGAGCCAGGCGACTGTGTAACCGGTACCGGGTCCGATGTAATTCGTTGCGTATTTATGAAATGAACCGGTTTCCGGCATGTGCACGGCGAGTTCACCGAGACTTAACATAACTAAGTAGACGACGACTGCCCCAATCAAATACGACAAAATCGTCCCGACCCGTCCTGCTTGTTCTAACGTATAACCTGTACTTAAAAACAATCCTGTTCCAATGACACCACCTAACGACAGCATAATCAGATGACGTGATTCCATCTTGCGTCGAAAAGCCCCACTCGTTTTCATGAATTCGTTTCCTCCTCATTCCACCTATTTCAAACAAAAAACGCATCCTCACGGATGCGTCGGTCGACAATTCGGAAATCTTATCGATCGGGTGCAGCACCCGCAGGAATTAGCACAGTATCTTTCGACCTGTTGCTGAGGTTTCATAGGGCCAGTCCCTCCACCTCTCTGGATAAGTATGTAATTGTTCCTAACCCTATCAAGTCTTTTTCGAATTGTCAACACAATTCAGAATACTTCTACCCAAAAAACATTCCGCATCGTATCGTTCCGGAATGTTTGGAGGTCTTATTTTTTGGCGAATAAATCCGCTGTTTTCAAGGCTGCACGAACCGCTTTCCGGTTCAATGTCCCTTGCTGATGTTTCATTTTCTTCGTTTGGGCAGCCAGTTGCGCTTTGAGCGCCGCAATCTCTTGATCCTTTTGAGCCGTTCCTGTTTGTTTCTGCAATGCTTTGATTTTCTTATCTTTTTCAGCTAATTGTGCTTTTGTTTGTTTTTGCGCATCCGCAATCTTCTTCTCTTGTTCCGGGAAGAACCGTTCGAAACGGGCGACTGCTTCTTCAAGACTTACGCCAGAAATCGGCTGGACTGGTGGGAGCAACTCAGTTTGCGCCATTTGACGGTCAAACGGTACATTCTCAGGATAGTTCGTCTCTTGATAGATATGCTCAAGATCATTCACGTTCAAGAAGTCAACGAAGTTGTCGAAGTTACGCGCTTGAACACGTGCTGGACTTTGGAAGTCAGCGTTGGCTACGATGTCGGATAATTGTGTATCCGCTTTGATGTCGTTCGCCCAAATGTGCGTCAATTGATGGTAATCCGTCAATTCGCGCATCCGTGCATCTTTTGGAATGAGGATACTCGGCGTACCCGCAAGCGTCGCTGTGATGTTTCCGTGCAAGCGCGCACCAAAACTAAGGTCTGCTTGTCCGATGAAATCGAACCATGTCTGTGCGTTCAAGAAGAAACGGACCCGATCATTCATATAAGCAGGATCCGACATCTTCACCGGATAGTTCGTCACTGAAAGATCTGCGATCGGGTGCGTTCCTGTGTACGTTAACTTCAGTTCCTTCATCCACTGGGGAATGAAGTAATGATTCGGGTATTCTTCCATTCCGCGTGTAATGAAATCAAGGACGTTTTGTGGAGCCAAACGTGACGAGTTGACCGTAATCATCGACTCAGGTGTGATGTTCGTTTCACGGATGTGCAAGTCGCGACCAAACGCGTACATCGAAGGACATCCAATGACACGATGATCGATCCCTTCGCGGAAACCAAGACGTGTTAAGTATTTCGATGTGATCTCTCCGCGAAGACCAAGCATGCTTGAGCGCTCGAGAACGGCACTGACGAATGCTTTAACATCTTCATCGAATGGGAATCCACCATCTAAGTCTGGTTCAAACGGTGCACGTAATCCTACACCGATGACGACGACTGGAATCTTTAATTTTTTGATGAGACGTGTATATTTCCGTAACGTCGGTACGAATTCTTTTCGGAATGCGTCCGCTAACGGAATGACATAAAGATCAAAGTTGGCATTGATTTCGTCTGCCCGTTCTTCGTCGTAATAGTAATAGTCAGGTGTAATCGTCGTACCTTCTGTCATCAACGTCCGAAAGATACTGTATTGATAGATAAGATTTCCAACGTTTCCTCCAATGGAATTATGTTTCATCAAATAAGGAGCATCGAACTGTTCGAATGGTGTCATACCTGCACGAATAATAATACGTTTCATAATGGATAAACTTCCCCTCTCGTCTGCTTCATTCGTCCTCGCAAGAAAAAAAATACGGAAAAATATATTATCAGTTTTTTTCAATCTCATTAAGAATAGATGAATTTTATTTCGGAAGTCAACGATTCCTAAGGGAAACAGGTCTTTCGTCATCAAAACGAAACATTTGTATTACTCCATAATTTTTCTAAAATAGAAAAATGTAACTATTTAATCGTTTTGAGATACATGCGCAGATTCGCTTCGACTAATTTCAAGGCATTCATCTGATCAGTCGTAGAAGGCTTCAATAACGCACTGAAAAAATGTTCCACTTCGACGGGCTGACCCTTTTCCATGTCCCGTAACATCGACGATTTCATCGTGTTTTCCATTCCATGCATCTGTTTCAACAGCACCGCTTCTACATCGTCATTAAAGACTGCGCCTTGTTCTTCCATCGCCTGTTTCGCTTCCTTCATGACGTCTAGGATCATTTGACGCCCGACAGCTTCTTGCCGAATCGGACCAATAGCTGAGCGAAATAGCGTCGTCACGCCGGCGAATGTCGAAATGAAGAGATACTTTTGCCACATGTCATCCATGATATGCATCGAGTACGTCATTGGTGCCTTCGCTTTCGCAAAACACGCTGCGATCTCCTCTAGACGCGCTGTTGGTTTACCGGTTCGTGAACCAAACAACAGCCGATGGGACGGGCTTGTCTGTAAAATGCGCCCTTCTGCATCAAGCGTCGACTCAATGAAGCAAAGACCTCCTAGTACTCGATCTTCTCCAAAGACTTCTGTTAACCGTCGTATGTGTTGCATGCCGTTCAACAAAGGAATGATGTACGTCTCGCTCGAAACGAATGGCGCAAGGTCCTGTAGGACGTCATCTAAGTGATAGGCTTTCGTCGAAAGCAAGATGACATCAAATGCACGATCCGGTCGCATGTCTCGTGTTATCAACTGAGGTGTAATCGCGATATCACCATGAGGACTAGTGATGTGTAGTCCTGTTTTTTGTAGTTGTTCATATCGATTCGGACGGACAAGGAAGGTCACCTGTTCTCCTTGCTCAGCAAGACGACCTCCGAAATATCCTCCAACTGCCCCTGCACCTACAACTAACATGTTCATATGTACTACCTCCTCCTTACCCGTTCTGTGCGTTGCTTACTCCTTCACCCTAACATATTTGGAACCGATTTCCTGGTTTCTGCGTGGATCGATTCGTTTTAAGTTAAGCGTTTGCATTTTAGAAAAAAACGTATATACTAACTTGTATACAAGTATACTCACTTTAGAAATCAGGTGATTCCATGTCAGAACTGTTATACCCCTTGAAGTGGTTAGCAAAAGCTTCCGCCGGAGATCGTGTCGCACACGAGCTACGGATGCGCATCATTTCAGGAAAGATTGAAAGCGGTACCATTTTATCTGAGAACAAATTAGCCTCTGATTTTTCAGTCAGTCGCTCGCCTGTCCGCGATGCGTTAAAGGTCCTTGCATCCGAACAATTGATTCGTCTCGAGCGAATGGGAGCGGTCGTCGTCGGTTTGTCCGAGCGCGACATTCAGGAAATCTATGATGTCCGGCTACTCATCGAAACGTTCGTCTTCGAACGACTCGTTAAGATCGAACGGTCTGAACTTGTCCGTGAACTCAGTAAGATTCTCGAAATGATGAAGGTTGCCATCAAATATAAGGATGCCGATGAATTCTCCTTCCAGGACGTACTTTTTCATGAAACGATCATCCGCTCGATTGATCATGGATATGTCAGCATGATTTGGCAAAATCTCAAACCGGTCATGGAAAGTTTCATCCTCCTATCGATGCGGGTACGATTCGAGGAAGACATCGAAGACTTCGAACGCATCCTCGCGAACCACGCCTTGTACATTGAAGCGATCGAGACAGGGGATCGTGAACGGATGGTCGCTTCCTTACATCAGAACTTTGATGACGTCCAGGAAGTCGAAGATCTCTGGAAAACGCAACAAATGATGTCGAAAGGAGTCGATTCACATGACTGAATACATGTTAGGCGTCGATATCGGAACGACGAGTACGAAAGCGGTCTTATTTACGACAAAAGGAGAGGTCATCGGACAAACGAACGTCGGTTACCCGCTCCATACACCGAACCGCTCGACGGCGGAGCAGGATCCGGAAGAAATTTTTGATGCTGTACTCGAAGCCATCCGTTTGATCACGAAGCGTTATCCGAGCATGTCACCGAAGTTCGTCGCGTTCAGTAGTGCCATGCACAGTTTGATCGCAATGGACGCACAGCATCAACCATTGACTGCCTGCATCACGTGGGCAGACAGTCGGAGTGAAGCATGGTCGAACAAGATCAAGGAACAATATGGTCTATCGATCTATCACCGGACCGGGACACCGATCCACCCGATGTCACCGCTCAGCAAAATCAGTTGGCTCGTCGAAGATCGTCCGGAGCTCCACGCTCAAACGAAAAAATATGTCGGGATCAAGGAGTTCGTGTTCCAAAGACTGTTCGGCAGATATGTCATTGACCACTCTCTTGCTTCAGCAACCGGTCTCTTCAATATTCATGAATTAGGCTGGGATACGGGCGCGTTACACGTTGCTGGCATCGATGCGAGCTACTTATCAGAGCCGGTACCGACGACGACGTCATGTACTGGACTGAATGCCGATTACGCACGACAAATGGGACTTTCCATCGATACGCCGTTCCTAGTCGGTGCCAGTGATGGTGTCCTTTCTAACTTAGGTGTTAACGCGATTCGTAAAGGGGAAATTGCGATCACGATCGGGACAAGCGGCGCCATCCGAACGATTATTGATCGTCCACAGACCGATGAAAAAGGACGAACGTTCTGTTACGCCCTGACCGAGGACCACTGGGTCATCGGTGGTCCTGTCAACAATGGCGGAATGGTCTTACGGTGGATCCGAGATGAACTCGCTTCAGCAGAAGTCGAGACAGCAAAACGCCTCGGCATCGATCCGTACGCCGTCCTGACGAAGATTGCCGAACGCGTCCGTCCAGGATCCGACGGGCTATTGTTCCATCCTTACTTGTCCGGCGAACGAGCACCACTGTGGAATCCGGATGTCAGCGGTTCGTTCTTCGGTCTGACTCTCTCACACAAAAAAGAGCATATGATCCGGGCAGCACTAGAGGGTGTCATCTACAATCTGTATACCGTCTTCCTCGCCCTCGTCGAGTGCATGGATGGTCCCGTGACACGGATTCAGGCAACAGGTGGCTTTGCCCGGTCTGAAGTCTGGCGCCAAATGATGGCGGACATCTTCGAGTCGGAAGTCGTCATTCCGGAAAGTTTCGAAAGTTCATGTCTCGGTGCTTGTATTCTCGGACTGTATGCGACTGGGGAAGTCGATTCGTTCGAAGTCGTCTCCGAGATGATCGGGGAAACACATCGCCATGTACCAAATGAAGAAGCGATGCATGAATACCGTCAGCTCTTACCAATTTTCATTAGTCTGGCCCGGACATTGTCCGAGGATCACAAACGAATCGCTACGTATCAACGGAGTTTGATTCAAGAAGAAAACTAACATAATCTTTTGGGGGAAGTCATCATGCCATTAGTCATCGTAGGAATTGGGATCGTTGCGTTGCTCGTTCTCATCATGGGGTTGAAATTAAATACGTTTGTCTCACTCATCATCGTTTCCTTTGGCGTTGCATTACTGCTCGGCATGCCGCTCGATCAGATCGTCAAGACGATTGAAGCCGGTATCGGCGGAACGCTTGGTCACCTCGCACTAATCTTTGGTCTTGGTGCGATGCTTGGAAAGCTGATCGCTGACGCCGGGGGGGCGCAGCGAATCGCGATGACGCTTGTCGCCCGATTCGGGGAAAAGAACATCCAATGGGCGGTCGTCGTCGCTTCATTCATCATCGGGATCGCACTCTTCTTCGAAGTCGGACTCGTTCTGTTGATTCCAATCGTCTTTGCGATTTCACGTCAGCTCCGCGTCTCGATCCTATATCTCGGGATCCCGATGGTCGCAGCGCTGTCCGTCACGCACGGATTCTTACCGCCACACCCGGGTCCGACTGTCATCGCCGGGGAGTATAAAGCAAATATCGGGGAAGTCTTACTGTATGGTTTCATCGTTGCTGTTCCGACGGTCATCATCGCCGGTCCTATCTTTACAAAAATCGCCAAACGACTCGTTCCTGAATCGTTTACACGGACAGGAAACATCGCGTCACTCGGGGAACAAAAAGAATTTGATTTAGACGAGACACCAGGCTTCGGCATCAGTGTCTTCACGGCGATGCTACCGGTTCTTTTGATGTCGGTCGCAACAATCTTCACGCTTTTACAAGAAACACTCGGCTGGGGTGAAAACAGCGTCATCTCGGCAATCGAGTTCATCGGGAACGCCTCGACGGCGATGTTGATTTCATTACTCGTCGCGGTCTACACGATGGGGATCGCGCGTCAGATTCCGATGCAAACGGTCATGGAGTCTTGTACGACGGCGATCGCCCAAATCGGGATGATGCTATTGATCATCGGCGGTGGCGGTGCCTTCAAGCAAGTCTTGATCGACGGCGGTGTTGGGAAATACGTCGCACAATTATTTGAGGGATCAGCGTTATCTCCGATTCTACTCGCTTGGTTGATCGCTGCGATTCTCCGGATCTCACTTGGTTCCGCGACAGTCGCTGCCCTATCAACGGCAGGTCTCGTCATTCCGTTACTAGAGCAATCCGACGTCAACTTAGCGCTCGTCGTTCTCGCGACTGGTGCAGGTAGTCTGATCGCTTCACACGTCAATGATGCGGGCTTCTGGATGTTTAAAGAGTATTTCGGATTATCATTAAAAGAAACGTTTGCGACATGGACTGTGCTTGAGACGATCATTTCCGTTTGTGGACTTGGGTTCGTTCTTCTCCTCAGCCTCGTCGTCTAAAAAAAGGAGTCGTTCTACTTATGCAACATTCTATCGGAGTCATCGGTCTTGGTGTCATGGGCCGCAACTTAGCACTGAACATGGCGAGTCATCAAGAAGAAGTCGCCATCTATAACTACACACGTGATCTAACAGACGATCTCGTCGCACACGATGAAGGACTACCCCTTCATCCGTATTACGACATTGAAGCATTCGTTCAATCACTCGCTCGCCCACGTAAGATCTTCATGATGGTCACGGCTGGTAGCGCGATTGATTCAGTTATCGAATCGTTACTTCCGCATCTCGAAACAGGCGATATCATCATGGATGGTGGGAACTCTCACTTCCTCGATACAGAGCGTCGTTTCGACGAGTTACAACGCCACGGGATTGAATACATCGGTGTCGGTGTATCGGGTGGTGAAGTCGGTGCGCGGACCGGTCCTGCGATCATGCCGGGTGGATCGAAAGAAGCCTACGACCATGTCGCACCGATCTTGACGAAGATCGCCGCCCATGTCGAAGGAGATCCATGTTGTGTCTATATCGGTCCGAAGGGCGCTGGTCACTTCGTTAAAATGGTCCACAACGGGATTGAGTATGCTGACATGCAACTGATCGCGGAAGCATATAGCTTCCTCCGTTTCCGTCTCGGACTCGACGTCACGGAAGTTGCGGACATATTCGCCGAGTGGAATGCAGGCGAACTGAAGAGTTATCTGATTGAAATCACAGCGGACATCCTCCGGAAAACGGATGACGAGACAGGTCAACCGTTGATTGATGTCATTCTCGATCAGGCCGGTCAAAAAGGAACCGGAAAATGGACGAGCCTGCAAGCAATTGATAATGGCATCGCCTCTTCGATTATCACGGAAGCCTTGTTCGCACGTTACCTCTCGGCTGTTAAAGAAGAACGCGTCGCAGCGTCTGCTGTCCTAAAGGGACCAGAAGACCTGTCAACGCTTGAGCGAGACGCTTGGGTCGAACGGATTCGTCAAGCGCTTTATATGGGGAAAGTTGCCGCATACGCGCAAGGCTTCACCCAGTACCGAATGTCGTCTGAGTTGTATGACTGGAACTTACGCCTTGAGGAGATCGCCTTGATCTTCCGTGGTGGATGTATCATCCGGGCCGACTTCTTGAACGTCATCAGTGAAGCGTTTAAAAATGATGCGAACCTCTCGAACTTGATGCTCGCCCCGTTCTTCGCTGAGAAAGTACAAGCGTATCAAGAATCGTTACGTCACGTCGTTGCTGAGGGTGCTTTGTCTGGTTTCGCTCTACCGTGTCTCTCGACGTCGTTGACGTATTACGATAGCTACCGGACAGCGAATTCGAATGCCAACATGCTGCAAGCACAACGCGATTATTTCGGTGCTCATACGTATGCACGGACAGACCGCGAAGGGATCTTCCACACGGACTGGCAATAAAGAATACAGCTCCCGACTCCTGTTTCATTTAGGAGTCGGGATTTCTTTTTTTGTTCACACAATCTTTCCTGAAATAAGAAATTGCCGATTATACCTTGACAAAAGTGTTGGTCTATATGAAATTAGTATTAGATTAGAATTATTCTAGTGTGATAAATACAGATTCCTTGTATGCACTAGAACAGATTCTAAATATAGAACCCTTGAGGAGGATTTTTATCATGTCTTTAATCGGAAGTGAAGTAAAACCATTCAGCGCATCAGCATTCCACAACGGAGAATTCGTTGACCTAACGGATGCCAACCTTCGCGGTAAATGGAGTGTCGTATGTTTCTACCCTGCAGACTTTACATTCGTTTGCCCGACAGAACTCGAAGATCTC
>Ga0308160_10002952_pt1 | contig 19750 bp, 17 predicted proteins | sample PhyFR1_FD_201036 | JGI IMG/M metagenome (GOLD analysis project Ga0308160, IMG submission 201036) | Phyllosphere microbial communities from UC Gill Tract Community Farm, Albany, California, United States - DLSLF.R1 | ecosystem: Host-associated > Plants > Phyllosphere > Unclassified | place: USA...
GGTTGCTGCCCTGGTCGACCAGGAACCAGTCGATCCAGGCCGGGTCTTCCGGTTCGCAAATCAAGGTCACGCTGCCGGCCGCGTCGCCATTGGGCGTGATCGTCGCGCGGATCTGGTTGCGCCAGGTGGACAGGCGGGCCAGCGCGGCGCCGGCCGACGCATTGCCACCATACAAATCGGTGCGCTCGACCTTGGCCCGCACCTGCAGGCTGTCGCGGGCGCTGTCGACGGCGGTGACGCCGGGCAGTTCGCGGATCGCGGCGTCGATCATGTCGAACGCGTCGCCGGCCTCGAACGGGATCTCGATCTGGCGCCGCTGCCGGTTTGCCAGCGTGGCCGCGTTCGCGGTGCCGGCCAGCAGCCGCACGCGGCGGGTGTGCGAGAACGCGATCAGGAGCACCCAGCCGACCAGTGCAAACCCGAGCAGCGCGACATACCCCTCGATGTTCAGATCGATATCGTGCAGCACGGTGTCACCGATGAAAATACACAGCGCCAGGTACACGGCGCTCCAGGCAACGACCAGGCGACCGTGGTGAAAAAAACTCGACATCATGATGGGCTTTCAAGCGTGGAAGAATGACGCCAGCATAGGCAAGCCATGGTTCGCAAGACAGCATTATGCGACGAAGCCGTGGCTGGGCCGACGAAACCGGCCTTGGCGACATTTCCCGTCCGGCGCCGACCGGTGTTGCCAACGCGCCGCATTACAAATTTGCTGAGTATGCAAACAGGCACTGGCCGTACAATCGCGCCTTTCCGCTTGTTGATAGAGAGGTCGTCGAGATGTCCATCCCCCGTAACGTCATTGCCATTGCCGCAACCATTGCCGCCACTGTCGCCGCCGCATCCGCCCACGCCGAGATCGGCGTGGGCGTCACCGCCACCCTGGGCACGACCGGCGCGGGCGTCCATCTGGTGGTGCCGATGGAACGCACGCTCAATGGCCGTTTCGGCATCAACTACTACAAGCACGACTTCGACAAGCGTTCGGGCGGCATCGATTACGACGGCGACGCCAAGCTGCAGACGTTCGACGCGCTGTTCGACTGGTATGCATTCGCCGACACGCCGTTGCGCCTCACCGCTGGCGTGGTCTACAACGGCAACGAAGTGACGGCCAGGGCGCGGCCGAACAGCAACGGTCGCTACCTCATCAATGGTCAGAGCTACAGCGCGGCAGATGTCGGCACGCTCGATGGCAACGTCGACTTCCGCAAGGCAGCGCCCTACTTCGGCATCGGCTGGGGCAATGCCCTCACGCCGAACAAGCGCTGGAACGTCAGCGCCGATCTCGGCGCCTTCTACCAGGGCAAGGGCCAGGTCGATCTGATCAGCCGCGGTTGCCGTACGTCGCAGGCCGTGTGCGCCGTGCTGGTCCGTGACGTCGCCGTCGAAGAAGCGCGCCTGACGAACGAACTGGCCGACCACAAGTTCTTCCCCGTGCTACGCGCCAGCGTGTCGTACAGCTTCTGACGCGCTCGCGCCAACCTTCCCGCTCCGGGGCGCTTGCCATCAACTAAGACTTTCCAAATTGATCACGAACTCGTACACTGGCCTGTACTGACAGCTCATCTTTAGCGAGCGAGCGTCAGACGTCGTTATCCAGAATTCTTGCAGAACATGATGCGCAGTGTGTGTGCTGCGCTCTTTTTGGAGAGATTGCGCGATATGGCTGCCGAAGCGAACAACGAGCATGCGTGGCTGGTGTCGGTACTGATTCCGGCGAAGGATGAAGCCGGCAATATCGGCCATCTGGTGGACGAAATCCACCACGCCCTCGCCGGGCATCTGACGCACGAGGTCGTGCTGGTGGACGATGGCAGCAGCGACGATACCGGCGCCGTGTTCCTGCAGCATTGCCAGCAATGGGGCATGCCGGCGCGGCTGATCCGCCACGCACACAGTGCCGGTCAAAGCACGGCCTTGTGGACCGCCGCACGGCACGCCACCGGGCGTTTTCTCGTCACGATCGATGGTGACTGCCAAAACGATCCGGCCGACATTCCGGCACTGGTGGCGCAGGGACTCACCTTAAGCGAAACGCACCGGCATTTTTGCATTGCCGGTTTTCGCGCCGACCGGCGCGACACGCGCTGGAAAAAAATCCAGTCGCGCATTGCCAACGCCGTGCGCCGCCGCATCCTCGACGACGGGGTGCCCGATACCGGCTGCGGCCTCAAGCTCGTGCCGTGCGCCACCTGGCTGTGCCTGCCCTATTTCGACCACATGCACCGGTTCGTGCCGGCGCTCGTCAAGCGCCTGGGCGGCGTGATCGCCATCGTGCCGGTGCGCCATCGCCACCGCACTGCCGGCGTCTCGAAATACACGGCGTGGAACCGGCTCTGGGTGGGCATCGTCGACATGTGGGGCGTCACCTGGCTCATCCGCCGCAACAAGGTGCCGCTGATCGACCGCATGGAAGTGCGGCAGTGAAACCCGCGCTGGCCCTGCTGGTCAAACCGCTGCTGCTAACTAGCGTGCTGACGCTCGGCTTCGTATCGCTCCATTTCCAGTGGTGGGGGTCGTTTACCGAGCTGGACCTGCTCAACCGCCTGTTCGAGCGGCACTGGGCCGTTGCCTGGCCCGTGTTCGCGGTCACCGGCATCGTCTACACCGCGCTTGGCGGCCCGCGCCAGGTGCTCGCCTTCGCTTGCGGCTGCGTCATCGGTGGCGTGCCGGGCGCGTTGCTGAGCACTCTGCTGACCGGCTTCGGCGCCCTGCTGGCAATCTGCTGCGTACGCCACATCGGCACGGCCTGGGCCAGCGCCCGCTATCGCGACTGGATCACCATCATCCGCCAACTGCTGGCACGCGACACCTGGCTGTGGATCTGCACGCTGCGGTTGATGCCGGTCGGCAGCAACCTGGCGACCAATATCGCCGTGGGACTGACCCGGCTGAGCATACCGGCAGTGTTCTGGGGCAGCCTGCTGGGCTACCTGCCGCAAATGCTGCTGTTCAGCTTTGCCGGCGCGGGCCTGGCCTTGCACGACGAACAGCAGCTTTGGTTCGGCCTGCTGACGCTGGCGCTGTCCACGGCGCTCGCGCTCTACCTCTACCATCATGGCTTCAAACAACGTCTGCAGCACATCCGGGGACAAATGCATGCCACGCAAGCACACCGGCAACCTTGAGCAGGCCTCAAGCTGGTGGCCGTGGCTCGTCGGGCTGACGCTCATTGCGCTGTTCGCCGGCATCGGGCTGCGCGCGCCCTGGCCAGCCGACGAGCCGCGCTTTGCCCAGGTCGCGCGCGAAATGGTGGAATCGGGCCAGTGGCTGTTTCCCACGCGGGGCGGCGAATTCTATCCGGACAAGCCGCCTGTCTTCATGTGGCTGATCGCCCTCTTCTATCAACTGACGGGACAACTGAAAATCGCGTTTCTCCTGCCCAGCGCGCTGGCGGGGCTGGGGACGCTGTGGCTGGTGTTCGACCTGGGGCGCCGCCTGTGGGGCGACCATGTCGCGCGCTCGGCCGTGCTGATCCTCGTGTTCACGCCGCAATTCCTGCTGCAGGCGAAGGGCGCGCAGATCGATGCGGTACTGTGCTTCTGGATCACGCTCGGCTGCTACGGGCTGGTCCGCCACTTTCTGGTCGGTCCAGCCTGGGGCTGGTATGCCGCCAGCTGGGTGGCAATGGCGCTGGGCGTCATGACCAAGGGCGTCGGGTTTCTCCCGGCACTGATGCTGATCCCGCTGGCCATCTGGCGCCGCCGCTTTGATGAATCCGGGCATCAGGCCTGGCGCCTGCGCGCGTGGTGGGGCCCCGTCCTGATGCTGGCCACGCTCGCGCTGTGGCTGGCGCCGATGTGGCTCACGGTCGAGCGCGTGCATAGCCCCGAACTGCTGGCCTACCGCGACAATATCCTGTTCCGGCAGACCGCCGAGCGCTACGCCAATGCATGGCACCACATCCAGCCGTGGCATTACTACCTGACGACTGCCTTGCCGACGATGTGGTTTCCGCTGGTCGTGCTGTTCGTACTGCGGCTACGCGGCATCATCGACCTGTGGTCGCCTGACGCAGCGCTGCGTATCCTGCTGAGCTGGGTTGCACTCGTGCTGCTGTTCTTTTCGCTGAGCCCAGGCAAGCGCGAGGTCTACATCCTGCCTGCGCTGCCGATGTGCGCGCTGGCGCTCGCCTGCGTCTGGGAGCAGACGCCGGCCACGAGTCGCCGCGCCGCGTCGGTGCTGTTGCGCGCAGTGCTCGTGCTGATGGGCGTGCTGCTGATCGCGCTGGCGGGCGTCGCATGGCTGGCGCCCCACCGGCTGCCGGCCAGGGCGGACGACTATGCCGAGGCCGTCGCGGCACTGGCGCCCGGTGTGCTGCTGCTGGGGCTGGCGCTGGCCGGCATCCCCCTGCTGCTGCGCAAGCGCGCTGTGTTCGAGCAACTGGCGCTGGCCAGCCTGCTGACCTGGCTGTGCATCGCCTTCTGGCTCTGGCCAACCCTCGACCCGCATCGCACGCCGCGCGCCGTCTTGCAGGAACTCGAGCGCCAGATCGGGCCTGGGACGCAGGTCGGCATGCTCGAATTCAAGGAGCAGTTCCTGCTGTTTGCCGACCGGCCGCTGGTGCATTTCAGCTATCTGGCGCCGCTGGCGCAGCAAGAGTCGAGCGCATGGCGCTGGATGCGCGCCGATCCTGCGCGCGTGCTGCTGGTGCCCGACCATCTGACGCTGCGCTGTTTCGATCTGACGCGCCAACGCGTGCTTGGCCAGGCCCATCGGCGCGACTGGGTCATTCTCGATGCCACGGCGCTGCGTGCGCGCTGCGATGGGCCTGTCGGCAACGCACCCTATCGCTATGTTCCCGTCAGGAAGGACATCCTGTCGTAGGGGCCAGCGCACAACCGGCACTGCGCCAGCGCGCGCCGGTGCGGCGTATGATGGGGGTCTGCTACCCGGAGAATTCATCATGCAACTACGCACTTATTCCGCCGCAGTACTGACCATTGCCTGCCTGATGCTGGGCGGCTGCCGCGAACATAATGGTCCGGCCCAGCCGATTGCGCCTGCCGCGCAAACCGCGCCGCACACGCCAGCGGCTTCCTGATCCTGCACGAATGCGCGTGGCACGCCGTCCTGGCGGCGTGCCGATGATCGCCATGCCGGCGCCGGCAGGTTACACTGCGGCCTGTCTATTTTTCGTCGCAAGGTGTCCTGCCCATGTCGTTTGCTTCCCTCGGCCTGATCGAGCCGATCGTCCGCACCCTGGACGCCCTCGCCTACCACACGCCCACCGCCGTCCAGGAGCAGGCGATTCCCGCCATCCTGGCTGGCAACGACGTGATGGCCACCGCCCAGACCGGCACCGGCAAGACCGCCGGCTTCACGCTGCCGATCCTGCAGCGTCTCGTCATGGGCGGCAAGGTCGGCAACAACGCAGCGCGCGCACTGATCCTGGTGCCGACCCGCGAACTGGCCGAGCAGGTGCACGAAAGCGTGCGCACCTATGCCGAAGGCTTGCCGCTGCGCTCGATGGTCGCGTATGGCGGTGTCAGCATCAATCCGCAGATGATGACGCTGCGCAAGGGCGTGGACGTGCTCGTCGCCACGCCGGGGCGCCTGCTCGACCTGCACCGGCAGAACGCGGTGCACTTCAACGAAGTCAAAACACTGGTGCTGGACGAAGCCGACCGCATGCTCGACCTGGGCTTTGCGCGCGAACTCGACAACATCCTCAAACTGCTGCCGAAGAAACGCCAGACGCTGCTGTTCTCGGCGACGTTCTCGGACCCGATCCGCGCACTGTCGAACCAGATGCTGCGCGAACCGGTGCGTATCGAGGCAACGCCACGCAACACGACCGTCGCTGCGATCCGCCAGTGGGTGATCCCGGTCGACAAGAAACGCAAGGCTGCGCTGTTCGTGCACCTGCTCGAACGGCGCGACTGGACGCAGGTACTGGCGTTCGCCCGTACCCGTAAGGGGGTCGATGAACTGGTCGGGCTGCTGGAATCAAAGGGCATCCCGGTCGACTCGATCCACGGCGACAAACCGCAGCCGGCGCGCCTGCGCGCGCTCGACCGCTTCAAGGCCGGCGAGGTGCGCGTGCTGATCGCCACCGACGTCGCCGCGCGCGGCATCGACATCGACGACCTGCCGGCCGTGATCAATGTGGATCTGCCGATCGTGGCCGAGGACTACGTGCACCGCACCGGGCGCACGGGACGCAAGGGCGCGAGCGGCGAAGCGGTGTCGCTGGTGTGCGCCGACGAAGTCGAGCAACTGGCGGCAATCGAGGTGCTCACGCGCCAGACGCTCGAACGCGTGGAAGAGCCGGGCTATGCGCCCGAGCACCGCGTGCCGCAGACGGATGCAAAGGGGCAGATCGTCAAGAAGCCAAAAAAGCCGAAGAAGCCCAAGGGCAATGCGCCGGTGGTCAGTGAGGACGTGCGATTTCGGCGTTGAGAGCGGCTGATAACACCGTTTGGCATACCGCCAACGGATGAGCGAGCAGGCAAGCGAGAGAAACGCCTGATGGATGTCTGCCCGTCGCCCATGTCGTCTGCGCAGTCAGCGAACGCGGTGTAGCAAACCCAAGGTGCGCTCGACGACCCGCCGCCATCGGCCGAGCCGTTCGCGCGACTCTAGGGCATGCCGCGCGATTCGATCTGGTAATGCCCCGATGGTGCAACCAAGCCGGATGGGTTCTCGAAGCTTACGCTCGGTCGGCATGCAGCTTACCTGGGCGTCTTCGGGCACGGCCTGCTCATCCTTTCACTGCCGAAACGGACGCTACTAGCGGGATGAGGAAGCCCAAGTCGTGTACTTGCGCGCCTGAAATCTGAGCCATTAGCGGAAGCCAACGCTCATCCACCAGCAGATGATGTTTGCTTCCAAGCCGCAATCGGCTAGGAAACAGCCGAGTTCGCGCGACAGGTACTCCCATGGCATTTCAGTTTTGAGGGTTAAACAGGATCCGCGCTAGGGCAGCGCTATCATCGATATGAAAGCGTCCGCTTTTCGACAATCGGTGATGGGCCAGAAGATGATCTGTTATAAGATACTAAAGGTCTCCAAGAAGTAGTGCTCGGGCTATGGCATTAGTCCGTCTACGAACGTGACCGCTATGTTAGTGCCATACTGACGTTGCATCGGTCCGCTATAGACTCGAAGCAGACCTTTGCCTCTCTCGATTTTACGTCTCCAAATGGCATCCATAATTGCATTGAGGCATCGAGCGAATAACCGCAATGTAAGGTATACCCAGTGAACCGGTACATCTACCCGACTGGAGCGAAGCTATTGCCTAAGATGAAGCGCAGGCCACGCAAAAGCCTATAATTGCCAGCATGAAAAATCTCTTAGCCTTGACGATGTGCGGTGTCCTGAACATGTCAGTGCATGCTCAACCCGTCGTACAAGCTGCGACTGCCCAGCTTCAGCCACAAATTAGCCGGGATACCGCTGGGTACACGGCCTGCGGCATTCGGGCCATCGTTCTTGATATGAAGCCTGAGGTGGTCGAGGCTTACGACTTCTCGCTGTATCTACGCACTGAGATTTCTGCTGGGACGATAAAGGCTGGGAAGCATCAGACACCATCCGCAAAGTTCTCGAAAGGCCAGCTTGATCAAAAAGTTGTGATGCCTGGGCCTGAAAATTTTTGGATAGCGAAAGAGTTGGAGGGAAAGGCGCTCATTCCATTCAAAGTTTTTGCTGGCGATACACCAGGCTACATCCTCGGTCTGGCCGATATTGCCGGGACACACGCGGCCATTGCCAGCATGATGGCTGGTGAACGCATGCAATTCGCCGTTCGGTACAAAAATCAGCCTTACGATACAGTCGTGAGTTTTGCTTCGGAGCTCCCGAGCGCCGAACTTAAGCCTCTAGCCGCATGCATGGATGGCCTTGTTACTCGAATGAAGAGCGACGCGGCAAAGCCAGAAGGCTAACCCTCCTACGAAATATGTAGTGTCTCGAGTTCGAGCAAATACCATCCTGCGGCACCGTCATGGAAAATTTGTTTACGACCGATCGCAACTCGAAGGCAATCTTTGACGCTTTTGAACGACCGCTCACGACCTAATGCTTACGTAGGATCAAGCATCGTGGCCTGTTACTGCGCTTTGCCGGCACGGATGTCAATCGCACTTTTTAGGCTACGGACGTCATGGGTCCATTTCGGAAGGACTAGTGAAATCAAAATACCTTCCAGTTCCGATAGAAGGCCTACAAACGAGGAAATCCAGAGGAAGGGCCCCTCGTAATCGAACATCACAATAATACTGACTGCGACCAGCAGCGAAGCCCCAAAAAGCTTTGCGCTCAGCGCATGGTAGCTCGCACCGCGCCCGAAACGCCACCAATCCAATGGATAACGAAGTAGCTCCAACGTGATCACGATGCCTATACCCGAGCGATGCGAATAGATAATTTCAGGATGACTCACCCAAAGACTGATCGCGATCCCAAAGGCGTAGATCGTGTCCGCGATGCTGTCAGCCTGGCGCAAACCTGGTGTTGCAGTTCCCCAGCGGCGGGCCAGCTTCCCGTCAAACCAATCAGACGTCGTAGCCAAGACGAACTGCCCCATCTACAGCGCTGCAGGTAGTCCTGCAACGGCGATCCATATTGCGACCGGAGCGAGTAGCGCCCGAGCAATGACTAATAACCAGGGTATAAGTCGTGTCATCGGATACATCAGTAATTTCTGCGGAGGTTAGCTGCACCCTCGGTAACTGTGAACAGGAACTCTCTCAGGTCGTCCTCTAAAGTTCACGAAAGACCGTTTTCGACCCATTGCAGACGGTCACCATCGCGTAGTTAAGCAGCGGACTGCTTGTAGTCTTCGAACTCCCAAGCTGCGAATCGTGCAAGCTTGTTGGCGACCTCATTCCAGTCTCTACCTTGGCATGCATCCATTTGGCGGGTAACGACTTGCAGGATGAGGTCAGAGTCGTACTTAGATATCAACAACATGTGTCGCCCCCAAACCGCCCCTTCTTGAGTAAATTGCTCCTGAATCCAGGATGGCGTGCAAACGAAAAGGTCGAATAAGTCCGTCGCATCGCCTCCCATAAGTCCTACTTCGAGACGGATCGACAACCCAAAGTGTTCAGGATCGGTCGGACGATGTTCTTCCAGGCTGACGGGCAGTTCGATTGAGTACATTTGCTTCAGGTGGGCTCTCACAACATGATCCTTACTTTTTTCGTACCGGGACGACGGTCGGTCTCGACCGGCACTGCCTGTCAGCGAAGGTCCGATTTTGGCCGTTTCCTGCCTGTCGCGACCGGTAGCTCTTGACCTGAAGCAGACAGGATTCATCTCGGCATGGAAGCGTCAATTTCATTGTGCAGATTGAACACCTTGCCTTTGCCAAATTCCTCTTCAAATTTTAACAGCGCGTCGTCAAGGCTCTCGGCTACAACAGTGACTCGCTTTCCAACGCTTGTCGGCGTCTCCCAAATCATTGCTATGTATGTCTTTTGGCTAGGTTGCATAAGTACGTTTTTCGGGCCCGACTTCGAATGACTGCTTCTGGCCGAAACCGGCCGGTCGAGCCAGCATAGCAGGTTGCCAAGTTGAAAATCCAACGGTAGCCCTGACTGGCCGGTACCGACCCAAAGCAGCCGCTGGAATGCACAAGCGAGAGCTATGCTCGTTACCCGAACCTGCGCTACGGTTGCTCGCATGAACATAGATATTGCCGAATGGTGTTCAAGGCGAGACCGCGCGTAGCTCTTTCATTCCGAAGTAAGTCTGTGCCATCACCCATCCACCGTTCACACCAACGGCAAAAGCAACGAAGCTCACAAACACAAGAGATATCACAATCAATTTTTTCAATTTTATGAATTTTTAAAAGTCTGCTTTTGGCCGAGATCGGCCGGTCGCCGTCAGGCCGGTTTCGACCTTAGCGGACCTAAGATGCCTACATTTGCTCAGTGTCGCCAGACAGGAAAGGCCATAGCAAAACCAAGCTCTTGGAGCATGTCCATCATTGTGTTGACTTCGTGAGCAGCGACCGATGCAGGAACGTCAATTGCATAGTGTTTGAACTGAGAGAAAACCGCGATACTGAGGCCAAGATCTACTAGCTTATCTTTGTACGGGTCGAGTTCGAGTCCCTCTTGCTCAGCAATCCAGACTAGCGAATGTCCTGATGGTTCTACGGTAGTGAACTCGAAAACGCATCCATTGACTGCGTCTGGCTCGGCAGAGAATTTATCGCCGAGCGCGAGCCCCTTGATAAAAAAGGGAGCGTTTTTAATTTCGTAAATCAAGCCTGTTTTTTCACACCAAACATGTTCGGTCGCTACCGGCGGCCATCCATCGTCGACATCTAGCGCAAAAGATACCTTTTCCACTTTCCCTCCCAATTTGATCTGCGAACTGACGTCCGCTTTTAGCCGATTCCTGCCTGTCGCGACCGGCTGGTTTCGACCCGAAGCGGACGTACACTCGCCTAATTATGGCTTGCCATAGTTGACGGCCACCATGACCAGCTTGCCCTCGCCTCGCGTGGCGGTAGCCCACACCCGTTCGCCCGCTGGCATACGCAAGCAACCCATCTGGTGTCGCTTGCCAGGCGCAAGTGAAGGAAGGTCCTTGTCGTAAGCCGCTAGCGCCGCTTCAGGTGTACTTGCGCCTACGCCAGCAGAAAGCGATTCGACATCGCCGCAGACCCGCGCTAAGTGAGCGTAGGCGTCGGTCCAGGCCTGACGCGCCGAACTGGCATCCTCGCCCCCATAAGCGATAAGCATGGTGCGTTCCAAGTAGCCGTCGGTAAAGTAGAACGAAATTAGTGCCTCGCCATTTTCGAAAGGCACGTGACCAGCGCCGATGTCACCGTTCTTAAACGTGTAATAGCGGGCTGGATCGCCGACTGCCCTAATTTGTGCTTGGGTCATGCCAAATTCCCATCCTTGGTAGCCGCCAGCAGCCGCTAAGCCATGGGTGAGCAGTAATGCAAAGGCAGCGGTACCGAAACGCATGAACTTCTCCAAAAAGTTGGTTTCCATTAGCACCGGCCGCAATCTACAGTCCGCTTCTGGCCCGAACCCGGCCGTTCAGCTGAGCATATCAGGCCACCGAGATGGAAAAGTCGCGGACTGTCACGAAGAGCAGGAACCGACCCGAAGCGGACACTTGGCCCTCTTTATGGTTTCCAGGCGTATTGAATCGGAAGCTACCCCTCGACAGCTTTTCCATCCGCCAAGAGAGGTTTAAAACGGCACTTAGAGAGTCCTACGAGCGCAGCCTCATCCAGTGCTGGGTAACCTGATGATTTGTGGATCAGCGCCCGTTTCACATACCCGTACGCCCCTACAAGGAACCGAAGCCCAGTTACCCCTTGATGATTCTGTTTAAGTTCGTGTTCAGGGTACTCAGGGCGGTCACAGATCTTCCTAACGTTTCCGACCGCTTCGGCAGTGGCCTCGACGGGAGTAGTCTTGTCGCTAGCCCCCGCATTAATCGGTGCGAACATGAACCCGATACCAGCGAGAGTCAGGACTTTTACAGCTGAATAAGCAATGTTCATCACCTGATTTTCTTTCATAGTTTGACAGTGCCTGCTTCTACATGAACGTCCGCTCTTGGCCCAGGCTGTGTGAAAACGCAAATTAGGCGTCGACTCGGCGACACTCGACCTTTCAGATCGCTCACTACGGCGTTTTCTCGAGGTCGGGAATGGTAAAGGGACCCCTGAAAACACGTCGATCGCGCGTTTTTACACAGCCTGGGCCGCTATCCGCCGTTCATCTTATGGCAGCTGTCGACCCGAACAAGCCGCTGGACGCCTTGTTTCTCGGCTTCCTCCACGACATTCATTTTTTTAATATTTGGTAGAGCGACGGACTGGTTAAGGCTGGACAGCGACAGTGGGTGGCATCCGGGAGCTGCCGGTGGGGCCTAATGACCAGACGTACTGGACTGGAGCCCAAGCGCGCTGTGGCTGGCCATCTTTTACTGCTGGCCTGAATCGGCATTTGGACAGTGCCGAGCGAGCCGCCTCGTCGAGCGATAAATCGCCGCTGGATTTCAGGATAAAGGACTGGGCGACGCTGCCGTCGGTATCGATCGGGAAGCGGACAGTCGTGGTGCCCTGTGAACCGCGCCGGCGCGCGTCCTTCGGATACTCGGGCCTAGCGCATGTGACGTTCTTATGGGCCGGCGTCGTCGTGCTGGCAATTGCGGTGCTACCGCTCGTGACGGCGCCTGCTTGTACGACGGGCGCCTGTGCACAACCGGCAAGGCTGAATAGAGTCGCGATTAGGGCAAGACCAAGGAGGGCGATCGCCCCATCCGATTTAAAGCGTAAGTTCGCAAAAACGACCGCTCGTTCAATCCTTAACATAGCATCCCTATCTGTCTCGTCCGCTTCTAGCCAAGCCTCGCCTGTCGGCGCAGCATAGCAGGTTGTCAGGCTAGAAAATTCACGGACTGTCACGCAGGGCCGGACCCGACCCTAAGCGGACGCCCAGGAATAAATGAGGCCGCAAACGATCAGTGCGGCAAAGACCGCTAAACCGCCCAATGTGGCTCGTCGTATGAATCGAAAGCGCTTGTACGCGGCATTGCCGGCTAGTTCCAAAACCAATTCAAGCAGCATCATCGATCCTTAATGTTTCGTTAAAAGCATCGTTAGTAAGGCCGCTTTTGGCCGCATCCGGCCTGTCATAGCACGATAGCAGCTTGCTGGGCGGAAAAATGCTTGGATTGTCATGACCGGCTGGTCCCGACCCAAACCAGTCATTCGCGCTTGTGAGGGCTCTCGCTAAGCGGTCCCCTCAATCGGGAGCTACTGATATTAGGAGGTCGGCAATGACGTCAGCCCGGAGTGGGCCATCCACGAGTTCGGCGAATTCACGCATTCGGTTTCGCAGCTCGAGCATGCGTGGAGTAGGCTCAGGTTGTGTAGCCCAGGCGAGTTCGGACGGCCATTGGGCATACGCAAAATAGTGGCCGTCGATGGACCGATGCAAACGCGACCCTAGACCACCTTGCTCGTCGCGTACAAGTTTGGTGAGTTCCAGCCAGGCCTGCTCGAAATCTCGCTCATGGCCAGAGGCTACCTTCCATCTGAAATAAATCGCGTGCATATCTTCCTGTCGGGTTGTGGCCAAACCATTCTGCTGGCAAGTGAGTACCGAACGACCGCTTTTGGCCGAAAGCAGACGGTCGGTACAGCTAACTATGCGACCATGTTGCCACCAGAGCAAGTAACAGGTTGTGTCAGGCGTTCTGAGCAGGCATTGCGCCGCGCCCGGATCAGCCGCCGCTGCGCGCGGGCACCAGACCGCGCCGGCGCGCCAGGCCCCGTTCGCACAGCGCACCGGCGGCATACAGCAGCACGAAGGCCGGCGTGACGAACAGGCCGTACGCGTCGGGCCACGACAGAAATTCGAGGGCGCGGCCAAGGCCCAGCGCCTGCACCACGACCAGTTGGGCGGCAATCGGCAACTGCAGGAAGATCAACTGCGATGCATCGTCGCCAGCACCGAGCGACACAATACCGACGCAGGCCAGGATGAACAGGGCGTAAGGAGCGCACAACAACAAACCGAGTCGGGACATCGCAGGAGCAGGGTCGGAGACTGTTGACAATAAGCGGTACGAATCGTCACGACGTGACAGGGCGACAAACACTGTCACCTTACCACCGCAGCACAGCCCAAAATCCTCCGAATGTCACATGGCGCGCGAAACGGTTAACGTAATGCGAGGCGCATATTTCGGGTGCCGTCTTCGCGGTCGATCGTCACGTCGAATCCCAGCTTTTTGACCATTGCAACGATGCGCGAATTCTGCGGCAGCGCTTCGCCGACGATCTCGCCGGTGCCACGCGCGCGACAATACCGGATCAGCTTTTCCATCATGATGCGTCCCAGCCCCATGCCTTTGAGGTCCGAGCGCACGGTGACGGCAAATTCGGCGCTCGTGTTGTCGGGATCGGCCACGACACGGGCAACCGCCAGCGTCTCGAACACGCCGTCCGCGTTCTTGCGGGTAGCGATGAAGGCCATCTCGCGGTCGTAGTCGATCTGCGTGAAACGCGCCAGCTGCGACGGCTGCAGCTCGCGGATGCGCACGAACATCCGGTAGCGCACGTCGTCGGGCGTGAGCGCGTCGAAGAACGCCATGTGCGCCGGCCCGTCTTCCGGGCGGATCGGGCGCAGCAGCAGCGGCGCGCCCTGCCACTCGATGGTCTCTTCCAGTTCACGTGGGTAGGGCCGGATCGCCAGCCGGTCGAGCGTGCTGCCCGAACGGTCGGCCAGCGCCAGCCGCATGCGCGCGTCGAGCACGATCGCGCCGCGGCTGTCGACCACGAGCGGGTTGATGTCCAGCTCGACGATTTCAGGAATATCGGAAATCAGGCGCGACACCTGGATCAGCACCGCCAGCACGGCATCGAGATTGGCGGCCGGCCGGTTGCGGTAGCCGGCCAGGAGGCGCGCCACGCGCGTGCGGTCGACCAGGTCGCGCGCCAGCACCAGGTTCAGCGGCGGCAGGCCGACCGAATAATCATCGAGCACCTCGACCGCCACACCACCCTGGCCAAACACCAGCACCGGCCCGAACACCGGGTCGAGCGCGGCGCCTACGATCAGTTCGTGACCGTGCGTGCGGCGGCACATGGCCTGCACCGAAAAGCCGTCGAAGCGCGCCTGCGGGAACAGCTCGCCCAGGCGCGCGCGCATGCGCAGCGCGGCGGCGCGCACGGCGTCTTCCGAATCGAGGTCGAGCGTCACGCCGCCCACATCGGATTTGTGCATGACGTCGGGCGTGAGAATCTTGACGGCGACCGGGAACCCGATCGCGCGCGCCGCCACCACGGCCGCGTCAGCGTCAACGGCGGCGCGCGTCTCGACCAGCGCCAGGCCATACGCGCGCAGGATCGCCTTGGTTTCGGGGTCGGATAGCAACAGGCGCTTGGCGGCGATCGCCTCGCGCACCAGCGCGCGCGCTGCGCTGCGATCGGGCGCCATATGGCCGGTCATCGACGGCGGCACTTCCATCAGCAGGTTCTGGTTGCGCCGGTAGTTCACCAGTTGCAGGAAGCCGTTGACGCCGTCTTCGGGCGTGCGGTACGTGGGCATGCGCGCCTCGGCCGCAATCGCGCGTGCGGCGACGACCGAAGCGCCGCCCAGCCAGCACGACAGGATGGGGCGCGACGCGGCGCGCGCCAGCGGCGCAATCGCATTGGCCACGTCGCGGCTGTCGACGGTCGCGGTCGGCGAATGCACGATCAGCACGGCGTCGACCTGCGGGTCGGCCAGCAGCACGTCGAGCGCCGCGGCGTAGCGCTCGGGCGGCGCGCCGCCCAGCAGGTTCACCGGGCTGGCACGCACCGGATTGCCGGGCTGCGCACCGTTCCAGCCGGCCGGCAGCACGGCGTCGAGCCGCATGACCGATTCGGGCGACAGCGTCGCCGCCACGCCGCCGCAGTAGCGCAGCGCGTCGCGCGCCAGCACGCCCGGCCCGAGGCCGTTGCTGACGATGGCCAGGCGCTCGCCATGCAGCACGCGCGCGTAGGCCAGCGTCTCGACCGCCGCGAACAGCTGCTCGGTGGTGTGCACGCGCAGCATGCCGGCGCGCCGGATCGCGGCGTCGAACACGTCGTCTTCGGTGGCCAGCGCCCCGCTTTCGCTGGCTGCTGGCCGCGCGCCGTCGGTATCGCTGCGCGACTTGAGCACGATCACCGGCTTGCTGCGGGCTGCGGCGCGCGCGGCCGACATGAACTTGCGCGCGTAGCGCAGCTGGTCGACATACAGCAGGATCGCGCCGGCATTGCCGTCGCTGGCCAGGTGATCGAGCACGTCGCCCAGGTCGACGTCGGCCGAGTCGCCCAGCGAGATGAAGTGCGAGAAACCAATCCCGCGCGTGCGCGCCCAATCGAGTACGCCCGTCATCAGTGACCCGGACTGCGAGACGAAGGCAATCCGTCCCGGCAGTGCGCCGCTGTGGGCCACGCTGGCGTTCAGGCCAAGGCCAGGAACCAGGAGGCCTGCGCTGTTCGCGCCGAGAAGACGCAGCAGATACGGGTGCGCCGCGTCGAGCGTGGCCTGGCGCAGGCTGCGCCCCCGTGCATCGCGCCCGCGCGCCAGGCCGCTGGTGAGCACCACAGCGGCGCGCGTGCCCCGCTCGCCCAGCTGGCGCACCAGTTGCGGCACGGTGGCGGCCGGCGTGCAGATGACGGCCAGGTCGGGCGCTTCGGGCAAATCGGCCACGGTGGCGTAACACGGCACCTCGCCCAGCTGCGTGTATTTGGGGTTGACGGCGAACAGCTTGCCCTTGAAGCCGCCGCCCTGCAGATTGGCCAGCAGCGTGGCGCCCATGCTGCCTGGGCGCGCAGAGGCGCCGATCAGCGCCACCGACCGCGGCGCGAACAGGTGCTGCAGGTTACGGACGCTCATGAAAGCACCGGGGAGATGCGCGGCATGGCCGGGCGGTTCAGGAAGCGGGCGGCATGCGACATGGATGGGACCTTTGCGTCAGTGGCGTCATTAACACCAGCATACCGCCACGGCGCGCTGCAGCGCGCACAAATTCCCGCGCCGCAGCTAGCGGAAGGCGAACACGGCGCCGATGCGCCGCTCGGGCAGCGCCCGCAGTTCGGCCGAACAGGCCAGCAATTCGCGCATCAGACCATCGGCCAGGCCCTGCGTATGACACGCCACGATGTCGGCATCGAATGCCACGTCGGCCATGCAGCTGCGCATGTGCTGCGCTTCAGGCAGCTCGCACAGCGCGATGGCAGCCAGCATGTCGTCGGACGCCGGTGGCAGCACCGCATAGAAACGCAGGCGGAACTGGCGATCGAGCAGGATGCTGCCGTTCAGAAAACGGTCGGCACCAACGTCGAACAGCACGTGCGCGATGACTTCGGCCGCCCTGCCCGCCACTTCTTCCCGGTTCTTCCTGCGTCGCAGAGCGAGCAGCCGCTCGATCAACACCATGCCTGCCCTTGCCATTGAATTATCATTGAATCAACCTGGCATGCTATCAGCCGCGGCCCTTGCCCCGCAAGGTTTCCGGCGGCCTTCATGACAGCAGTGTTGCGTGGACGCCATGCTAGAATTACCGCGTGAATTCAACCGTCCATGTCTGCCTGCGCCGCGCGCTCGTGTGGCTGCTGCTGCTGGCGATTCCCTTCCAGGGCATCGCTTCGGCAGGCATGCTGGCGTGCACACATGCAGCCATGCAGCATGGCAGCGTCACCGCCGTGACCGCGCCGCACCACATGGCCGCCGGGGCGGATCACTGCCACGATGCCGGCCCACAGGTTGCCACGGCCACCGACCATGCCCCGACGGACCATGACCAGGAGCGCTGCAGCGCCTGCGCCGCCTGTTGCATCGGCGCCACCATGGCGGGCGCACCAACGATTCCCGCCGCGCCACAGACCTTGTCGACCCGGCTGATCGAGGCAGCCACCGGCCGCCCCGAGGCAGTCGACCTCGCGTTACCCGAACGACCTCCCCGTTTCCCGTCCGCCTGAATCAGCAAACGACCGCGCCACGCTGGCGCGGCATCACTGCATTTCACCGAACGAGGAACCATGTCGACCTTTACCCGACCACAGCTGCTGCTGGCCTGCGTGCTGACCTGCGCCTGCGTCCTGACGCCTGCCGCAGCGCAGAGCGGCCACCGGGCCACGCCGGCCGCGAACGCCACCGACCCGGACGCCGCCGTCCCGGAAACCCGCTACCAGCCAGCGTACGTGCCACCGGCACGCGCCGCTGCAACCACCACGCCTGACCGCGCCTGGCAGGAACACAACCGCATCGTGGCGGGCCAGCCCGGCCATGACGCGCATGCCGGGCACGGCAAGCCGGTGCCAGATCCACATGCGCACAGCGGCCATGGCAAGCCGGCCCCTGATCCGCACGCGCACCACCACGCCCCTGCTCCAGCGCAGGCAGACCACAAGGAGCACCACTGATGGCAAGTCCAATTTCATGGCATGCGACGCTGGCCCTGAGCCTGGGCGTGCTTCTGGCCGGCTGCGCCAGCGTCGCGCCCGAGCGCGCCTTCGAAGCCAGCGCTGCTGCAGCCCAGGCGCGCACGGGCGTGGATGCGCGGCTGCTGCGCAGCGATGCCGACCGCCAGGCCTTGCAGGCCGAGATCGACACGCTGCTGCAGGCACCGCTGACGCAGGACGCGGCCGTGCGCATCGCTGCGCTGAACCACCCCGGCCTGCAGGCCACCTACTGGGAAGCCGGCATTGCTCAGGCCGACGTGGCCCAGGCCGCGCGCCTGCGCAATCCGGGCTTCGGGTTCTCCCGCATGGGCGGCGGCGGCAACCGGGAAACCGAACGCTCGGTGTCGATCGACCTGGCGGGCCTGCTCACGATGCCGCTGCGCCAGCGCATGGCCGCGCGGCGCCTTGACGAAACGACGCTGCGCGTGGCCGCCGCCATCGAGCACCACGTCAACGCCACCCGGCGCGCCTGGATCGAGGCCGTGGCGGCGCGCCAGGCTCTGACCTATGCGCGTCAGGTGGCCGACGCCGCCGACGCGTCGAGCTCACTGATGGTGCGCATGACCCAGGCTGGCAATGCCAGTGCGCTGGACCTGGCGCGCGAGTCGGCCTTCCACGCCGAAGCCGGCGCCGGCGTACTGCGCGCCGACAGCGTGGCCAACGCTGCGCGCGAACATCTGACGCGCCAGCTCGGTCTGTGGGGCGCGCAGGCGGGGTACACGCTGCCCGAGCGCCTGCCCGACCTGCCGGCGGCGCCCGCCGAACTGGCTGGCATCGAGCGCACGGCGCTGAGCCAGCGCCTGGACGTGCAGGCCGCGCGCGCCGCCGCCGCCGGCACTGCGGCCGACCTGGGCCTCACGCGCACCACGCGCTTCGTCAATGTGCTCGACCTGGGCTACGCCGACAAGCGCGAGACGGGCGAGCCGAAAAGCGATGGCTACGAGATCGGCCTGGAACTGCCGCTGTTCGACTGGGGCGGCGCCCGCGTGGCGCGCGCCGAAGCGGTGTACATGCAGTCGCTCGGCCAGGTCGCGGCCATCGCGGTCAATGCCCGCAGCGAAGCGCGCGCGGGCTACCTCGGCTACCGCGCCAGCTACGACGTAGCGCGTCACTACCGCGACCAGGTGATCCCGCTGCGCAAGCAGATCGCGGACGAGACGCTGCTGCGCTACAACGGCATGCTGGCCAGCCCGTTCGAGCTGCTGGCCGACGCGCGCGAACAGGCTGGCGCGGTACACGCCACCATCGAGGCACTGAAGGATTTCTGGCTCGCCCAGGTCGACCTGGAAACCGCCATCGGCACGCGCCTGCCAGCGCCGTCGACCACTGATATGAAGGACACCCCACAATGACCAACCGCAGATCGTTCCTGACCGGCGCCGGCGCCGGCATCACGGCACTGGGCGCCTCGCTCGTGAGCCGTGCCGGCGCGGCGTCGCTGCCGGAAGCCCCGACCCATACGTCAAGCGCCACCGCCGCGCCACTGGCCCCGACGGACGGGCGCCCGTACAACCCCGTCGTCACCCTCAACGGCTGGACGCTGCCATGGCGCATGAAGGACGGCGTCAAGGAATTCCACCTGGTGGCCGAACCGGTCGTGCGCGAATTCGCGCCCGGCATGCAAGTCAATCTGTGGGGCTACAACGGCCAGAGTCCGGGCCCCACCATCGAAGTGGTCGAGGGCGACCGGGTGCGCATCTTTGTCACCAACAAGCTGCCCGAGCACACGAGCGTGCACTGGCACGGCCAGTTGCTGCCGTGCGGGATGGATGGCGTGACGGGCCTGACCCAGCCCGGCATCCAGCCCGGCAA
>Ga0308160_10002953_pt1 | contig 19741 bp, 15 predicted proteins | sample PhyFR1_FD_201036 | JGI IMG/M metagenome (GOLD analysis project Ga0308160, IMG submission 201036) | Phyllosphere microbial communities from UC Gill Tract Community Farm, Albany, California, United States - DLSLF.R1 | ecosystem: Host-associated > Plants > Phyllosphere > Unclassified | place: USA...
TCCCCCTCGACATGACCATCTTCGGCGGGATGGGCGACCTTGCCATGCGCAAGCTGCTGCCCGCCCTGTACATGGCCTACCTGCACGGCAACCTGCCGGCATCGACCCGCATCCTGTCGACCGGCCGTCAGGACTATGACCGCGCGGCCTATCTCGCCTTCATCGAAGAGCATTCGCGCTCGTTCATCAGCGGCGACAACTTCAACGAGAAAAGCTGGGCCGGTTTCCTGGACCTGCTGGTCTACGTGAAGGTCGACGTCGCGACGGCGCCGGTCTTCGACACGCTGCGCGACGTCTCGCGCGATGGCGCCCAGCGCGTGTTTTATCTCGCCACGGCGCCATCGCTGTTCACGATGATCTGCGACAAGCTCGCCGCCACCGGCCTGGTCGACGCCAACGCGCGCGTCGTGCTCGAGAAGCCGCTGGGCCGCGACCTGGCCTCGGCCGTCGAGATCAACGAAGCGGTCGGCAAGCATTTCGCCGAATCCCAGATTTACCGCATCGACCACTACCTGGGCAAAGAGACCGTGCAGAACCTGATGGTGCTGCGCTTCGGGAACTCGATCCTGGAACCGCTATGGCGCGCGCCGAACATTGCCAGCGTGCAGATCACGGTGGCCGAGGAAGTCGGCGTGGGCAGCCGCGCGGGCTTCTACGACAGCGCCGGCGCGATGCGCGACATGGTGCAGAACCACCTGATGCAGCTGCTGTGCATCGTGGCGATGGAGCCGCCAACCTCGCTCTCGCCCGACGCCGTGCGTGACGAAAAGCTCAAGGTGCTGCGCTCGCTGCGCCGCATGGGCCTGGCCGATATCGCGCGCGACACCGTGCGCGGCCAGTACTCGCGTGGCGTCAGTGGCAACCAGGAAGCCAAGGGCTATCACGAAGAAAGCAACGTGCCGGCCGACAGCCACACCGAGACCTTCGTCGCCCTGCGCGCCCACATCGATACCTGGCGCTGGTCGAAGGTGCCGTTCTATCTGCGTACCGGCAAGCGCATGGCGCGCCGCTCGTCGAAGATCGTCATCGAGTTCGCCAATCCGCCGTTCCCGCTGTTCCCCGAAACCCCAGGTGGCGTGGCCAATCGCCTCGTCATCGAGCTGCAGCCCGAAGAGGCGATCAAGCTGCAGATCTTCGCCAAGCAGCCAGGCAGCGGCATGCTGATGCAGCAGGTCGCACTGAACCTCGATCTGCAATCGGCATTCGCGCAGCGCCGCGCCGAAGCCTACGAGCGCCTGCTGATCGACGTCGTGCGCGGCCGCCTGACGCACTTCATGCGCCGCGACGAACTCGAAGCGGCGTGGGAATGGGTCGAGCCGATCATCAACGGCTGGGAAACCTTGGGCGAAAAGCCGCACGCGTATGCGGCCGGTTCGTGGGGGCCGCCGGAATCGTTCGCGCTGCTGGCGCGCGACGGCTTCGGCTGGGTCGAATAAGCGATTCGACCGACCTGCCGGCGCGGCCTCAGGCCGCGCCGGCTTCCAGGTTGGCGCGCACGCGCGCCAGCAACGCCATCAAGCGCGCCTGCTCGTCCGCGTCCAGCCCAGCCAGGGCAATCTTTCCCAATGCGCCGCTTTGCCGGCGCAGTTCCTCGCACACCGCCTGCCCTGCACTGCTCAGTGTCAGCCGGGTACTGCGCCGATCCGCTTCGTCGGCGGTCGCATCGAGCATCCCCGCATCGCGCAAGCCCTTGATCAGGCGCGCAACCTGCGCCTTGTCGCGGCCCGAATGCGCGACCAGATCGCTCTGCGTCGCGCCGGGATGACGTCCGAAAAACCGCAGCACCTTGATTTCCATGTGCGCCAGCTCGTGCGAGCCGGCCTGTATGCCGTTGCGCAGGCCGCGCATCTGCTGCGAACGGTACAGGTGCACGATCGCATGCATCACCTCGAGCGCATCTTCGCCGCTTTTTTGGTTGACTCTATCAACTTCTTTTTGCATAATGGTGGACGTTATCAACTAATTGATGGAGTGTAGCATGAGTGAAACCGACATCCCAAAGATCGAACGCGTGCGCCACGACCTGAAGCTGCGTGAGGTCACCGTGGCGCGCATCAACCGCGTCAGCCCCGGCGTTGCCAGCATCACCTTCCAGGGCGAGGCGCTGGCGGACTTCACGTCGCTGTCGTTCGACGACCACGTCAAGTTCATATTCAACGATGCCAGTGGCGAGCAGGTACGGCGGGATTACACACCGCGCCGGTTCGACACTGACGCCCGCGAAGTCGACATTGAATTCGCACTGCATGGCCATGGCGGCGCGGCCGAGTGGGCGCGCAATGCGACCATCGGCCAGCGCGCGATCATCGGCGGGCCACGCGGCTCGATGATCCTGCCGCTGGCGATGGACTGGCACCTCTTGATCGGCGACGACAGCGCGCTGCCGGCCGTGACGCGCCGGCTCGAAGAATTGCCGGCAGGCGAGCGCGTCGTCGCGGTGCTGCTGGTGGATGCGGCGGACCGCCGCACGTTGGTCACTCGCGCCGACGCCCGTATCCACTGGGTCGACAGCAACGACGCGCTGTTGCAGGTGCTGAGGGAGTTGCCGTTGCAGCCGGGCGCCGGGCTGGCCTGGGGTGGCGGCGAAGCGGCGCTGATGGCGCGTGTGCGCGAGACGCTGGTCGAGACGGGGATGCCACGCCAGGCCGCCAAAGTATCGGCCTACTGGAAGCGTGGCATGGCCGACCATCACGAGCGCCTGGACTGACAGGCCAGCCGCTCAGCGCGGATAGGTGAACCCGGTGGCGATATCCATCGGCACCAGGCGTTTGCCGTCGCGCACCATCAGGCGGTCGGGCGGCTCGTCACCGGCCAGTGCGCCCGGCGTATTCAACAGCCCTTCGCCCTGGCGCACGAGCGGATCGCTGCGTTCGTAGACGTTGCGGCAACCGGTGGCTTTCAACAGCGCCTGCACGACCGGCACCTTCCACATGTCGACACCGGCAGCGTTGAACTGGCAGATCAGGTAGCCCTCGGCGCCACCATACTGATGTACCTGCAGGCCTGGCAAGCCATCCTTTTCACCATCGATCAAGCCAATCAGCGCCTGCGGATCGGCAGTGCGCAGCGTGGCGGCGCGCTTGTCGATCGCCGCCTGCACGCGGCGCTTGATCATTGCATGATCGACCGGCTCGTCTTCGCGCAACGACCACATGCGCCCGACGATCTGCGACTTGGCGTTGTAAGCGGCGCGGCCGATGAACTGGCGCGTCGACGTCTGGACGATGGCGGTGATACCCGGCTTGTTGCGTTCGTGGCCCTTGCCGTCGACTTTTTCGACGGCCGACAGGTAGATCCACGGGTCGCCCGCGAGCAGGGCTTTTTCCTTGCCCTGCTTGATGGTGATGATGAGCATGTGTGACTTTCGTTTGCAGGACGGGGATGATACAGCAATCGCGCTCCATCACCGCCCATGAATAACGACCTCAGTCCACCGGCGTGGGCAGCGGCTCGCCGTCGAAGTGTGCCCGCAGATTGGCCACCGCCAGCGCGCCCATCGCGCGCCGCGCTTCGACAGTAAAACTGCCCACGTGCGGCGTGAGTACGACATTGTCCAGCGCCAGCAGCGCCTGTGGCACCTGCGGTTCGTTCTCGAACACGTCCAGGCCCGCTGCGCCCAGCCGGCCATCCTGCAGTGCTGCCACCAGCGCCGCTTCGTCGACCACGGTGCCGCGCGCGATATTGATCAAGGTGCCTTCAGGACCCAGCGCCTCGAGGATGGCCCGATCGATCATGCCCTGCGTGTCGGCGCCGCCCGGCATGCACAGCACGAGCATGTCGCTCTCCTGTGCCAGCGCGAGCAGCGTCGCACTGCGCTGCGCGGGCGCCGGCCCGGGGCTGCGCTGGTAGTAGCGGATTTCCAGCCCGAAGCCCTGCAGGCGCGCGGCAACGGCCTGGCCGATGCGCCCGAAGCCGACGATGCCGGCGACCTTGCCCTTCAAAGCGCGCGCCTGCACGTGCCCCAGCGGCGCCTTGGCCAGCCAGTCGCCGGCGCGCACGTAGCGATCAAGCACCGGTAGGCGGCGCACCGTCGAGAGCAGCAACAACACGGCGAAATCGGCCACGTCGTCGGTCAGCACGTCGGGCGTGTTGGTCACGTGGATGCCCTTTTCGGCCAGCAGCGACAGCGGCACCGCGTCGACGCCCACGCCGTGCACCGTCACGATTTCAAGCCGCGGCAGCTGCGCCACCAGCGCCGGCGTGACGCCGACCGTGCCGGTCGTGAGCACGCCGCGGATGCTGCCGGCGATCGCGTCGAACGCGGCCTCGCCCGCCTGCGGGATCGCCTTCATGAAGTGACAATCGAAGGCTTGCGCCACCTGTTCGCGCACGTCGTCCGACCAGACGCTGCCCAATACGAGAATGCTCGGTTTCATCGTTCAACACCCTGCCGTTTCGTCGTGGAAGATGGCCCGAGTATGCCAGAGGCGCGGCTTGCGGAGCGCGGCGCAGGGTAGAATGCCGGGCTTTGCCACTGCATGAACGCCGCCGTGCACAGCCGCCCAGTCAATCCGCCAAGCCAGCGTATCGCGTCGATCGACGTCGTGCGCGGCCTCGTCATGCTGATCATGACGCTCGACCACGTCCGCGAAACCTTCTACCTCCAGCACCAGGTCAGCGACCCGATGGATGTCGCGGGCACCGACCCGGCCCTGTTCTTTTCGCGCCTGGCCGCACACTTCTGCGCGCCGATGTTCGTGTTCCTGACCGGCCTGTCGGCCTGGTTGTATGCCAATCCGGCGAGCGGCCCGAGGAGCGCGACGGGCTTTCTGGCCAAGCGCGGCGCCTTCCTGATCCTGCTCGAAATCGTCGTCATCAACTTCGCCTGGACCGGCACCTTCACGCCACACACCGTGTATCTGCAGGTGATGTGGGCGATCGGGCTGGCGATGCTGGCGCTGGCCCTGCTGCACCGCCTGCCCCTGCTGCTGCTGGCGGCCATTGGCGCGGCGATCGTGGCCGGCCACAATGCATTGGCCGGCGTGGCGTTCGCGCCGGATACCTGGGCCGCCAGTGCCTGGACGATCCTGGAGCAGCGCGGCAACCTGATGGACGACCCGGTGCGGCTGCGCGTCAGTTACCCGCTGCTGGCGTGGATCGGCGTGATCCTGCTCGGTTACGCCTGCGGCCCGCTGTATGCGCGCGGGATGCCCGCTGCGCAGCGCTGGCGCGCGCTGGTCATCGCTGGCGTGGCCGGCCTGCTGCTGCTCGCGCTGCTGCGCACCTGGAACGTGTATGGCGAGCCGCTGCCGTGGGCGCCGCACGAGACGCTGCTGCGCAGCGCGATGTCGTGGCTCAATTTCACGAAGTACCCGCCGTCGCTGGACTTCCTGCTGCTCACGCTCGGTGTGGGCGTGCTGGTGCTGGCCTGGATCGAGCGCATCGACGCCGGCTGGGTACGGGTCGCGGCCGTGTTCGGCGGCGCGCCGCTGTTCTTCTATATTGCGCACCTGTATCTGCTGCTGGTGGCGCAGCGCGTGGCTGCGGCCGTGCTGGGCCTGCCGCGCGTGGATGTCGGGCACGTCTGGCAGGTCTGGCTCGGCTCGGTCCTGCTGGCGCTGCTGCTGTACTGGCCAACGAAACGTTTCGGCCACTACAAGCGCGAGAGCGGCAAGGCCTGGGTCAAGTACCTGTAGCTACCGGCTGCAATGTCGACATGGCCATTGCCGTCGCGGCTTGGGTAGTAGCAAGCGCAAACCCTTGGCGATTCCTGCACGCCCTGATTGGCGCAGATCGCCGAAGCAGGTACAGTTTGCGGGTCGCCACTTCGATGGGATCGCCATGTACGCCAGCAACTGGACTACCCTGGGGCCGCAGCAGGTACAAGCCCTCAGAAATATGGACCGCAGCCGCCAGGAACGCGGCCGGCAACTCGAGCAGGCCGGTCACGGCCCGCAGGAAACGCCGTTCACGATCATCCTGGCCGAAACAGGCCTGCAACTGCGCCGCTACGAACCGGCCGCCGCGGGCGGGCCGGCGGTGCTGCTGGTACCGGCGCCGATCAAGCGCGCCTATATCTGGGACCTGGCGCCCGCCACCAGCGTCGTGCAGCGCTGGCAGGAGCGCGGCTACCGCGTCTACCTGGCCGAATGGCTGCCGATGCCCGATGGCGACCCGGCCGTTGGCCTGGCCGACTATGGCGACCGCATGCTGTCGAGCTGCCAGCGCGCCATCCAGGCCGATAGCGGCGAAGCCAGCCTGACGGTAGTGGGTCACTCGCTCGGCGGCATCCTCGCCGCGATCTACAGCGCCATGCATCCCGAGCACGTCACGGCCACCGTACTGCTCGAATCGCCACTGCGCTTCGGGCACGGCGCCTCGTGCTTTGCGCCGCTGGTCAAGGCCACGCCCGATGCGCAGCAGATTGCCGACACCTTCCGTCACGTGCCGGGCGCCTTCCTCAACCTGATGAGTGCGATGGCCGAGCCGCAGGCCTTCGGCTGGGAGCGCGCAACCGACCGCTGGCTGTCGCTGTTCGACCCAAAAGCGCTGGCCACGCACATGCAGGTCGAGCGCTGGAGCCATGACGAATTCGCGCTACCCGGCAAGCTGTTCGTCGACATCGTCGAGTCGCTGTATCGCAACGATGACTTCATGAGCGGCCGGCTCGTCATTAACGGCCGCACCATCGGCCCGGCCGATCTGCGCGCGCCCTTGATCAGCGTCGTCGATTTTCGCAGCAAGGTGATTCCGCCGGCTGCCATGGTGCCATTCCACGAGGCGACCTCGAGCGCGCGCAAGCAGGTGCTGCAATACCATGGCGACATCGGCGTGAACCTGCAGCATGTCGGCGTGCTCGCCGGGCGCAATGCGCATGCGACGCTGTGGCCGACCATCTTCGACTGGCTCGGCGCGCCGGCAGCCTCAGGCGGCTGATCCGCTGGCCGCGGCGCGCTCTGCGCCGCGGCCGCTTCCTGTCCACCTCCACGAAAATCGCTGGCACCTGTTCCAGTGTTGCCATCGGTCATCCCTCGAACTGTCTCCCGCCTGGCCCGCACATCCGTTGTTCAATAACAAGTTGACACTCCTAGATGAGAATAGTTATCATTACGGATGATCAGCCATGTGGCCATGGCTGGCGCAGATCATCCGGATCCCGGGTAGTCGCCTTCCGTACCAATCACGAACAACAGGAAACAACGATGGATAAGCTGGTTCGCCCTGCCGGGCATCTTCACTTGACGACACTGACGGTCTGCGTGGGCCTCGCCCTGCCGCTACTGGCCCAGGCCCAGTCCACCGACGCGGGCACCACGTCGATGCCGCAAGTGCAGGTGCAGGCCCAGAAGCTGGGCGACGCTGTCGGCTCCTACACCATCGGCCGCACCCGCACCGCCACGCCACTGGACATGTCGCTGCGCGACACGCCGCAATCGGTGTCCGTCATCACCCAGCAGCGCATCGAAGACCAGGGCCTGCTCACCATCACCGACGTCGCCAATAACGTCACCGGCGTCTCGGTCAACCAGTACGAAACCCACCGCGCAAGCTTCACCGCCCGTGGTTTCGAAGTGACCAATCTGCAGATCGACAATATCCCGACCACCTGGGACGCCGCCTGGAGCGCCGGCGAAGTGCTGGGCAGCCTGGCCCTGTACGACCGCGTCGAAGTCGTGCGCGGCGCGACCGGCCTGATGACCGGCGCCGGCACGCCATCGGCCGCGCTGAACCTGGTGCGCAAGCGCGCCTTCAGCAAGAAGCTGGGCGGCACGATCGAGGCCACCGTCGGCCGCTGGGACAAGCGCCGCATCATGGCCGATGTCTCGACGCCCCTGAACGCGTCGGGCAGCATCCGTGGCCGCGCCGTGGCCGAGTACAGCGCCGGCGACAGCTGGGTGCAGTATCTGGAAAACAAGGATCGCACGATCTACGCCACCGTCGAAGCCGACATCGGCCGCGACGGCACCTTCTCGACCGGCTTCTCGCGCCAGAAAATGAGCCCGCGCGGCTCGATGTGGGGCGGCCTGCCGTACCGCTACAGCGATGGCTCGATCATCGACTGGGACCGCTCAAAAACCACCGCCGCCCCGTGGACCGGCTATGAAAACCAGTACGACAACTTCTTCGCCGACTACGAGCACCGCTTTGCCAACGGCTGGAACCTGCGCCTGAGCTACACCGATGCCACCCGCGACGGCGACTCGCACCTGCTGTACCTGTCGGGCGTGCCGGATCGCGTGACGGGTGCCGGCCTGGGGGCCTTCGCCGGCTCTTACGTCATCCAGACGAAGCAGAAAGACCTCGGCGTGCACGCCAGCGGCCCCTTCTCGGCCTTCGGACGCCAGCACGAAGCCGCGTTCGGCTACCTGCATGCCAAGACCGACTTCCACTCGAACAACCGCCTGGCCAGCTTCGCGGGTGAACCTGACGGTGCTGCACCCGCAGTCCGTGATGTCAACAACTGGAATCCGGCATCCTATCCCGCCCCGGTCTGGGGCCAGCAGGCCCGCTACGAGACCAGCGAAACGAAGCAGCAAGGCCTCTACGGCATGGCGCGCTTCTCGGTCACCAACGATCTCAAGGCAATCATTGGCGCGCGCGTGACCAAATACGAAAAGCAAGGCGGCGGCCAATGGCAAGCCCCGTACTCGCTCAAGTACGACAACGAAATAACGCCCTATGCCGGCCTCGTGTTCGACCTGAACGACACCTACTCGCTGTACGCCAGCCACACCAGCATCTTCGAGCCGCAGAACCTGAAGGACTTCGCGGGCAATATGCTCGACCCGATCGAAGGCAAGGCCAACGAAGCCGGTATCAAGGGCGAATTCTTCGACCGCCGCGTGAACGCCTCGCTGGCCGTGTTCCACCTGAAACAGGATAACCTTGGCCAGGCCGCGGGCCGCATCGATCGCGATGGCGCGGCCGGACCGCTGCTCGAAGAAAGCTACTACCGCGCCGCCCAGGGCGCCACCAGCAAGGGGATCGAGCTGGACGTGTCGGGCGAGATCGTCTCGGGCCTGAACGCCAGCGTCGGCTACGCCATCTTCCGCGCCAAGGACGCGACCGGCGTCGACTTCAACGCGATCTACCCACGCAAGACGCTGCGCGCATTTGCCAGCTATCGCCTGCCGGGCCAATGGAACAAGCTGACCGTCGGCGGTGGCGTGAACTGGGAAGGCAGCACCTACACGATCGATGGCACCGTCGCACCGGGAATCGACGGCCGCATGGAGCAGGCATCGTACGCGCTGGTCAACCTGATGGCGCGCTACGAGTTCAGCAAGCAGTTGTCGGCCCAGCTGAACGTCAACAACGCAACCGACAAGAAAACGTTCGCCATGTTCGCCGCCTACAACCAGTTCACGTACGGCGCACCGCGCAACACATCGCTGACGCTGCGCTACCGCTTCTGACGGGGTGACGCGGTCAGCGTGTCGCCACTGCCCCTGCCGCATCGCGCCAGGGGCAATTTTGCGCGGCAGCGAACCCCTTCAGGAACGCGCGCCGCACCGAGCCCGCCGCGATGCAGGCCGAGACGTGCTTCGAATAGCGCTCGGCCCCGCTCAGCTTGCGCACCCAGCCGCGAAACGGGATCAGCCCCTCGGCCGTGCGCTGCAGGGCGCCCACGGCCTGGTCCTGCACCAGCGACGAGGCGCGGCGCATCAGCGAGGGATCGGTTGGCGACACAGCCGTGTCGAGGTCCGCACCGAGTACGTCGTCGAGCGCGCGGATTTCCAGCGAGAGTGCCACGCAATTCTGGCTGGCTGGAAGCTGGTAGGGATTCTTCAGCGCTGCCAGCAGCACGTCGGGTACATCCTCTCTTGTCACGTTCAGGTCAGCAAGCGGTGTGGCCGCTGCCGTCCCGACCTTGGTCGCGGTCGTCGACGCACAACCGGCCAGTACGGACAGCGCAGCGACACACCCGAGCCTGCGGAGCAGGCGCCCACGATTCGTCGTCATGGTGATTGATTTCTGAATGGAAAAGAATTTAACTGTACCGAGTCGAGCGCAGCCCGCCAGCACGCACATCAATCGTGCGCAGTAAAATGGACGACAATTGTCAAATCAGGAGTTCCACATGAAACGAACCGCACTCGTCGTTGGTGTTACCGGTATTGGCGGCAACCACGCCGCCCGTGAACTGCTGGCGCAAGGCTGGGATGTGATTGGCCTGTCGCGCCGCGCACCGCGCGACCTGCCGCAGGTGCGCCACATCGCCGCCGACCTGCTCGATCCTGCCGCGCTCGGCGCCGCCCTGAAGGACGTCGCCCCGACCCACGTCTTCATCACCACCTGGATGCGCCAGGACACTGAAGCCGAGAATATCCGCGTCAACGCCGCACTCGTGCGCAATCTGCTGGACGCGCTGTCGTCGCACAAGAGCGTGCGCCACGTCGCCCTGGTCACGGGCCTCAAGCATTACCTGGGGCCGTTCGAAGCCTATGCCAGTTCGGGCACGCTGCCCGACACGCCGCTGCGCGAATCGCAGCCGCGCCTGGCGCTGGAGAATTTCTACTATGCGCAGGAAGACGAAGTCTATGCTGCTGCCGAGCGCGACCGTTTCACCTGGACCATCCACCGCCCGCACACCGTCATCGGCCTGGCGGTTGGTAACGCGATGAACCTGGGCACCACGCTGGCCGTGTATGCAACGATCTGCAAGGAGACGGGCCGCCCGTTCCAGTTCCCCGGTTCAGCCGCGCAGTGGAATGGCATGTCCGATGTGACCGATGCCCGCATGCTGGCCAGGCAGCTGGTCTGGGCGGCCGATACCGATGCGTCGCGCAACGAAGCCTTCAATATCGTCAATGGCGACGTGTTCCGCTGGAGCTGGTTGTGGCCGAAGCTGGCCGCGTTCTTCGGCGTCGAGGCGGCCGGTTTCAATGGCACCGTGCAGCCGCTCGAAGCGGCGATGGCAACCGATGCGCCGCTGTGGCGCGACATCGCGGCGCGCCATGGCCTGGTGGAAGCCGATCTGGATCGCCTGGCCTCGGCCTGGCATACCGACCTCGATCTGGGCCGGCCACTTGAAGTCATGACGGACATGAGCAACAGCCGCCGCCTTGGCTTCACAGCCTACCAGGCCACCGATGCATCGTTCTTCGACCTGTTTGAACGCCTGCGCGCGGAACGTCTGATCCCGTAATCAACACGGCAGGTGCGACCGGTCGTGTCGCGGGCGCACCGTCATGCCATGTTCAAGCAACAGCAGCAGCACGCAGCGGCGCAGCGGTGGGTTGCGCGTTTCACTGGCGACGACGGCGAAGCCGCGCCCTTGTTCGCCTGCGCGCGCAGCTTCCACGGCTGCGTTGAGCGCCTGCATAGTCGAACCGCTGTCGCTCCAGCACACGACAACAGGTGGCATCGGGCTCAAATTCGCCGAAAATGATAAAATATTTCCCTTGCACAATAAATATGGTCAAAAGATAACGCTTTTGATCTGTACTTCCCATGACCGACCTCGCCGATATCGCCCAGTGGCGCGTCCGTATTTTTGCCTCCCTCATGTCGACCTTGCGGGTGCTGGCAATCATCGGCGTGGTGCCCAGCGCGGCGCTGGCTGTGTATCGGGGCGCGCTCGCCGTTGCACTCATGGATGCCGTTGCACTGGCCTGGATACTGGTCATCTGCCGCATCAAAACGCTCGATTACAAGTGGCGTGTCCTTAACTATCTGGTCATGCTGTTCAGCGCCGCCGTATGCACGATGATGACCGTCGGAACCCTGGGCCTGCTCTATCTGCTGGCAGCACCGGTGATGTCGGTGATTCTGTTGGGCGTGCGCGCAGGGCTGGTCATGGTGGCACTCGGTGCAGCCTCCATGATGCTGCTTGGCCTCACCGGCTACAGCCATTTCCCGATAGACAACGCCGATGCCAACTCGTTCGGCACCGTTGCGATCTTTACATTGAACTATGCGTGCGTCGGCGCGTTCATCACACTCACCTGCGGCAAGCTGTTAAAGGGCTTGTCCGCATCGCTGGACGGCCAGCGCTTCGTGGCCGAAGCCTTGGCCGAACGGCAGGCTGCCTTGACTGCCTCGAACGACGATTTGCGCCTGACCTCCGCAGCATTGGCCGGACTGAACGATATGGTGTTGATCGCCAAGGTTGCCCCTGAGGGGAGCCCGAAGCACCCGGTCATTTTTGCCAACGCAGCGTTCGAGCATCGCAGTGGTTACCGTGCTGATGAAATCATCGGACGCAGCATGCGCGTATTGCACGGTCGCGATTCGGAAGCGGCGGTCGTCGACAAGATCGCGCTGGCAATGACCCGGCAAGAGCCGTTCTCGGGCGAACTCATCCACTACACCAAGTTTGGCGAACCGTGCTGGATCGAAGTGGAGATGGTGCCGTTCGCCAATCAGAGCCGCGAGGTGACCCACTGGGTCGCCGTGGGTCGCGACATTACCGAACGGCGCCGCTCGGCCGATGCCATCCACCAGCTGGCATTCTTCGACGTGCTGACCGGTTTGCCGAACCGGCGCCTGCTGATGGAACGGCTGGACCTGATGGTGGCGCGCACGCATGCGGGCGACAGCATGGGCGCGGTGCTCTATATTGACCTGGACAATTTCAAGCACGTCAATGACGCCCGCGGCCATGCGACCGGCGACGCCGTTCTGCGCCATATCGCCGCATGCCTGTCACGCGCCGTGCATCCCAAGGACACGGTGGCGCGCCTCGGCGGCGACGAATTCGTCGTGCTGGCCGAGCATCTCGACTGCGCGACGGGAGGCGCCACCCACGCCGCCCTGGCGCTTGCCGGCAGGGTACGCGCGGCCATGACCGAAGGCGTTCACATCGACGGCCAGTTGTATCAACTCACCGGCAGTATCGGTATCGCCCTGCCAACCAGGCCAGGACACACGGTGCCGGACCTGCTGCGCGAAGCGGACACGGCGATGTATCACGCCAAGGACAACGGGCGTAACGGCGTGGCGCTGTTCGAGCCGGGCATGCTGGCCGACGCCGAGAACAAACTGAGCCTCGAGCGCGACCTCGCCCATGCGATCGGCAACGATGAACTGGCATTGCATCTGCAACTGCAGGTGGACCACGATGGCACGCCCATCGGGGCTGAAGCCCTGCTGCGCTGGCGCCGGGCGGATGGTGCGCTGGTGCCGCCGGACGTGTTCATCCCGGTGGCCGAAGCATCCGGTCAGATCGTGGCGCTCGGCGCCTGGGTGTTGCGCCAGGCCTGCCTGACCTGGTGCGAGCTCGACCGGGTGGGCCACGCGCTGCCGCTGTCGATCAATATCAGCCCGCGCCAGTTCCGCGAGCCGGATTTCGTGTCACAAGTCAAGGCGATCATCGGCGCCTCCGGTGTGCCGCCACAGCAGTTGATCTTCGAAGTGACCGAAGGCCTGCTGGTCGACGATCTGGACCTGACGATTGCGCGCATGGACGAGCTGGCGCAGTTCGGCATCCGCTTTTCAATCGATGATTTCGGCACCGGTTACTCGAGCCTGGCCTACCTGCGGCGCATGCCGCTGTATGAACTCAAGATCGACAAGAGTTTCATGCGCGATATGCCGCATGACATCAATGGCACCGCCATTGTCCAGTCGATCCTGGCCATGGCAGGGCATCTCAAGCTGCGCGTCGTTGCCGAAGGCATCGAAACCGCGGAACAGGCGCACTTTTTGACCGAGCATGGCGGTCCCTGCATGCAGGGCTACCTGTTTTGCCGGCCAATGGCGCTGGCCGATCTGCTCGAACGCATGATGGCGTCGCGGCACGCCCTCGCCGGGCAGGAAGTCGTCACCAGCTGATGGCAATTCACTGACGGCCTCGCCCGTCAGCCATCGACCCACGCGGTCGCGGCAAGCGCAGCGTCTGCCATGGGCGTTTTGCTCTACACTTCCTACCGCCCCCCTGAACCGATAGCGCCGGCGCCTGCTTCGCGCGCGTGGGCGACGGGTGCGCACCGCATCAACAACCTGGCATCAATTCGCAAATGGAGATCTGGACAACATGAATTCAAGCATGCTCGGCCTTGCCACCACTTTCTCGCTCACCCTGCTCGCGTTCGCCGCCCCGGCGACCGCAAATGCGCAGGCCAGCGCAACCGCGACCGCGACCAGCAGCCTGCCTTTCGAGGTCAAGCCGGTCGGCACGTTCAATAACCCATGGTCGATGGCATTTCTGCCTGACGGCAAGGTGCTGGTGACGCAGAAGGAAGGGACGCTGATCCTGTTCGATCCTGCCACCGGCACCAAGCGGACCGTATCAGGCACCCCCACCGTCAGCAGCAAGGGCCAGGGCGCACTCATGGACATCGTGCCCGCTCCCGACTTCGCGGCCAGCAAATTGCTCTACTTTAGCTACTCGGAAGCGGGTAGCGGCGCCGACACCCGGGTGATGCTCGCCACGGCGACGCTGGATCAGGCAGGCGGCGCACTCAAGGATACCAAGGTCATTTTCCGCGGTCAGGATGCGGCAACTGGCGGGCACTATTCGGGCCGTATCGGCTTCTCGCCGGATGGCAAGTACCTGTTCTTCACCAGTGGCGACCGCCAGCTGTTCGACCCGGCGCAAGACCCGAAGTCGACGCTCGGCAAGGTGCTGCGGCTGAACCTCGACGGTACGCCAGCATCTGGCAATCCGCTCGCGGCGAAGGGTTTCCATCCCGCCGTCTGGTCGTATGGCCACCGCAATCTGCTGGGCGTGGCCTTCGACAAGCAAGGGCGCTTGTGGGAAATGGAGATGGGACCGCGCCATGGCGACGAGATCAACCTGATCAAGCCAGGCCTCAACTACGGCTGGCCGAAAGCATCGAATGGCAGCCACTATGACGGCCGCGACATCCCCGACCACAAACCGGGCGACGGCTTCGAAGCCCCGAAAGTGTTCTGGGACCCGGCCATTTCGCCAGGCGGCCTTGCCTATTACGATGCAGACCTGTTCCCGAAGTGGAAAAACTCCCTCTTCATCACCGGCCTCTCGGGCAAGTCGCTGGACCGTATCGCCCTCGACGGCGAGAACGCAAAGAAGGTCGACCATTGGGACATGGGCGAACGCATCCGCGCCGTTCGCACCGGGCCGAACGGCGCCGTATGGCTGCTGGAGGACGGTCCGCGCGGCAAGCTCTTGATGCTGACACCGAAAAAGTAAGCCCCGCAGGAACAGCGTGCCGCGGGCCTGCCCGCGGTTGCCCTATGGGTTGTTCACGCAGGCCAGCGTGCCGCCGGCAACCTGGCTGCGCACGCCGGCCGAGATCGCCGCAGACAGCTTGGCCAGCGCGGCGCGGTGCCCTGCTACTAAGGCCTCGTACCCCGGTCCCACATTTTCCTGGAACACGCTGCGGCACGTCTGCACCGAGCCGCCATCGACCTTGCGCACGTTCCACACGGCGTCGATCAGCGCGTAGCTGCCCTCCTTCGATTCGAAACGCTGGATGTTCGCGCCGATGCGGTACAGCGTGCTGCCGGCCGGCGCCGGGTTGCGGTACACATCCACACCACCCAGATCGGCCGCGATCCCCAGCGACAGCCCGGTGGTGATTTCATCGGCCAGCGGGCCGGCCCAGCGATGGTGCTCCATCAGCTCGATCTTGCCGGCCTCGCCCGCCACCATCAGCTGCGGACGGCGCACCTGCGCGGGAATCGTCACCGGACGCATTTCAAAAAACAGCGGTGCGCTGGCCGCTGCCGGCGGCACGACAGTGGCGGCGCCGCCACTGAGTGTATAGAACTGGTCGGTCGGCGTGCTGGAGCAGCCGGCCAGCAGCAGCGGGGCCGCCAGCGCCGCGCCAGTCAGTGCGCGGCGCGCCTGGATAAACAGCGTCATTCTTTTTTCTCCTGAGGTTTGCCGCGAATGAGCGACTGCGGATTGCGTTCGAGATAATCGGCCAGCGCATCGATCTTGGCCATCGTGTCGGTCACCGACTCCAGCGCCTTGCGCAGGTCGGACTGCAGCGGCGCATCCTGTGCCAGTACGCTTTCGGCGCTGGCGAAGGTGGCCTTGGCGGCATTGAGCGTCTGCTGCATCTCGGGCAGCACCTTGCCATCGATCCGTGCCAGCGTCGCATTGGCCTGCACCAGCGTGCGGTTCAGATTCACGCCGATCTCGTCGAACGGGATCTTGTCGAGTTTGCCGGCAATGCGCGAGATCTGGCTTTGCAGTTCATCGAGCTGGCCTGGCACTGTCGGCAACACCAGGAACTCACCCTGTTCGGCGATCGTGGCCTTGCGTGCGTTGGGGAAGAAGTCCAGCGCGATATACAGCTGGCCCGTCAGCAGATTGCCGTTGCGCAGCTGCGCGCGCAGGCCGCGGCCCACCATCGCGGTCAGCGCGCGCAAGCCGCCGTCTTCACGCTCCATCGCCGCCATGAAGCCTTTGCCCAGACGCCCCGGATACAGGTCGACCGTGATCGGCATCGTGAATTTCTGGCGTTCGCGATCGAACTCGATGCCGACAGCGCGCACTTCGCCCAGCGCCACGCCACGAAAATCGACGACGGCGCCCGGCGACAGCCCGCGCAGCGACTGGTCAAAGTACACCACGGCCGTCACCGCCGGCCCGTCGGGCGGGCGCAGCGCGGCGCTGCGGTCTTCGGACAGCAGGAAACGGGTGCCGGCCGGCGCCGGCGTGACGGGTTTGCGGTCGTCGGCCGATTCGAACGCGATGCCGCCGGTGGCCAGCGCTGCCAGCGACTGCGTATTGAGTTTCAGGCCGCTTGCATCGAGGCGCAAATCGACACCGCTGGCATGCCACCAGCGCGAATCCGGTCCCACGAGGCCGATATAGGGTTGCTCGACAAAGACCGACATGTCGATACCGTGCCCGGCTTTGTCCAGCGCCACCGACGCCACCTGGCCCACACGCACGCGCTTGAAATACACGGGCGAGCCGGGCGCCACCGAACCGAGCGTCTCGGCATGCAGCTTGTATTCGCGCCCCTTCAGGCCAATCGGGATCGGCGGCGCCGTTTCCAGGCCCGTGAAACTGTTGGTCGTATCTTCTTTCACGCCGGGCGCCGCGCCGATATAAGGGCCGGACAGCAGCGTGCCCAGGCCCGACACGCCGCTGGCGCCGATCTGCGGCTTCACGACCCAGAAGCGCGAGTCGATGGCGGTGAAGCGGTCGGCCTCCTTGGCCATCTCGATCTTGGCGACGACCCGGTTGCCGTCCTCGCCCAACGTCACCGAGACGACGCGGCCGATGTCCACGTCCTTGTACTTGACCTTGGTCTGGCCCGCCTCGAGCCCTTCGCCGCTGGAGAAATACACGTAGACGGTCGCCCCCTTGTTGGTCACCCAGCTGACCACCTGCCAGGCGCCGATCAGCGCGGCGAGCACGGGAATCATCCAGATCAGCGATGGCAGCCAGCGGCTGGGGCGATCGATCGCGGGCGAGGCTGCCAGCGGCGCCGATGGCCCCACGGGTGATTCCGGCGGGGTCGGGGGGTGGGCAGGTGCGTGCGCGCTGTCCGTTTCAGACATGGGGTTCTCCGTTCGATTCAATAGGGTCCCAGATCAGGCGCGGGTCGAACTGGTGGGACGCGACCATCGTCACGATCACCACGCAGCCAAACGCGATCGCGCCCGGTCCGGCCGTGATCACCACCAGCGCATCGAAGCGCACCAGCGCAACGGTCAGGGCAACCACGAAAATATCCAGCATCGACCAGCGGCCGACGAATTCAATGGCGCGATACGCGCGCGTACGCGCCATCGGCGCCGTGCGCGAGCGCGCCTGGGCGGTGGCGTTGAGCCACGCCAGCGCGGCGAGCTTCGACACCGGCACCACGATACTGGCAATGAAAATAATGACGGCCAGGCCCTTCGAGCCGGTGTTCCAGAACAGCACGACGCCGCTCATGATGGTGTCGCCCTCCGTGCCACCGATCGAGCGGGTGTACATCACGGGCAGCATATTGGCGGGAATATAGAGCAGCGTGGCAGCCAGGAGCATGGCCCAGGTCCAGCCGACGCTGTGAGGAATCCGGCGATGCAGCGCAGCGCTGCAGCGGGCGCAGCGATCGGTGCCGTCGCGTGACGGGCACGTATGATTCACGAGGCCGCAGGCGCTGCACGAAACCAGCACCGAATCGGCTTCGGCGATCGTGGTGGTCTGACGCGCCGGATCGGATTTGCGCAGCGGCGCCAGCCGGTCGGCCAGCGCCCACAGCGCTTTCGGTTCGTAGCGCATGACGAGCGCGCACAGGATCGTCAACACGCCAAAGGCAAACAGGGCCGGATGTGGCTCCACACGGGCCAGGCTGGTCATCTTGATCACGGTGATCAGGATGCCGATCATCAGCACCTCGGTCATCGCCCAGTGCCGTGCGCCCTGCACCGTGCGCAGGACGAGGTTGAAGCCGGGAACGCGCACGCCCCGTGTCAGGCCGAGCGCCACATAGAACAGGGAACCGAGCTCGATGCCGGGAAAAATGATGGCGCAGAAGAAGACCATGGCCGCAATGACCTGGTCGCCCGCCCCCCACAAGACGGCCACTGCCTGGTACAGCGTGGCGCCCGAAAGCATGCCGCCCATCTCGAGCGTGACGATGGGGAACCACTGCGCCAGCAAGAATACGAACACGGCGCCCAGCGTCAGCGCGGCCAGCACCTCGGCCTGGCGCGCCGGGCCGTTTTTGTGCCAGCGGTACAACTCATGCTGGCAGCGGTGGCAGCTGGCGCGCTCGCAGGCGGCCAGCGGCCGCCAGTGATACAGGCTGCCACAATCATGACACGCGACCAGTTGATCCGTTTTCACCCACTCCCCTTACACCAGTGCTTTCACACTAGGTATTATGACCGAGAGCAACTGAACGTGCAGTTCCAACGTGAGCGCAGTCCCGATCAGAAGCGGACCTTGACGTAGGCCGACGGGCCGGTCAGCTTGAGGTCGATGTCGGCGGTGCGTTCGCCATTGCGGTGCAGGTCGATTTTCTGGATGCCGTAGTCGAGCACCAGGCCGATGTTCTTGTGCGGGAAGTATTCCACGCCGAGCGCGCCGTTGTAGATGTGACCTTCGACATTGCCGCCGTTTTTCTTCACGCCCGAGGCTTCCGCATAGAAGCGGACCTGGTCGTTCAGCGCATGGCGCCATGCCAGTTCGACGGTCGGGGCCCAGACGCTTTCACTGGCCGATGCCGAACCGCTCCACGCGTAATTTTCCACGGGTGCGGTCGCGCTGACATTGGCCGACGCCGAACCGGAAATCTTGGCGCGCAGGTGCGCTGCGCCCAGGCCCACGCCGAAGACATTCTTTTCCTTGCCGAACCACAGCTTGTACGACAGGCGCGCCAGCTCGATGCGCAGGTTGGCGTCGGCGCGCAGCGAGCCGCTGACCGGACGGCCTTCATACACGGTGTCGCCCTTCAGGTCGGCGCCGTAGCCTTCGTCGAAGCGGAAATAGTCGAACGAGATGCCGTGGCTGTCGCCGATCAGCACTTCGCCCTTGACGCGTGGCAGCGTGACGTCGCTGATCTCTTCGTCCGGGGTGTCGACACGACCGTAGCGGGTATCGCCGCCCAGGTGGATTTCGGGATCGGCGTAGAACGCACCGGCCGAGATGCTGACGCGATCGAGCGCTGGCGACTGCTGCGCCTGCGCCATGCCTGCTGCGGCGGCGCCCAGCAGAATGGCGCCCTTGATTGCGCGTACGAGGGTGGTGTGGACGGACGGGGCAGCAGTGCGTGGTGCAGGGCGGGACATGGATTCTCCGGATAATCAATTAATAGAAGTGCCCGCCAGACTGTGTCTCGACGCGGCAACAATTAATTATCGCAAGATGTTAGTTTGCCAACCCGCACGATTGAACTGACTTTGTGGTCATTAAGCCACACCG
>Ga0308160_10002954_pt1 | contig 19736 bp, 24 predicted proteins | sample PhyFR1_FD_201036 | JGI IMG/M metagenome (GOLD analysis project Ga0308160, IMG submission 201036) | Phyllosphere microbial communities from UC Gill Tract Community Farm, Albany, California, United States - DLSLF.R1 | ecosystem: Host-associated > Plants > Phyllosphere > Unclassified | place: USA...
AATACCCCTTCCGATCCTACCTTTGGCAACAAAACTCGTCCGACTAGTATGCGCCAAATCCGCCCGTCTAGGTGTCATGGGGAATACAATTTCCAGAATGTCTCCTTTTATTACCCCTCCAGACCTGAACAATGGGTTTTGAGGGACGTCACTCTTTTCTTACCGCCGGGCGAGACAACCTTCATAGTAGGCGGATCAGGCTCTGGGAAATCAACAGTCGCTCAACTCCTTCTCCGCTTATATACGCCTGTAGGAGGTGAAATAACGTTAGACGATCAATCAATCGCATACCTCGATGATGGCTATACCAAGGAAAACATCGCAGCCGTTCAACAAGGCTGTATCTTGTTTGATATGAGTGTACATGATAATGTCGCCATGGGACTCGCTGGCGCTGGGGTGGATATGAAAACTGGCATTCGGAGGCGGCCTAGGGACGTTACGAGGGCTGAAGTGGAGGAGGCTTGTAAGATGGCGATGATCCATGATTTCATTATCGGATTGCCGGAGGGATACGAGACTGTTCTGGGAACTGGGGGGAGTTCGTTGAGTGGTGGGCAAAGGCAGAGGCTGGCTATTGCTAGAGCGAGGATCAGGGATCCTACAATCTTGGTCCTTGGTACGTTCAATTGGTTGGTCTCGCGACCTGAGCTCACTAGTAGACGAGGCAACTTCCGCCCTTGACGCTACATCCCGAGTCCAAGTATTCGAATCCATGAAGAAATGGCGTCAAAACCGAACAACGATCGTCATCACTCACGACTTGTCCCAAATCATACCCGACGACTTCGTCTACGTCATGAAAGACGGTATAGTTGCCGAACAAGGGTTCAGGTCCGACTTGATGCAGAAAGGACCAATGTACGGTGTCTTTGCAGCTTTAGCTGCTGAACAAGCCGTTCAGCCCGTCCCCGCCAAACATGAGGAATATATCGAGTATGAAGGATCGATCATGGAAGTCTTGGATGGAGATGAGGATGATAGGAGGTCGAGGTTCGGAGGGGCTTTACCCGGTCCTGTCAATCGATTGGGGCATCGACAATCGACTCAGGCTTATTATGGGTTACTTGATGAGTATCACAAGGGAAGTCGGAACTCGGTAGTGGATCGACCGATGAGTGTTGCTCAGAAACGACTCAGTTGGGCGCCTAGAGATTTGGTCGCTCCTAGACCTATTTCCAGAATGTCTTTTGTTTCAAGACCAAGTTATGAAGGAACACCTTCGATATCGATCCGACGACCTTCTTTCGAAAACAACTCGTCACCGTATTCGAACACTATCGAAAAGGATCCCAAACAGTTGTCGGTCTCTACATTATCGTATCGACATAATGCTCGTTCTCCCTCAGTCCATGGATCTCAAGACGAAATCAAGAACCTCGAGATCGTCACTCCCGCACCAGCAGTCAAGGCGATCATCAAGAAGCCCACTTCTGTCGCCAAAGTCATTCTCTCGCATCTACCTGGTCTACCCAATAAACACCTTCTCGTCATCGGTGTCGCAGCCTCAGTCGCTCATGGAGTCTCGACCCCCTTTTGGTCAAACTACCTCTCAAACCTAATGACGGCCGTAGGGGAAGGTGGTCGATCCCCAACCCTTACTCAAAATACCTTGATCGTCCTCGGATTATGTATCGCCCAGGGTATATCGAATATGATCCAAGATTGGACGTTATTCACATTAGCAGCGAAATGGACCGCTCAATTACGACTACGAGCTCTCAATACTGTTTTAGCCCAGGATCGGACGTTTTTCGACGAATCGGTAAACGCCCCTTCGGCTTTGGTACAGATTATCATCAAGGACGTTGATGATATGCAGGACCTGATGGCGGAGGTGGTAGGCAAAGTGGTGGTGTTTGTGGTGATGGTTGGGATGGGTCTGATATGGGCAATGATCGTTCAATGGAGGTTAACCTTGGTCGGTTTGAGTGTAGGACCAGCTTTAGGATTGGTGGTTGTTTTCAATGAAGCGATGGTAGGGAAAGCAGAGGCCAGGAACAAGTTAAAGAGAGAAGCGGTCGCCAAAACTTTCTACGAGGTAAGTTCTTCCCTTTGTGGTTTCAGAAAATTAGCTGACAATGGCAGAGCGTGGCCAATATTCGAGGTATCCGAGCCATGGCTCTAAATTCGACATTTATCGAAAAATTCAAGTCAGATGCTCATGCTGCCAAGTCCTTGGGACAGAGGGACGCATGGGCAATAGCGATTGGATCAGCCATGTCTGCGGGTTTACCTCTTTTCATCCAGGGTGAGTCGCCAGCTCAAAGCTTGGCGTAGTCACTGATAGACAGCCCTGATGAACTGGGCGGGAATGTTGTTTATTCTTCAGGGACATATGAACTACGCCCAAATGCTTCAAGTCTATAATCTGGTCTTGTTCAGTTTGACGTTCGGTACCGCCCTTCTTGATTTCAGTATGTCTCCTCTTGTCCGTAAGAATCAAGCTAATATTCAGTTCCTTCACTCTCGAAATCAAAAGTCGCAGCTGCCGATTTCGACAGACTGTACAAACTAAGCCATACCACTTCAGAGACATCTGGTGAACTTCGATATCCAATTACTGGAAATGTTAGTTTCTCCAAAGTCAACTTTGCGTACCCGACCCGACCCGATGTTCCTGTCTTCCAGGACCTCTCATTCGACTTGAGAGCAGGCGAATGCGTCGCTATCGTCGGTCCTTCCGGCTCTGGCAAGTCCACCATCGCAGCCCTCCTCCAGAGGCTGTACGAGCCCGCCAGTGGGATTATACTGTTCGATAAACACCCACTCGATTCAACCGATACGAGGTGGTTAAGAGAACACGTCGCTGTCGTATCTCAATCTGCCAACCTGTTTGATGCTTCAGTAGCGGAGAATATCGCTTATGGCGCATCCACCGTACCGATTGACGAAATCCACCGAGCCGCAAGAGCGGCAAATATCCATGAATTCATCATGTCCCTCCCGGAAGGCTACGATACCCGTTTAGGAGAGAATGCGAGTTTGATATCAGGAGGTCAGGCTCAGAGATTACAGATTGCCAGAGCGTTGGTTAGACGGAGTCATATATTGATATTGGACGAAGCGACCAGTGCTCTAGATGTGGATAATGCCAAAGCTATCTTGGATACCATCGTCAAGATTAAAGAGGTGAGCTATTCATCTCATACTACATCGACTCAAGCTGATGTGCAGTCACGGACTACGGTATTCATAACTCATTCGGTAGAGGCGATGAGACGGTGTGATAGGATTATATGTCTTGGTGATGGACGAGTCGCGGAAGATGGGACGTTTGAAGAGCTTGTAGCTCGTGGTGGGGAATTTGCTCAATTGATGCAGACTGGCGAATGGGAGTAGTTTAGTGCTGTTGAACAATAGATTGTATTCCGCATGTACTGTACTCCCTTCCAATCATTGCTTGACTTGCTTGCTTGATGAGGGAAGTTACATCTCGTTTTTTCATTCCTGGGTCTCACCGTAAGACTTGCATTGTCTCCAATGAAATGTCTCGTATGTCACACTATCCTACACTCTATCGTCCTTCTCGCGCATGATCACGACTCCACACTCTCGTCTCCTTTCAGTATTGCTCCTTTATCCTCCTTATCCCCGAGTAGCGCCGTAGTAAGGCTGCTGAGGGGCTTGCTGGGGATGCTGAGAATGTTGAGGAGCGACTGGACATCAGCTTATACTTGTGAAGGTATGGATCAGCTTACAAGGTGCTCCTTGACCTGGTACGCCACCGTGACCTTGGAACTCCCCATTGCCGAGATATGTATATCCACCCTGACCATATGTCTCTTCTGCCTTCATCTTCTGCACGGAGTTAGCTTGTCCCACTGCACGACGAGTATGACGCAGCTTACCTTGTAAATAAGCCAGAAAGCGTGAATTGTTCCCCTATATCATCAGTCACTACCTTTATTCGATTGATGAGCTACGCATACGGTAAGAAACCCTGTTTGTTAGCTTGAATCATACGCAGAGGAGTACCTAGCTTACAAGGACTGTCAAGCACTGCGCACTTGATCAGCTACCGCCCAAACACAATATGAGCCTTCAAGCTTACGACATTGATGAGTAAATCACAACTACATCCCGTGATCATTGCCGCAGAGACAGGTGGGAATAGGAGCGCCACCAGCATAAGTACGACATCGCTTGCTTGGACCATTATATGTGTGTTTGATGTAGGCTGGTTCTGTCAGCTGCTAGTACGGACTGTCGGTGGTAGCTGTACTTACCTTTGTGTATGATATATAGAGAGGAATGCAAGTTGAATAGACACAGCAATAGCGCAATAGACGCTGGCGCAATGATAGAGTTGCTCATGTGCGGAAGTATTTATCTGACGTCATGCCACGTGTCAGAACATCAAGAGACAGCAAAGGTCAAAGCTCAAGAAAGGGGGTGTGTGTTCTATCCAAGAAGCAAATGATAAGTATGCATTCTCTTCATCTCTTTACCTCTCGTCAGCATTCATTGGAGGAACATGAAAGAACTCCCGCTTGAAGTATGGTCTCTGGTAGCCCGTCACCTGAAGAAACCCCCTCCTCCTCCTCCCGGCGAACCCGCGAATTGGAACGACCACTTCAACGAACACGATTTGTTAGCCCTTCAAAGAGCCTGCAAGGTACGTCTAAACCCACTATTCGACTGACCTCTAGACCACGTATCGAGCCGTGTGCCCTATTCTGTATGCCGAACCCATCGTTCAGAATCTCGGTTACTTGCTTCGAGGCGTCCAAAAGCCTTTACCTTTGAACGACAAGAATGTGGACGATGACGCGAAGGGGACTTTGTCGGATCACCCTGTGCCGTATCACAAAACGGTCCTTCTCGATCAGGTCACCAAATTATACATCATTCACGCATCATCCCGAACCCCGCTCAAGAATCCGTATATTCAGGCTGGTCGACCAGAGATTCACTGGGATGGAGAATTGACGGCGCTATGTGACGTTGATTGTCTAGCCGCAGCAGATCTCCGTGGGTGGCGACGCGCAGAACGTATTCTCTCGCGTTTGCCTACCGACTCGAAGGGCGAACTCTCTATCTCCTTCGCAAAACTGCAATCGCTCTCGTACAATACTTGGGATGACGGGCGATGGGGGATCTACGACGACAAGGCACGAAGTGTCAGAATGGCACGGTTCGACTCTCACTACAATTATAATCAGCTTTTGGACGATTATTCCAACTGGAACGAGATATACGGCGATGCATGGGTCGACGTTTGCCCGTCCCAGTTCGTCACTGAACTCTTCGAACAGATCTTCCTTCCGGTCTTGGCCTCTCAAGTAGTGTCAGTCTGCCACGGATCCCAGAGCGTACCCGGAGGCATGATTCGCGACAAAGCTATCGGTTGGAATCTTTACCACGGCTCCGCACCTACCACCTCCACCGCACCAAGTCCAACTCGCGTTTACCTGAGTGCTGTCTCTGCAGCTCAAATCGCTCTCACAACCGAGCCTCTGGGGATGAGGTTTGTCTTTTTGATGCAGCACGCCTTCGCCCGAGCCGTTTGTCAAACGGTCTCCGAGAAAATCGATGCCATCTCCGCGGCGATTCCAATCTTAGAGATTTGTATCTCGACACAGATAGAAGGACAAGAGGGCGAACTGCAGGAAGCGCAGGCCAAGGAGGCGGTGGAAAGATTCTTCAAGGCAGAGGCAGAGGTCCCCAAAGCTTGTCTGGGAAGGTTCAGGGTGTTGATTGGGGACGAGGTAACACCTTGTCCTGCCTGTGGGGCAAAGGCTAAATTGTATACATGCCAAGTGATACAACGTAGTCGCGACAGGACGAGGCAGACGAGGCAAAACATGTTCCTGATGCATGATTATGTGATCTACCATCGCCCCGCCCCTCCGAAGCCAACGCTGATCTACGCCGTTGTGCCACAGCATGGGCAGACTGAAATATCGTCTCCCACTAGTATTCTGACCTCTCCGCCCCAGACCCCACTATTGCTTATTTGTTGGACTACCTGCCGATGAAAGATGCCCAGCGCTTCTTTGACCTTCCGTGCTCCGTCGCCTCTCCACTATTGGATACTATACAGATTTCGAAGACCCTCACATTGGTTTCGTTCTCCTCGTCTAGAGTCCGGGCTAATAACAGGCTTTCCTAAGCTTTGAGAGGCTCACACAGTCTATCCTTGGGCCGCCGGCTCATTGTCGAGGTATCGAGATTCCAGCCGAGCCACTGTCCGTCTGCCTTCAGCCCAATGGTATCGAAATCTGCCTCATTCAAGCAGTGAACAAAAACGAGGTCAGCCATCGCTGGTCAGTGCACAACGAATGGGACGTTAGTGTCAGGGCGGCCGTGGCGTACTGCCATCTTTTTCGTACTACCGACTCGATATCCATGACTCCAAATATCAATCCACTTCGATGACTCTAGTCTGATAAGGTCCACCAGATGGATGTCGAGCTCGTCGAGTTCATCTTTTATTCGATATCATTGTCTGGTCAGATGGTTATGGAATAGAGATTATGGGATGGAATGGTATCAAGGAAAAGATAGCGGGACGAGTAACCCTGAATTATACAGATAGGTCGACATCAATATTTACCTGTACTTCGATGGATCCTGGTGTAGCGTGCATCTGTGCATGTACTGAATCGCGGTACGACGACTGTACCGTATAAGCTCTATGGATCGTAGACCCGGAACGTAATACAGCTAGGTAGAGGCCCGGCTAGCGTCTGGACATCTACCAACCCATCAACTCCGATTCTTACAGGTTGCCCTCGGCTCTGTGCTGATAGTCGATCGATCATTTTCCAGTCGGCAGGAAGTCTTACCTGACCTTTCGGATCATTTGAATCGACGTAAGCGTAGATGTGATTGCCCCTTTTCAGCCATCGAGCCCATTGGTGGCCAATGTCTTCATCCCCACCTTCTTTTCCGACTGCCTGGGCGATGTTTGGCGCCACACGTCGGGTCCCGTCAATGCTCCCATGAGCTTCGATCCACTCGGCCATCCCTTCAAGACACCTCCTCTGGACTGGAGGAATGTTGCCGGCCGCATCGGGACCAACATTGAGTAGAAGATTGCCTCCGCGGGATGCGACGTGCAGGAGGAATCGGATAGCTTGACGAGGAGTCATGGAGTGAGAGTCCCCTTCGTTCTGGTTGTAACCAAATGAGAGACCGACTAGGCCTTCAGTCTCGTAGAGCAAATGTATATGTGCAGTACTCACTTCCCCTGCAAGCTTGCCAGGCCGTGTCAATCTTGTCTGGATCTACGCCCATGCCGTACTCTTCGGTTTTGAAATCCCAGTGCGTCTTTCCGAACCGGTCTGGGCTGTCAACTTAGCTCGACCTTACGTGCTTACCATTGATGAGCGCCTCTGGGTTTGCGTCGTATAGTGAGTCCAATAATCCCTCGATACTGTGCCGCCCAGGTGCTACACCACTTTAATTTCAGCTAAGAGTCGGTGTTACCAATGTCGGACCTACGCCTCCGGCCAGCTGACATCGCCCCACAGGAAGTAAGGCTTATGACGCTGGATCAGATCCTGACATTGCCTGTAGGCATAGTCGTTGTACTCGACAGCGTCCAGACCTGGTCGAGAACGCTGGTGAGTGTCCCACGGCTCCGAGGTTGGCCAAAAGTGCCAGTCAATACCACTGAGACTCAGCTCATGGTCGAGCCCGACATCTACTTACGTCGAATAGTAAACTCCAAATCTCATGGCTTCGTCCTTGCAGGCTTGATCCCATTCGGCCATGAAGTCGCGCTTGGGGCCTCGTTTAACAGTATTGCGGTCTCCGGTCTCGGGGGCGTCCCAAAGGGTGATCCCATCCTGTTTGTCAACTTTATCTTCACTTGGACCTGATGACGTACATGATGTTTGCTGGTTGGTATGAGAAAGGTGGCACCTGCGCCCTTGAACAATTTGACCATATCATGGGCGTCGAATGACTCGGCTTTCCATGAGTCAAGGAACTCGTCGTAAGGGGCATTATTGTAAACCTCTTCGTGATGAATCGCTGCCGGTAAACCGGGGAAGCGGATGGTATTGTAGTACCATTCAGAATATGGCGTGTGAGAATAGCTAGAGTCTTAGATCGACATTCGCATCGCCGGCCATAGCGCACTCACTGGCTATCGGGAGGAAGGTCACCTGACTTGCTTAGTGTCTCCGCCCAAGCTGGAACAGCGTATGCGCTGACTTATTAGCTCTCCTCGCCGTCATAGTCCTTACCCCCAATGGATGAAGATGCCTAGCTTAGCATCTTTGAACCATTCCGGGGTCGCTCGCTGCGCAAATCGTTCGTAATTTGGTGCTCTCGAGTAGGTCAACTCGCCGTGTGGATCTTCCCAGACCCCAAGTGCTGCCTCTGCTTTTGGTGATGACATGAGGTGTGGTTGACATGAGGATACCTTGTACTCCAGGGAACCTTTCTTGTAAGTTGGCGTTGGTATGCAAGTCTCTACGATATCGGCATGCACACACCGTTCGGACCGACACTTTCCCGTACACACAACTTGTGCCCACTCTTGCGGCGCGTATCCCGGTCTAGGACATACCCCTTTCAGTCTCTCGCTGGACGGTTGGCGATATGGTGCCTGCGGCATGGTGAAATTGGCAATTATTCCGCCGGCACGAGTGGGGCACGATCCACGACGATGAGGTGTGGAGTCGAGATGATTGGTGCATGTTCCCCCTTATCGCGAGTACGTATCTACAAATTCCGTGTTGGAGTAAATCGTATACGGTGATCACGCCGAATGCGCGATTTAGCCGATTGCGCTAGCGGTCGCCGAAGCCATGTTGGCGCTCTGCAGGCTTGAGCGGTTCTCAGTAAAGAGGCTAGAGTTCACACTTCAGGCCCTGCATGCATGAGTGGACCGGGTCTCGGTGATACCGGATCCCGTGCGGAGTATTTCGTATCGTATGGGCCGGCTTGTACCATCCCCCATCGCATCTCGATATCCTTCTGTATAGACAAGTCCTATATCACACAGGTATATATACAGTCCCGGCGAGGCCTGAATAGCACCATCGACTACATATCATGGTCGGTCCTGATACATCATCTCGGATTGTTCAATGCTGACGGATTAGACAATGGATATAGATGATCCCAAGACAGATTTCGAGGCAACTCAGGTGTCGGCAGTCTATGACCAGGAGAGACTCACTGAAGATGATGAGCGGGCTCACCGATCGTGGCTTTACCGCGTCTGGGTAGGCTTTCATATACCTCGATGGGATCAAGCTAATGTCGTAGACAACATCTTGGTTCCAGATTGTTCAGGTCTCGGTCGCCGCCTTCTGTATCCCTGGAATGTACAATGCAATGAGCGGGACCGGTGGAGGAGGGAATGTCGACCGTGAGTAATGGCCGCATGTGTAGCTGAGTGACGCTGACGTGGTGACAGCATACATTGCAGCTCAATCCTCGGTAGCCATCACTGCGGTTGGTGCGGCATCATATCTCACTATTTGCGTTCCCGTCTTCGAGATTCTTGGAGTGCGAACGATGGGTATTGGAGGTCAGTCCGGGACTGATACCGTCACCTCAGGAAGCTGACCGGCCTAGGTTGGACCTACGCTCTATATGCTGGGTCGCTTCTGAACTTCTCGAAGCATGGCAACGGAGCATTTGTAATAGCGTCCGGTGCGCTACTAGGTCTTGGTAGCGCTTTCTTCTGGCTGGTACAAGGTGCCGTCATGATCTCGTAGTAAGCCGCCCCTCATAAGCCACAGCAGTAGCTGACTGCGGATAGTCCTCTACCTCACCAGAAAGGCAGAGCCATCGCTCTCTTCTGGATTATCTTCAACATGGGAGGGGCCATCGGAGCTTTCATCGCATTTGGTCAGACGTATGGCAAAGAGGCCAGTGGTACTTTGGCCCCATCAACATACTGGGGTATGCTTCGGTCCCAAAGTATCGCAGAGAGGAGGACTGACACTCATAGCTTTCATTGCCATCATGATTGTTGGCGCAATCATTGCTTTGTGCTTGGCACCTCCCTGGCTCGTTGTACGATCCGATGGTTCTCGAGCTGGTCACAATCCCAAATTGGCCGAAGAACGAAACGAGACATTCCAGCAGAAGTTTGTGCGCATTGTCAAACGAGAATTCTTTTCGGTACTCGCCATTCGCCATGAGAAGCGGTGAGCCCTGCAGCTGCGCAGAACGCCATTTAATGCTGATTCGTCAGATTGTTCTTTCTGATCCCAATGTTTGCCGGTGCAAATTGGTTCTACTCGTATCAGCAAAACATCATGAATGGGTTGTCTTTCGACCTCGATGGGAGGACTCTGTGAGTGGGACGTCCATCATGGCTACATACGCTTATGTCCTTTTCAGAAATTCAGCCCTCTACTGGCTAGCTCAGATGTTCGGAGGCTTCATTATGGGATGGCTGTGCGACGTGCCATGGCTCAGTCGACCAAAGCGAGCCCTGGTCGCGTGGGCAGTCCTTTTCTTATACAGCAATGCGGTCATGGGCGGTGGTCTCGCTTTCGAGAACTTGCGAGAGGCGAATCCCCCAGCTTTTATTGCCATGCACTCGGGCAAATATGCTGGTGGAGCCATGCTATACTTCTTTTACGGGATGATGGATTCGCTTTGGCAAGGTGTAAGCTGTGCCATATTTATCGGTGTCTGAGCTTGCGCTGATCTTGAAAGTACGTTTATTGGCTTCTAGGCGCCATGTGCTCGACTCCAGAACTAGCAGGGAAGCTGGTCGCAGTATTCAAGGTCTCTCAGTCCATCGGCGCGACTGTGGCCTACCAGCTTACTGCCGACAACGTCTCCGAGCGAGGCCAGTTCATCAGTAACTGGGTCGTAGCAGCAGGTACATTGCTGGTTGCCCGTATGTTCAACCAATGACAACCGAGTGTGACATGAGCTGACCGCTCAGTACCGGCAGTACTGAAGATTACCGAGCCTACCGAGGAAGAGGCCAGAGGAGGCATGACCGCAGGAGAGAAGGTTGATCTCGTTCACGAGGATTTCCGAAAGACAGGAGCGGAGCTTGGCGAAAGCAAATGAGCTTACGGCATCTGTCAATAGCTGGTGTATTCGTTGGGACTGGAGAGCTGCCTGACGAGTGAATGGGGTGTGCTTGATTCTATGGGAATTTATTTGTAGGACAGATTTTGTCTAAAGCTTGCGTTTGTTGCGATACTCCTGAACCTGGACTGCGAATGTTAGGATAGTGTAGAGTAAAAAGTGCTGGTCTTGCAGGTGTCGAAGAAGGGGCGTTTCACCACGTGGCAGAATGAATCAAGGTTCAGAGGTCAAAGCGTTGTTTGTGTGTGTCTCAGAGCCATCTATCAGAAACGAGTCTAATGAACATGTGTTCACTACTTCACTCCCCATTACAACACTATGAAGGAGCTACCGCTGGAGCTGTGGAGCATTATTGCCAAACTCGTGAAGAGGCAGCAGCCACCAGCTGGCGCTGAGGCCAATTGGAACGATCACTTGAACCAGCAGGATTTAGTCTCCCTTCAGCTGGTTAGCAAGGTACATCACCTCTCTTATCGTCCCACTCTCCACACAAGATGCTCACTGCTGATCTATCAGGACATGTACAAGACAGTATCGCCAATACTCTATCACACTCCGATCGTCCAGAACCTCGGTCTGTTTTTACTTGGAATCGAACAACCCCCTCGAGCTGCCGATGATGACGATGTAATCCCATACCACAAGTCGAAATTGCTTAACAAAGTCACAAAGCTTCATCTCATCCACTCATCCTCACGGAAAGCCGTCGGGACAAGGTACATGACAATGCCATCGAGTCATGAGGCAACTCCTCGCGTATTCAACGAAAATGACTTGAGGATCTGCAATGCCGACAGACTGGGCCTGGCGGATCTGGAGGGTTGGCTTCTAGCGACTCGAATCCTTCGTGCTACGCCATCCGCTCGAACAATGTTCAACAGACTGGAGACTTTGAGCTTTGGGACTTGGGATGATGGACGATGGCAGTACTATGGGGGACGACAATCTCCATCCTCGCATCAGGATAATAACGTGGATCCTTTGGAATACCTGGAGCGAATGCTGGCAGACTTTATACGTCGAGTTCGGACAGCAAGCTCCATTCAAGTGTGTAGCAACACGCAATCTCAAATCGACCTGCGCCTTGATCGGGGTCCGTGCACGAGAACAATCACCTCTGGGCTGCGAGTCACTCACGGATCAAGGTCAGATACCTTGTACACCACTGACATTGGTCCAACTCGTATCTATGTCAGACCTACCCCACGGAGGACACTCGACTCGAACTTTCATGACGCTGCCCTCGCCCGATGGCTGTATCAGAACATGTACTACATTGGCTCGCTCAACGACAGAGAAGCCACGCCAGACACAATACTGGAGCTGTGTTTAACGACCTCATTAGATGAAGAGATCTATTCGACAAGCTCTTGTGAGAATGAACTAGAATTAGCTCGGAGGACGAAGGAGGCGTTGGAGCTGTACTGCCAGGATCTGGTAGACAGGGAGGAATGGGCAAAGAGGGCGTTAGGCAAGATTAGAATTTACGTAGGAGACGAGATACCGGCTTGCCCGTGCTGTGGAGGGAAGGAGTAATTCGTAACTAGGTCGAATATCCATGACCGCTATGATGTAGAAGAAGTGCCACGTGACTCAAACACGACCTATGGAGTGGTCCAAGCGTTGTTGTGTGTTGTGTGCTTCTTTCGTATAAAAGTGGAAATATCCATCAGTATGCATTCACTACTCTCTCCATCACTTCATTATCGACATGAAGGAACTGCCAACAGAGTTATGGACTAAGATTGCCAAAGAGCTGAAGAGGGAACCACCACCAGCCGGGACCAAGGCCAATTGGAATGATCACTTCCATCAACAGGATTTAGTCTCGCTTCAGCGCGTTAATAAGGTATTTCAATCCCCTTTTGGATTTGATATGATGCTCATAAAGTCAGGAGCTATATGGCGTGGTTTGTCCCATCCTCTATCACGCTCCCGTAGTACAGAATTTGGGTCTTTTCCTACGAGGTATCGATAAACCCCTACCACCTCCTCAAACCGATCACGACAAATACCCAGTACCCAGTCATAAAGCAGCACTACTAGACTTGACCACAAGCCTCCATGTCGTCCACGCATCCTCTCGAAACCCACTTCTGAAACCGTACCTGGAAAGCAAGATGCGCTTCTCCCGTCCCGAAAAGAACATTGTGAGGTCAAGCCGGGCGGATAGATTGGGCAGAGTCGATTTGGCTGGATGGAGGATGACTAGGCGATTGCTGGACGTCACTGAGCCGAAACGATTATCAGTATCATCGGGGACGCTTTTCAAGAACATCAAGGCTTTCAGTTTCGGGCATGGGATGACGGACGCTGGGAAACGTACAAGGAGCAATATGGAGAAAGATCCGATTACGTCGTCTATCGCGAGGTTTATCCCATCTCCTACCTCGAGACACTCTTGGCCGATCTATTACGCCGCATTCAAATGTCGAAGTCGGTCGACGTCTGTCTGAATGCCAAATCGGGCATCAGCGATGTCTGGCATTGGCCTGAATCTTGTCGAGCTGTGGGTTCGGCAATCCGAGTGATACACGAGCTCGACGACAAGTACGAAATCGCTCTCGAACCTCAACCAGGCCACAGCCGCGTGTACATAGGCGCCTGGTCGTACGAATACAAACGGACCAACTTCCAGAGGCCCATACCCTATCAAGATCACAATCTATTTTGGTCATACGACCAATACATGCGATACGCTAGTGAATCTGTCGAAAACGTTCCGAAAGGCGATCATGGCGCACATCCAGTCTGCGACGACATGAGATTGGAGCTCTGCATCATCCCCGATCACCGATTCGCAAATGAGGCGAGTATCCCAAGACAACTGGTCATTGCTCAAGAAATCAAACAAGCGCTAGAGAAATATCACCACGATACAGCCATGACGCAAGAATACGCCAAAAAGACTTTGGGTAAAATCAAGATCTACACTGCGGAGGATATGCCGGCTTGTCCGTGCTGTGGATTGAGGGAAACCTTTGAGTAGCGACGACCAGGGCGATGAGGTGGGAGCTGGAGTATGTACTGTGGATAATCGGTCAATAGTTTGGATAGGGTTCGCTGGTAGTAGTGTAAAAGTAGTAGAGGATGAATAGTAGTGCAGAATAAGTAGAGGATGACTCGGGTAGGAGAATGGTGATTATCTACCTGACATCGTCTCCCGCTACGTCAGCAGTGAGCTGGCTTGAAGTCACTGATTAAGGTAGCTGATTGCGATTCTACGAACACGTCTTGTGGATAATCAGATAATCAACAACGACAAGACCGGCAACTAGACGGTCTGCGTTCCCTACTTTCCCTTGCAGTACACCAAGATCATACATATTTTTACAACATAAAGAGCATGTCTGTATGGAGATGAACGTACGCCGTTCGAGTTGAAACCAAGACTGAACCGCTGCCATTTGCAATTTCGTAGTCTGCAACCAGTGTCAAGGAAGCGCGTAGCCGGCATCGTATCCGCCAATCCCAACGTGTAAATGAGGTTGTAATATCCTATCGAGTAGAGCCTGTAGCTCTGGATCCACATGGGCTTGTTCGGAATCTCCAGCACCGAGGCCTAGCCCAAAATCGAACTGATCCCAATCGGTACCCGATGTTTGAAGGGGATGAGCTTCGTGGTCCGGCAAAAAGTGGTTGATCTGCCCCTGATACTCAGGATCGATCGGGTCCGTAACGAATCCAGCCGCCAGAGTGGGATCGGGTTGACTCTGTATGTGAGACGGGGCAGAGCTGAACGCTCAGTATAGCACCACGATGAACACCACAGACTCACCGACTGTTTTGGCTTGAAAGACTCGGACCGCCATAACCGTCATTCTGACCTGGCAAGTGCTGTTGAGTCAAAGTCGAAGAATGCCGGAGCGAAGTGTCGTAAAAGACCGTATTATCCAATTCGTCTTTCCGGAGGGTCGCGCCCGCACTAGAGAATCCATATTCCTCCCTTAGTCCATCAAGCAACATACATGCTTGTTCTGCAGCTGGCCATGATACAGCAATCAGCTGCAAGAGTTTCAAGCACTCGTTCACTCTCGACAACGATTCGGCCTCTTGTCTCGAGTTGGACCGAGCACTGGCAAGCGAAAGCAGGTTGGTCGTTCCGGCCACAAAACACACTTGTAAAGCGGTTGGAGGGGAGAAGCGGAGATCATGGTAAGTGTGCCATATTCTGAGCAAGTGAATAACTCGGACGGCAGCATGATCACATTGCTATCCATCAGCATCGGAACGTGAACAGGGACTTACCTTAACCGCCCAAGCTGCACGACTTGGTTGGGATGTTCCCGCTCCATCTGATTTCTCGCTACTAGACAGGCCTGCGTATGGACGGTAGAAAGGTCGGTACAGCAGGATGGCAAGCCAAGCATGCGAAAGGTGCATCATGAGGATATGAGGAAGCGCGTTGAAAGGTGCTTCGATATTCAGTGCAAGCGAAGGCGGCAGGTCCACCAGCCATTCTTCCAGTGCGATACTGTTTATGAGCTTCATCTCTCAAGGACACACACCTGATCTCCGATATGGCGGCGTTGCGCTGGCGACTCGATACAGGACCTTTGATACCGTAACTGCCATCAGACAACATCAACACGTTGGGCTCACAGAGTATTCATGATACGTTCCCCAATCAACATCAACTTGACGGTATGAACGAAAGTTGTGCTCAAGAATCCCGGCTGTGAGGACAAGACTCCACTAGTTCCTGGTGTGATGGGTCTCCATTCCAGCTGATCCAGCTCGGTGTCGACGTCTGGTAGGCGAGTAGTGTAAGGCTGCGTGCTCATAGCACGGCCTATATATGGTGCCCACACGCCTTCTTGTACAAAGATCGTCCAGAATGTGGTGTTGCGCTGTTCAATCAGCGCGCTCATGAGACTTGCTCACCTCTTTTGCTTGATCAACAGGGATGTGGCCTCGCTCCAGTAAATGAGTGCAATCGGTATTCAGGCCCACTGACGTCAACAGGCATCGTAGGTGAGGTACTCACAGGCGATCGCACATCTTGAGGCCATACCGATATACAGCCAACCAAGATTGTGTTCGGCCCCGAGACTGTGATAGCTAGCGATATGCGCAAAAGCCTGTACGGTTGCGACTGATGGAGTCATGCCTTCTTCATCGATGAAACTCTTTGCTTGCATACCAAAGACCGCTCTTGTGGACGATTGGCGTAGATAAGGGTCGTCACTGAATCCTAGGGCGATCGCAAGGATGGCGTTGTGCAGCATGGGAGAGTAGTGGGCTGTTCTGGGGTAAGGGTGAGATAACGCCAAATCCATGTCGTGTTTGAATAGCAAGGCGTTCGATCGCATACCTGTCATTAGCGACAATCTGAATATGCGGTCTCTCCAGACTTACCCCAGCAAGCGTAGTATCCAAAGAAGCGGTCCAGGCATTGATCATGTTCAGCCTTCGACAATTGAATGACTGATGGTAGAAATCTTGAATGCCCAAATTGGGGTGGGCCTCGAGAGATGGGCACTGGGTAGATGTTGAGCCCACTTGATTGGCCACGAGGGTGTTTGCCCAGATGACGGAAAGCCGAAGTCGGTCCATGCAGGTAGACGTTTCCATCTTCCCGCTCGACCTTGATGTCAGGTGGCTCATTCCTTCACGGAAGATTGTTTGAATGGAGCAACTCACCAGATGATCAAGAGACAGGTCCCTTGGGTCATCACCGTCTTCCCCCAGATCTCGGCTGACCTGTTCCTTGACTGAGCCTATGGAACCCTTCCCGGAGGACCGTTGAGTGGGTGCAGACTCCGTCTCGATCCCATGTTCCTTCAATAAACGCTCCAAATCCTGCACCCTTGTAACCAAGGCTTGGACTTGCTTCCGAGGAAGGGGTTTACGGTAATCTTCACGGCTATCCCATTGACAATCATCCTGAGAAGTCAGCCTCTATCATGGATACCGACCTACCTTGTAGACAGCGCATGTTCCACATGACGGTTGGACCCCATCGCATTTGACTCGCCTGTCATTAGCCGGTCGATTGGTAAACCAAGCAGGAAGAGGAGTACCTGTGACGACAATTGTCGCAAGCCTTTTGGACGTTGCGCCGAGCCTTCTTCCTTGCTGTCTCACGAGGCGACCGACTGTCGTCGTGGGCACTCATGAGGAAGTGATGTTCACGGTGTGAGATGAAGATGATGCATATGGAAAGGATGAGCAAGAGAGGGGAGATAAGGAAAGATATTCAGGGTAATCTTAAGCGGCGGGCTTGTTCGGGAAGGCTCATGTTAAGCTGTGACATTCTGCATCTCCCTTGGACATGCATAACTACAGCTCCGGATCGAAACGCAAGAATCACAATCACTGCTCACCTGGCCGCTACCCAGAGGCACAGCTTAAGTGATGTCTGTAAGCGTATAATATCACGTGTGCCCGATTGTGAAATCTACCATGAGACTCTCAGACCACAGCAACGGCTTCCGGTCTTGTTTGCTTGTGCAAGAATACATATACTTTTAGTATGAGCTCTTCAAATACGGCCCGACAACATGATCGCTCCCCTTCGTTCAAACGGCACTCTCTAGACCGAACCAGAGTTGTCCGCGCAGGAAAAGGGACTGCTGATCGCCCCTGTCGCGTACGAACGCTTGATACTGACAGCCGCAGCCCAAGTGCCCGTCACCATAATGAACAGACCGGCGGCGATAAGGAACATGTTGAGTACGACGAGTGATCGGTAGTAGAGACTCTTGTTGGTCTTTCGGAATCGGAGATTGTCGTGTAGCCACATCCAACCGTTTGAGGTCAAGCACATGAATGCACCGAGCAATGCACCGATCAAGGAAGTCAAGTCACCAAAGAATGGGATAGCTGAAGGTTAGTGGCCACTCGCTGAAAGAGACTCACCTTCTGCTAGGATGAATGAAACTGTGACACAGCCTGCGACGATACCGAGCCAGACCGCCCAATGAGTGAAAGAGTGTGCAGCAAGATGCTCCGAATCTCTGGATCCAGTCAGTACTGCCCACTGATCGGCTGGAGATGGTACGTACCGTAATACCCGCACAAAGATCATCTTGGCACCCACATGGGTGTAGATCGTGCACGAGACGAATAAACCGGGCAAAGCGATACCGTACGCGACCTTCTTGACGATGACACCAGCAGATCCCAGAGCCGGGTTGGCGAGATATTGTCCGCAGTAATAGTAAACGACAATACCGATTGTCAAGTATGTCATGGTGACGATAGTTTGACATGTGTACAAAGCCCTGTTGTAGTCCTTGGGTTTTCGCATTTCCCCAATGACGTTGAAGAAGGCGGGTGTTCCAGAATAAGAGAAGACGACCGTTGAGACGGCGGCCATACCTCCGAGGAAAGTTCCACTAGGGTTGACTACGGCGATGTTCTTGTCCCATGGCCCGGTTTGAGGAGCAGCCGAAGGTCTGTCCTGAATGCCGACGGCGACCGTGATGGTGAGGATAGCGGCCATTACGGACACGAACCCGATCCAGCCCAGAATAGAGATCTTGTTCAAGGTCTGGATAGAAGCCATGGCGAAGGTACCGATCATAGCCTAATGATTAGCTGGGTAATGATTCAAGCACTCACGATGACGACCCAGACGACGGTGCAAGTGGCGTGGGTCGAAACAGCGTTGAATGCGATCGAGATAGCAACGAAACCGGATCCGGTCAGGAAGATCATAAACAAGGGGTAAGCGATCGAAAACAGTTCTCGACCCCATCTGCCGGCAAGGACGTAACCGACTCCGTCCATACTGTAGACCTCTGGGTGATTCTTCTTGAAGGTGCCGACGACATGACCGGACCAAGTTGTAAGTAGTCCGATCACCAAGATGACTGTATGTTAATCGGTGCTCAATATATTGGCAGGTAATCACATACTGAGGGAGCCAGGAACTCCTCCGGTTGCTGACAGTACCGTCGGCATTGCTAGCACACCGAGTGCGATGATTGTCTTCAACATGACGATTGTTGCTTCAATCCTGGCTTTATCAGCGTAGAGCTCTAGAGTCATAGATGCGACCACTCACCAGCCGACAGACTTGTAGTGCACTTGACCTTCTCTATACTCTCCAAAGACCGCATCGTACTCGGCACCTTCGCGAGGGGCTTCTTGGGCTTCCACCGAACGGTCTTGGGAATAGGCGTAATCCTTGTCAGATTTGACTTCGTCGGCCATGTTGAAGATGTTCTTTGCGGATATGTTGATGAGGTGAGAGAGAATATCAGTGTCATCATCACTCCTGTCATATAGGTCTGCCTTCAGCGCGATAAGGTGCAAGTCCGTCCAGATTCCGGGGAGCACGGAATGAAATGGGGATCTGGTCAGGCACTCGTTAAGCGAGGTAGTCGATCCCTGACTGGCCCCTCATTTGACCCCGAGGATTGGCTACTGCTATGTCACTGAGACTGAGGACGCCTTCTAGGCTGACGATGCGTTTGCAACGGGTCAAGGAACCAATCATCATGCGGCACAGGTATACATACATGCATCTACGAGTACAACTTGGCATTCGCCTCATCCACTGCCGTTCGTGCAGCCTTCACATTCTCCCTGCAAGTTTTGAAATCGGAATGTAGGCAAAGTGTAAATGGGCCATTGGATACCCCTACATCGATTGGGGTATGATCGACTGCAGGTATCCGTCCATCTATTGCGAGACTTTTGGTGGCCGAGTAAATCTCTTCCGGAGTAAGCTTGCGGCTTCCTGGAACGCCAAGAAGGTTTCCGCT
>Ga0308160_10002956_pt1 | contig 19731 bp, 23 predicted proteins | sample PhyFR1_FD_201036 | JGI IMG/M metagenome (GOLD analysis project Ga0308160, IMG submission 201036) | Phyllosphere microbial communities from UC Gill Tract Community Farm, Albany, California, United States - DLSLF.R1 | ecosystem: Host-associated > Plants > Phyllosphere > Unclassified | place: USA...
GATGAACGATGCGGAGCCGTGCTTGATGCCGCCGACGCGACGCTCGAGCCGGTTGATGAGGCGCAGGCCGAGGAGCCGGTCGAGGGTGCGGACGGTGGCCCGGGCGGCCGCTGTCGGGGTGGCGTGGCCCGTGAAGAAGGCGCGCCGGATGTGGATGGTCGTAGCGAAGTGGTGACGGTTGATGTATTGAAGGATGTTCCAATCCCGGGCGCTGAGGCGGCTCTTCAGCTCCTGCAGATGGCTGGCACTGGCGCGCTTCTGGGTATCAGGCATGAGGCGCTCCGATCGGGTGGAAGGGGCGGCAGGTTCGCGAGGTGGGCGTGCAGAGGTGTCCCGCTGATGGCGGGATAGTCGCGTCCCTTACGAGGGAGAGATGGGCGGAATGGCGGGTGTTGCCGGGGTTTGTCATCGTCGTGACTGGACGGGCGACCGGTCGGGTGACCGGACGGTGCGTGCTTACGTTTGTTCTCTGGTGGATGGTGGTCATGAGGCGGCCTTTCGGACACGACCAACTGGTTCATCGCCATCCACCTCGAGCGCTTCGAGTACGACTGCGGGTATGCCCGGCCCAGTAGCGTCTGGAAGGTCGTCCGGCTGTTCGAGCTGCCCATATCGGGCTTGGCTCTCGGCGAGGATCAGGTCAGGGTTGGACAACGCGGCGGGTGGTGGCAGCGTTCGGGCGGAGAACCAGCCGGTCTGCGTGCCGTTGTTCAGGACGTCGACGTAGGCCTCGAAGGGGCCGAGCTTGATGATGTCCTGCGGCTCGAGGCGTGAGTGCCGCGCGACGACCTGGGCGTCGATCGGGTCGGCGGCGAACTGGATCTTGTTGCGGGTGTTCGCGCTGATGCCGGCGAGCAGGCTGGTAGGCATCTGGCCGCGATGCTGGTGGGCCAGGTGCCAGGCGGCTCCCATGGAGCGGGACTGTTCGAGGGCTTCGCCGAGGTCGGTGTCGAGGTGGAGGAACGTCTGGGCCTCGTCGAGGAAGATCGAGACCGGCGTCCGCTTCTCCTTGGGCACGGCGGCGCGACCAAGTATCAGGTGCCAGAGCTGGCTGACGACGAGCGAACCGAGCAGCGCCGCTGCTTGCGGTCCGACGAGGCCCTTGTTGAGCGTGACGATGAAGATGCGCGGCTTCGTGAACAGGTCTCCGAGCGCGAACCGTGGAGCGGCCTGGTCGAGGACGGCGCGGACGCCGGGACGGAGGAGGAACTGACGAAGCCTGGTCAGGATCGGGCCGATGGTCGCCGCCTGGTTCGCGGGCTTCATGGCGTTGTACTGCGCCCAGAACCCGGCCAGCGTGGCGTCGTCGATGTCTGCTGTGAAGTCGCGGCGGAAGCGTTCATCGGTCAGGAGCCTTGGGAGATCCGCGAGGGTTGAGCCATCGCGGCGAGCCAGGGTTAGGAGCGAGGCGTGGATGGCATCGGAGGTGCGCGGTCCGAAGGCCGACGGGAAGAGGTTCTTGAAGATCGTCAGAATGCTGTCGGCAACCAGCGGCCCCTGATCCCCTACTTCGGCCAGCGGGTTGAGGCCGACTGGGTTCGGGAGCGTTGGGTCGAGGACGACGACGTCCCCGGCCCGCTCTTCGGGAATGATAGCGAGCACGTCACTGGCGAGATCCCGTTTCGGATCGATGACGACCACGGAGCGGCCGTCCTGGATGTCCGCCGCGATCAGGTTCAGAAGCACGGTGGACTTGCCCACGCCGGAGGGGCCGACGATGTGCGTGTGCCGAAGAGCGTCCTGGATGCTGATCCCGACTGGGTCATCGCTGCCGGGAGCGCTCGTCGTGGCGAAGATGCGCCGAGATGGCGCCTGATAGGAACCTGGCGGGGCGAGGAGACGTGGGTGCGCTGGGGGCATGCCGGGGAGATCACGGTCCCCGATCGGCCAGACGAGCAGTGACAGGGCTTCGTCCGGGGTGAGCCGAAGTGGCTTGCGTGCCGGGATGATCGCGTCGTTCACGAGTTCAGGGCGTTCGGTCTGGAGTTCGATGCGGGTGCTGCCGGTTTGCAGCTGCCGCAGCCCGGCGAGGACGCCGAAGACCAGCATGCGCCGTCGCACGGGCGACGGTGATGAGACGCCGAGGCGGATCGTGGCGCGGAACCGGTACTGGGACAGCTTGGCGCGCATGTCGGCACGTAGCTCGCTCGGCGCTGGCCGTGGCCCCCTGACGATGAGATCGAAGATCGTAAGGTTCGGGTCCTGCGGTCGAGGCTCGACTGGCTGCGGAGGGACGCTTGTTCCGAGGATGACCTGCAGCACGAGGACGTCCCCCTGCCCAGCGGCCGAGGACAGCGCGGCGAGAAGCGACCGGAGCGCTGCCCCGGACGTGTCGAGGGACAGGCCGAGGTGGCGTTGACGGATACGGACTCGGCCGGCCCGCTCCACATCGCTTCGTGGCGTTGTTGGGTCCGTGGATGCGACTTCCGGGACGATTCGCCTCAGGGTGCTGAGGGTTGCGGAGAGATTGGTCGCGGCAGAACCGATGAGGTGCACGATCTGCCCTGCTTCGGCTCGGGCCTCGAAGACGAGAGGTCCTCTCTGCTCATCGGCGGCGAGCCGCTGGAGCAGGCCGAGGATGGCCGTGTGCTCCAGCGGCTGCGGCCAGTGAAGCTGTTTCCAGGTCCACCTCATTGCGCGCCTCCGGTCGTGGCGTCCTTCGTGACGTCGTCCTTGTGGACGCCGACGTTCTCGGTCGGCGTGGTTTGCGCGGTGGCGTCGGCGCGCTCCTGCATGGCGGCGTACTCGAGGAGCGCTCGAGCGAGCTTCGGGTAGTCGACTTCAGCGCGACGCTCCGCACGGACGCGGATGCGGTACTCCCTTGGCGGGCGGCCCCGCCCTCGCCGACTCACCGTGCACCTCCGTTCACCAGCGGTCGCGGCGAAGCCACCACCGACCGACGAACACCGTGGTGACGACGATCCCGAGGAGTAGGAGCCAGATCCAGATCTGCTGGATCAGCCAGACGGCCAGCCACAGCAGCAGGGCGACGATGAAGCAGACCCAGGCGGCGCTGAGCACGCTGCCGAGCGGGCCACGATCCGATGGAGCCATGGTTCTGTTCCTTCCTAGACGGTCCCGGCGAGGCGATCGAAGTGGTCTCAGACATCGGCCACCTCCGCGGTGTGCAGGGTGTCGCTCGGGACTGGGTACCCGGGGATGACGATGTCGCTCTCGACCTCGTTGCCCCAGACCTTCCAGCCCGGGAACGGCCGGCGCGCGAACAGCTCGAGACGAGGGCCTGGGCTGCAGCGAGTGGCCATGATGTGGACTTCCTCCGGCTTCCGGGAGTGGGCCTGGCGGGGCAACATCGTGAACGAGCGCTGCCCGTGGAACTGGAACGGCAGCGAACCCTTCACGCCGAGGAGGAGGGTTTCGTGCGCGTGGCGGAAGTACGGACCGAGGCCCATCTGGTCCTTCCCCCACACGAACTCGTCCACGTAACGGAACCCCCACTCCTCCATAATTTCTTCAGCGATCCGGCGCGTGGCCGGGTAGCACCACATATAGAGGTGCGCATTGTCCGCAGCGAGCTCACCGATCGGCATCTGCCGGATCTGATCGATGGTCACGAGTGAGTAGTGCTTCTCGGCCCCGTACTTGCCGCGCTGTCCCGTGGGCCATGGCGGGTCGACGATGAGGCACTGCGGCTTGCCTTCGGCCTCATCGATGGCCGATTCGTCCGAGCGGGTTGATTTGATGTCATGCATGGGAAACCCTCCTTACTGCAGGACGCGTTAGGCATCATCGCGACCGATTAGGTCGTCGAAGTGCTGGAACTGCACCCTGATTTATGCGTCATTTCACGCGATTCGTAAACCGTCCAGTCGGACGAAATACAACCGACGCACGGGCGACCCCTGGAACGCCCGCGCGATCGGTCGTCCTCAGCCGCGTCCGTCGAGATGGCGTTCGGCGTGTACTTCGGCAGCTTCCCGAAGCGCATCGCTCGCCCGCTGGGCATCGGTGTTCAACTCTCGGGCCAGCCGGTAGATCGCCGCGCGGAGCTCCGCGGCCTCACGGTCCAGTTCGGCCTCGATCGCTGCCCGCTGCCGTTCGTGACGACCCGACCACCATGCGGAGATCGTCTCGAGCGCGAACTGCAACAGGATCGCCACAAAGCCGACCGCAAGGACGATGAACAAGATGCAGGCCAGTGCCCTAGTGAGCTCGATCCAGAACACGATCAGAGGCCGCGGCCGAGACGCCGGCCTGCACCGATGGCGTAGCCCGCGATGATCGACTCGTAGAACTGGCCGCCAGCTGGTGCCACCTTTATGTGCGACTCCGCCTGGTTCACGAGGACGGCGACGTTTGTCAGCGCGACGGAGGCCAGGAACGCATGCGCCTGTTCTTCCACCGCGGCGACCTCCGCGCGGGCGGCAACGGTGTCGGCCTCCCGCTTGGCCTGTCGGGCGAGCGATCCGCTGATCTTCTGCCCGCCCTGTGTGGTGTGCCCGCCGAAGAGCTGGGTAATTTCTGCTGAAGCCATGTCGTCCTTCTCCTGTCTGACCCGATATCTTCGAACTGATCTCAGTCTCGGACACGGCAGGAAGCGAGGTCATGACATGAAAGTGACACCAGAAGCTGGAGACGAGGTCACCCTGGAGGAACGGGTAAGGGCCGAACTCGTCATACTGAGAAAGCAGCGCCACGGACTCACCGTTGAGTCACTCGCGCAGGCGCAGACGATATGCGCTCTCCTAGGATCAGGTGATCCCTACGTCGCCCACTCACGCCTTGTCCATGAGATACTCGAATCCGACCTCGACATTTCGATTCAAGCCGTTGCGGCCTCCATCGGTCTGAGCAGCGACGCGGACAGCCACCTCAAGAGGCTCGACGAGTTCGGTGCGAGCGTTCACCTGGACCAGCGACAGGTCCGGAGACATAGTGACAGAGGGATTCTCACCCTCGCCCGTTTGATCTCCACAAATTGGCCGACCGAGACCGTCCCGCAGCTGACGGCGATCGTGAACTATAGCCAGCGCGCGTGGGAACTGACTCTCGTCAGAGAATGCCTCTGGTCAGTCCGGATGGCCAATCCTCGAATCGAGATCAGCGTCGGATTAAGGCGTCTAACGCCCAACGTTGTCTGGCACTCAGATTCCTCAGGTCTTTGGGAACGTGAGTATTCAGAGACCTTGGCCGTCGACTACCAGGACGAGGAGCTCTCGGTAGCAATCGTCTGGCGCGGTGAACTGTGGCCGAAATGGAACATCCACTGGGACGCTGCCGGTCCGCCTGCCGCGTCGGAGACAGTTGGCAACAAGCTCATGCTTCGACTGCGCCGCAGCGCTGACGGTGCCTAAGCTGAACTGAAAACCCCCGGTACGTGATCCGAATTCTCCCGCGATCTGCAATCGTACTAGGCAGGTCGGCCCATATAAAGAGGCAGCGCGACGAGTGCCACACTCTGCCCGTTGCCTCCGCGGGGTGCTCCCGACAGACGAGCTTTCCTTGCGCGGTTTCGAGCGTCGATCGAAGATATGGAGCTGAACCCGACAAGTTCGAACGTTGCAGAAAACATCTCTGCAGGCCTTCGGTTAGGCCAGGCCAACGCCGCTGTTTTTTAGAGCCAACTTGACCTCGCGCAGCCCAGGCCCGCTGCTCAGAGGCACAGGATCACCTACTTGCTCAAAAAACTGCGGCCCGCATATTGGTTGCATGAGAACCGCGGCGTCCCCGCCGATCGTGCCAGCTGAGACCGTGGCCATCATCGACCTATACAGCAGACCATGGTTCTTCGGGGCCCGTCGCCTCATGAAGCTTGCCCAGGCGCGAGTCAGGAGACGGTCATCACCCTGCAATACCTTGATTCTCGCCAGGAAGCGTCTTGCGCCTAGATGATCTCGGACGTCGGTGAGACGGAGACGTTTCACGTTTCGCAGATGCAGAAAGTTCAGACCGTCCAACTTGGACCTGAAGATGAATTGCTCGCTTGTAAGCGGCTTGAGTTCGACCTCGTCTTGCATTCGCTCCCAGAATGCGACGCTCGTGGCCGTGCCGGGCGTTGCTACGTAGAAGACGTCATATGGATCGTCGTCTGTCCCATCGAATCGCCCACCGAGATGCTTATCAGTCAATGATGCTCTCGCAGGGTTGAACGACAACGCCCCGTAGCGTGTCGAACTTTTGAAGACACGAACAAAGGTGCTACCCGAGGGGAAAATGGACACCACGGGAGCATTGCGCAGTGGCGCTTTTTCGTTGGGTCGCTTGAATAGACCTGAACTAGTCACCCAAAAAGTCTAGCGGATTGCGCTATCGATCGCGCTGAGAAGCGCCGTTTCGGCACCCTCATGTCCGAGCAGATCCGACGGGGCCAGCCCCTCCAGGAGCCCATTGGGCGTACACCACCACGAAAGTGACGCCCAAGGACTTTCGTTGGCAGGAACTTGCGCCTGAATCTTCTCAATGATTTCGAATGGTGCGCCGGTTTCCGCGTCGAACTGGAACTGCGGGTAGATCCAGTTACCGTGATCGCGCACACCAAAAAGCAGGCCCCATTCCCGCAGTACGTCAATATCCGAGGCGACAACCGGTATTTTGGGCTGGCTCATGAAGCGCGATAAGCCGTCGGCGTCAAAAAATTCGTTTTCTCGCAGCAATCTATCTCTGACTCGGCCGGCAAACTCGACCTCGTAGGCATAAAGGGCGGCGTTTTCTTTTGAGAGGAGACCGTGCACTTGCTCTAGTGTGGCGTCGTCATCGAGGTCTCGAACGGTATCAACATAATCAAGAGCAATCCGACGCTTCCAATCGTCGTCAATATCCGCATTAGATTTTTCTACATATACGCGTTCCAAAGGAGATCTCTCATTATGAGATCTATTGTGCAGTATTTCGATCGATAGGTCAAGCGGTTCGATGGGAATCAGCGCTAGAAGCGCCCGCGCTCGATCTTCCGTCGCCAATGCGATTGAGGTTATTGGATTGCCGAGAAGGTGATGTTCAATTCTCTGATGGGCAATGAGTGCAAGCTGTTCCGCTTGGTGATGCTTGACGCCGGAACTTTGAATCGAGTCGACAAGCCCTCGGCGGGCGCGCTCAATCACCTCGTTGGCAATGAAAATTGATGCCTTTGAATCTCCAAAAAGGACATCCCACATTTCGTTCGAGGTGGGACGGTTCGATTGGTCGGCACTCTTAGCGGCGGAAGCTAGCCAGCGAACTGCACCTGCGCGAGCGCCGATCATGGGCACGACGTCGTCCTGCGAAAAGTGACCAAGCAGGAGCTGATCAAGCATTTCGCCCATCGAATATATGTCACTTTTCGGTGTTTCGCGCTGACCGTCGAGTACTTCGGGCGCGATAAATCGCCGCTGGTACTCACCGAGTTTCTCCGCTCTCGAGCCTAAACCGATATCGACCAGCGCGGCACCGCGGCGCTGCATGGATACATTGGTGGGACGAAGGTCCTTATGGGCCACTCCCTCCTCGTGAAGCTCCATCAGGCCACGGACCAGGTCTTGAATAACTCGCACTCGATGAGTGGCCTGCTTCTTCGATAGCGCCTGATATTTTGCGTAGCCTCGCGGCGTGTACAGAGGCGATGAGGACAGCATTCGTGCTTCGTAAGGTCGGACGGTGAGTAGATAGTCCGCCTCTGAATGCGTCACTTTTTCGACAAACGTGAAACCGACGAGCACCTGGGAGTCGCGTCCCGTCGTTTTAAGCTTGGGAACGTCAACATCGGCGGCGAGCGGCCTGAGGCTCACGAAGAACTGCTCACCCGACGGAGACCGAACGCGACCGCTTGCGCCGAAGTTGTCGTCCTTGGGTATCGGGGTGAAGCGCGTCAGACCGCGGCCGAAGAGACGCGAGACCTCGTGGGATAGAATATTCAATTCCCGCGTGCTGAACGCCGCGTGCTGCGATGAGTAGTCCAACAGTAGCCCCCTTCGACGCGGTGATCCTCGGGCCGATTGCGCGTCAATATGTGCATTATAACTGACGACCGCCTCATGCGCGCCACTGTGTGCCGTGATTCCCCGGAGTGGGCTGTGCGTCGGTGGAACCACGTCTCGGGGCCTTGGCCCCTAACTCGATTGGAGTGGCAGTCCTTCGGTTGCGACGCGGCTCGTGGACAAAGAGGGACCCGGACTTCAGCGAAGGCTTCCAGCCGATCGGACGCTGGACTGCTATTGGAGACTGAGGTTAAATGTGGAAGCGCTTGTTTCACGCACGATGGGCGCCGAAGGCTCCACTCCTGTCGTCTCATCGGTGGTCAGCGGTTCCCCAGGTGAGTCCCCACCGGATTCGCCGGCCGCATCCATCGAGGAAGGACACTCGACATGAGTGAACACACGCAACAAGGCGCTGCCCGAACCATCCAGATGAAGCCGTTGCCGGTCCGGCTCAGTGAAGACGTCCGAGCGCAGCTCGACATTCTCGCTCAGCTCAACGACCGGTCGGCAACTGAAGAGATTAGGTTGGCGATCGAGGCGTGGATCGAGCGCAGCAAGTCGGATCCAGCGATTCAGCAACGAGCAGAGTCCGCCCGAGCCGAGATCGAGCGCGCTGCAACCACGCAGCGGAACGCGATTGCCGCGATCTTTGACGCACCAGCTGGCGCGCCGAAGGAGAAGCGGTCTCTGGCTTCCACGCCGGCGGCTAGCGCACGGACGGCGAAGCCGACCGAGAGCTGAGTCGCCACCTCGCTGGATGCCCACTGCGCTGCTCGCCCATCCGGGCTCGAGCGGCGCAGTCGGGTGTCCGGCTGCAAACACCTCCTTCACCCTGATCGCGGGTTCCGTCCTGCAGCTGACTGGCTGTAGGTACACCCCACGATCAAAGGACGTGACTCACCATGGCCATCGGAATCGTCATCCCCGCGGATGACAACTGCGACCTCACCATCCGCACCTTCGAGACCCTCCCCGACTACCAAGCCGCGGTTGGCGGCTACGTGGAGTACATCGCGCTGGCGGAGCCCACTGCCTCGCTCTTCGTGAACGATGAGGGCAAAATCCGCAATCTGCCCGACAACGAACGCGCGACGCTCATCATGAGGATGCACAACCGCATCCATGATGGCGACTCAGTCGCCGGCGACGCGGTAATAATCGGACCGGAGAACGTCCGGGGCGAATCGACCGATGTACCGGAGGGGTTCCGTGACCTTCTGTTTGAGTGGTCAACGTTCGACGTCGAGATCCAACTCGCCACTCTGCCGGACGAGTGGATCACCGTCGACGGCAGCGCGAGAACTTGGGATACGGCGTACCGGAAGGGGCTGCAACTCATGTGGGTTTGGGGTGAAATCCGCGCGGCGAGAGTTCGCTCTCACTAGGCGCGCAGGGGCCCCCACCGAGCGGTGGGGCCTCTTCTTTCTCCCTCAGGAAGACTGGTGTGTTCTGTCGAGTCCAGCGAGCCGGGCTCGGTTGCAGACGATCGACCGCTCGGCGCACATGGCGGGGCCTTGGTTCGAGATCAGCACCAGCTAAGAGTCAGTGCAACGAGTGTTTGTCTCCTTCGCATGATTTCGACGCGAAGGCAGGCGGCGTCCGGGAGTACTTGGCCTATTGCCAGATCGTGCGCTGTCCTCCGCCTAGTGCAGCAAGACCGACGAAAACAATCGTGAAGACAGTCGCCACTGCGTCGACCCATCCAGAGATCCCGGGCAATGCAAGCCCGGCCCACAACGCTCCAAGAGGGATGAGGATGCTCAAGAGCCCTGTATAAAAGGCCCAGTTCGCCTGCAGAAGCGAAACGAAGAAACCGTACGAGACCATCAGGGCAGACGCCTGGAGTGCTGTATCGGTGATTCCCCAGCGCCACAAAGGCTCCTGGAGTAAGAACCCACCGACGAGCCATGCCGAAGCAGCAACCCACCGCCGGAAGGTCAATTGTTTGCCGCCAAGCTCGCCGGAAGCAGGATTCAACAGCGTCAATCCAGTCATGGTTTGAATATAGTTGACCGACGACCATATTGCCCAAAGAAAGAGGTGTAAATCTCTCGAAGCCAGCCCGGGCGGGTCCCGCCGCCGCTCCCCTAGTGGCCAAGCTGATGCGGCCGACCGAGCCCCGGTTGGTCGGCCGCGGAGCTTCCCCAGCCGGACTCTCAGTCTCCTAGCTCGCGTAACTTCGAAATCTCCATCGTCCTCTTCGCGGCTCGTCCGCCGGTCCCGTCCACCTCAGCAAGGCCGGCGTTATCGGACTAGCTCGTGTGAGACTCTGTGCTTCCCATCCACTCCGACTGTGTGCGTCTAGTTGGTACTCGGGCTCAAAGGTTCATCCGGCGTGAGCGAAAGGTGAGCGAATCCTCCGCCTCGATCGCAAAGAACGGCCATTCACCTGCGATTGTCCAGGACGAGCTAACCGTGACTGCACCTACTGGGACGGAGAACTCTCCTTATAGAGCATGTCAAACGAGGCCCGTGGAACACCCTCCATCAGCATGAACATTGCGTTCGCCTGCTGCGCCCTCGTGATGTATGGCGCTAGGAGGCGGCCGACTCTACGCGATGAGACATCAGCCCAGACTAAGAATCTGGCCTGCTTCAACTCGAAGACGTATGCACTGTCGTCGTGTAGCGCGTGGATTGCGAATGTATTCGGAGACTCACGGAACACGTCTCTGAACTTTTTACTACTCGGCGGGGGTACCTGCTTGCGGCCAGGAACGGAGAACAGGCGCATATCCTCTCCGTCCTCCAATCTGCCTGGCACAGTATGGCACGCTGGCGACAGATTGAGCCAGATGACGTTGGTGTCGCCAGGGTCCAGGAACATGTCCCCAGGCATCACGACATTGTCGTGCAATCGCTCTCTTGGGATAACGGTCCGTCCGTTGGTGACCTTCCGCATAGATACGGTGGAGAGCGGTGGATGTTCTCCACTGAGCATGGTTTCGGTGTCAAACTTCACCAGGTCAATTCGGTGAAGTAGATTGGCGGTTAGGGTCGCGGCGAGCTCGAATGCAGGCTCTACCTTATCCTCGAGTGCATTCCTCCATACGTAAGAAGGCCAACTTGACTCGAGTCGGTTGAAGTCAATGAACATGCGATTCTTTGCTAGATCGTATTCCTGTTCCCAGACCTTGAATACAGAGAGCGCTAGATTACCCTCGACCCAATCTTCGAGATGCGCGAGTAGGTCGTCCGCCACGACCGACTTACTAAGGATTCGAATTCTCGTGTCCAGTACGCTCGCGGTTGCAAAACGATCGTCTTCCTTGATGGATCGTTCAATGCCCTCAGTGCGTTCGGCACTAATTATGAACACCGGGCAGAACACCTTGCCCATAAAGTCTGCCAGAAAGTCGAGCAATGCCTCTCTATCAAATTCACTGAGTTCGGTGGCGCCTAGCCCGCCCAGGGATCCGTGGCTCAGGTCCCAGTCCAGAACTAGAAAGGAAAGCGAACGCCAGTGTTCCATAGCGGCGGTGTCTGGTAGAGCATCGAAGGCAATTACTGGACGCCCATTTGCCTCCAATGCATTCTTCATGGCGAATGCCGCCTTGCTCGAATCGGCAATCTCATCGTCGATGAACGCCACGGGACCCTGCAAGATTGACATCTATTCCCCCACGGAATCGAAATTAACTACGAAATCGGCACCCGGGAGGCTCAGGCTTTCATGGTCCGTCCCGAGCTCGACCGTAAACCCGTTACGCAGCCCCACCTCTCGCGCAATATAAAGCCCCAGTCCCTTTCCGGTGTCACCCTTACCGGAGTAGAAAGGTTCAAAGATGTACTCTTGGTCCAATTCGGGAACACCGGGACCGCTGTCGGTGATGGTAATCGAAGACTTGCCAGATGCGAAGGCGCGAATTGTCCGCGGTTCGTGACTGCTTGACCGGAGCCAGTAGGTTGCGTTGTCTACAAGGTTTATAATACATTGCAGAAGAGCGGCCTCGGTAGTCACTGCTCGGAATTTCCCGGTTTCATCGATCTGGAACTCGATACCATATTTACGATGGAGTCCGGCATACATCGAGCGCACGCGGCGCAGATACATGAAGAGATCAAGTGAGGCTCTTTTTTGGCGAGTAGACACGAAGAGCCCCTGAACGTCCTGGAATCTAGAGTCAACAAACTCCAGCCTTTGCACCAAGCTCGTCGTGTCGGAGTAGACATTGTCGCTCCCAAGACCCAATTCGCGCAGCTGCCGCAGGACTGACCTTGCCAAGCGCAGAGACTCCCCACCGGCGGCGATAAGATCATGGGAGGCTGTTTCGACCGACAAGCCGACGCCGGCTAGATCCTGGGTGCGTTCGAGTTGCAGCTTTGAAAGCTCGCGCTCTGACGTTATCGACTCACCTATTCGCAGCACGTCCTGCTTGAGGGAAGCAGGCAAACTCTTGTGTTCGATCAAGGTAGAGATGTGTTCGTCCAGAACGACGCGGCCCCTGAGCGACTGTTCCCGCGTACGACGATTCGCGATGGAGTACTGGTCGTACGGCCGCGATCTGAGGTAACTCAGGACGGTCTGCAGTAGAGCGATGAGGTCTCCGCTTGATCGACCTGCGTCGATTAACCCTTCGCGGTTAGTCTTGTCCTGGAGCGTGGGATTATCGGCTTGCGTGATGCTGACGTACCCGAGAGTCTGGTCGTTGCTGAACATGGAGCGCGCCGATAGGGTGGCCCGGAAGCGGTCAATCTGTAGCCAGTCGTCTTCCGGGTCGCCGTAAGGATAGACGCGAATGCCGTCTCTGTAGAGGTATACGCGGTGCTCCTTCAGCAGGTCTTTCTCGGTCCTGTCGAGCTGATGCTGAGCGGGAGCGGTGTTCGAGAAGTCAAAAATGTAAAACTCAAACCGAAACGGACCGCAGGCGATTTCCGGACTTTCCGGATCCGCTCCAAATCGATCACGGAACGGTCTCAAGCCACGGACTTCGCCCGAACTCAGGTCCAGCTTTGTCAACCTGTCATTAATCTTGAAGCTCAATGAGTGCTCGTTGTCGTCGAACTGACCATCTGTGACGCGGAGCACCGCTCGTTCAAATAGGACCTCGAACTCGGACGCCCTTTTGTCGGCCAGGTGTTGATCAACTCCGTCCACCAGAAAACGAACCTCGAAACCGTTGCCATTCGAGTCAACAGCTGATGCGGGTTGTTTGGGGATATCGTCGTGTCGCCACATCAGTGGCTGCATGCGCTCCATGTCGGCAAATGCCGCTTGGAAGTCGTTGACTCCCCACGCAGAACGAAGGGCGGACACCTCGATGCGCGTCCCGTGTTGGCTAGTGGACATCCCGATGGCGTCTCGCTTGAAGACTCGAGGGGCTTCTCGGACTAAATTTCCCCCGATCTCATCGAGGTAGATAGCTGGCGACTGGGCATCGGCTGAATCGTTATCTAGCTCAGTGAGATCTACAAGAAGGCTTACCTCCTCGGTCTCTCCTGTCCCGCGCGTCGTTAGCTGAACGATGCTCCCCAGCTTGAAAGACGCAAAGCGGCCAATGCCCTTTTCGCCCTGCATGACGCGGCCACGCGGCGTCTTCCCCTGCTCTCGTTTGCGATCGCGTTTGGATGGGGTGGCGGGGTTCATCCATGCGCCTCTGACGGTCTCTTCGGACATTCCGATACCGTTGTCGGTGATGACGATGCTGGAGGTTGCCGTCGCACGTCCTTTCTCGTCAAAATCCTGGAAATCAATCTCCACCATTGTTGCGTCCGCATCGTACGAATTCTTCACAAGTTCAACCAACGCGATGCGGTCGTTCTTGATCAGTTGCTCGCCCAGCATCGTCAGCAGGCGCGCATGTGGGCGGAAAGTGATTAACTCGCTCACGCGGCGGCACCTTTCATGGTGAGAACTATCTCGTATCGCATTCGCTTCGTTACGGAGTCATTGCTGCCGGTTGACTTTGTCGCCATGTAGCGATTCTGCGGCGGTATCTCTCTCTCGTGACGTTCAGCCAATGCAAATCCGTTGCTTTCCATAGCGTGCTGCGTGATGAGGTCATTCCGAATGTAATTGCCCTTAAGGGTAGAATTCCCTACAACCACAACCGCCGATCCGTCAACGTTGAGCACTCGACGTAACTGTCTTGAAAAGCGCACCATGTCATTTGCGAATCTAAGGATTGTTCGAGTAGGGAGGAGGCTAGGATCTGTCGCCGAGTCGGTGACCATTGAGGCAAGTTCGGATGCCAGCGTTTCTGCGGGCCCATCTAGGCCGCGTTCGGCTCCAATGCTGTCCCGGCGGATTTCTCTGAGGCTCGGTATTGAGTGTCCGAACCAGATGAGGGCAAGCTTGTGGCCGCGGAGATAGTCGAGTGCATTCAGATAAGGCGGAGATGTGACGGCGAGGTCAGCGCTTCCGTCCGCAACGCCGCCCAAGGTGCGAGAGTCTCCGAGCAGGACCGTGGCGCTTCCGGTATGAGCGCGTCCCTCCAACAAGCGTGCCAGAGATCGGGTCGACTTTTGGAACCCTGCATAGACGTCGTATTCTGACTCGAGAAGGACTCGGTGTGGCCTGCTATGGGATGTATCGGCTGCGAGCGATGCCTGAGGAGACTTGGTGACAATGATGCGGCTGAGGGCGACTTGCAGTGCTGAACGAAGCGATGAGTCCTCGACTGATTGGATTGCTGCAGTGAGTCTTATGAGCTGGTTTCGCTGGGAAGCACCGAACCAGTAGTCAGCAAAACGATCTGTTTCGTCATCGGTCCAGGGTGTTGCGGCCTTCGTCGCTTGGGCATGCTGGACCAGTGAGTCAGCGGTGGCGCAGATCCCGGTGAAGTCGGCCTTGGATGTTGCTACCTTCGACATCATGACCGCCAGCGGATCGATATCGATTCCAAGCGCACGTTGGCCGCGCTGGGCCGCAGCTGAGAGGACGGTCCCCGATCCGCACATGGGGTCGATCACCAGCAGCTGGCGATCGGGTGACCGCTCTGGAATTGCGTCTAGTGCGATATCCGGCGCCATCCGTGCTGGAAACGGATGTATGGTCCTCGCGCTCATTGCTTCCCCTGTCGTAGCTTCACGACTCGAATGTATCGTCGATCAGCTTCCAAGTGCGTGGACCGCGCCGCTGGTCCAGACTCGGAGCAGGCGCGTCGCGGGGCAACGTGTCTCAGGGCCTGTGCCCTGTGCACCGGGCAAGTCCGCCTGGACATGACTCCCCGCATCTCAGTGGCTAGGTGGGATAGATTCGTTGGATGCATCGGATCGACCCGCAGGAAGACGGGACATTTGCGGACCTTTCGCGTGCCGGTTCGTCGCTGCTCGTCATCATGTCGAATCCTCCGTTGTCAACTTCGGGCGACCGCACACGTGCGAGGGTTCGGCTGCTGCAGGAGATTGTCGGTATAGAGTCCGTCGCGATGGCAAATCTGTTCTCGGTGCCCACCTATCGGACCGGCGAGATTTCGATGGTGGGCAGCAAGGAACAAGGGTGGTTGGATGCGAGGAAAGACATCCGTCTTGGTCTAGTCGGGTGCACGGCTGTGTTACTGGCGTACGGGGCTCAGCCGCCGACCGGACTCGCGGGTGTTCATTTCAGGAGCCAACTTGTCTGGCTTCGTGAACGGGTCGCTGCACGAAGTCTGCCTGTGTGGATGGTGAGTGATCGACCGCTTCATCCGTCCCGATGGCACCGACACACCTTCGCTCACTATCCGGACATTGGGTTTCGTGAGGCCCTCCCGATGGCATTACGACCGTGGCCCGTCGAGGAAGTCGGTTGAACGGGGCTGCGCCCCCGGACCCGAATGCTCGCTGAGGGCTGAATGGTCGGAAGTCGGACCGGCTTTCGATCTTCCGATCCGTACGGTGCTGCTGCGGGCTACAGATTGAGACGTGCGGCTAGGGTGACGAGATCCAGATTGAGAACGCGCGCAACTCGAGCAGTCTCAACTACATCGAGGCGCCGCTCGCCAGACTCGTACTTGCTCACGTAGGACTGAGGCATCCCGAGTGATTCTGCTACCGCCGTCTGCGTGAGACCGGCCTCCTGGCGGAGGGAGCGAAGAAGCGCCGTGAAGCGCCTGTATTCTTCGCTATACACCGACTCCGTCATGGACTAAGTCGAACGGGTCTGGAAAGTTATCCCAAAACAGGATAACGTGGCGCTGACCAACGTGAGGTCGCACGGGCGGCCACGACCAGGAGGCGCACGATGAGCGGTGGAGACGGGCTGCACATGGTAAACGCTACGCAGCGACGCTGGAGTCTGCGGCAGCTGATGGCATCGCTGCGGAGTCTGCTTCAGACTCGCTAGCGAGCGTCCACACGAAGGAGACTTCGGCCTGCGGAAGGAGCCAGCCATCGACATCGATGGTGAGCTCCTTCCCGTGCGTTTGCTGCGGCAAGCGTGAAACCCGTGGGCGCCTTGCACTCGAGACGAGGTCGCTGACACGCATGGATGCGATGGTCGTGTTCGTGTAGTCCATGGAGAGCTTCAGCCCGCGGGTTGGTTGGGACAGTGCCACGGTCAGTAGGTGCCCATTCTGTGCTGTGATTGTCCGGTAGACATGTCGGATCCGAACTGGCCGAGCAGCATGAACGACGTCCTCACCGATGTTCACCGAGTAGGTCTGTCCTGCTTTGCGTTGCGACCTACGGATCGCGCGGTCGTCGCCGTCTACTGAGAACTGTAAGAGTTCGAACGCATCTCGGGCACTGGCATCGAAGCCAGGACGCGGCGTCATGAACCAGGTCGACGTCGCGGGGATGTCCGAGATGAGTTCATGGAACTCTTCGCGATCTGAAGTGCAGGCGAACTTGCGGATGGGTGTCGTTGGTGTGAGCGTGTACTCCCACTGGATGATGACCTCGAAGCGGGCAGGTCCGGCAGCGGCCGGCGCAGGAAAGCTGCTGAGCCGAATGGAGACGTCAGCGTCGTACCAGCGTTCCGACGCGTGAATGACCTGGTCTCGAACCTCCTGGTAGATCTCCCGAGCGAAGTCTCGATCGTTCAGACGGAGCGCCAAGGCATTCGTCGCGATGCTGTCTAGCAGCTCAGGAGTGGCGACGCGCTTCAGGTCGTCGCTCTCAACGCCGAAGCCGCGAACGACGGCATCGCGGAAGGCCGGCGCTGACTCCTTCAGGAGACGACGGATGCGCTCGTTCTCGCGGGCTTCCTTGTCCTTGCCGTCGAAGTAGTCCCAGACGATCCCGAAGAGGCCAGCAGCGAACAGGGTGCCGCCGATACTTCCGAGCTGCCAGAAGCCGACCCACTCTAGCCCTAGGGTGCGATCGGCGTAGCTCGCAATCACCTGCAGTCCGATGCCGGTCCCAAGCGAAATGAGAGCCACGATTGTGACCTTGAGCTTGTAGATTCGTTGACGAAAAGTGTGCGGCATTTCTGTCGCTGAGTATGAATCATTGGCGCTCGTTTGTGAAGTGCAATCGATGTCTTCGCTACGCGTCCCGAAAAGCTAACGGCCGCACACGCGACTAAAATCGTGCGTCATGACCGCTTACGAAGCAGGTTCACTTTGGGCGCAATGGGTCGGCGCGGGCGTCGCGGCGGTGGTTGTAGCTGGATTCTTCGGCTTCCTGACTTACGCGAATGACCGATGATCGCGGGATACTCAGCAGCGAGCAACTTTGGCCGCCGCTTCGCTGGAAGATCCTGCGCAACGGCAAAGTCTTCTCGGACAGCCTGAAAAAATGAGCCGTGTCGCGCTCAGCGTGCGGCACAAAGAGGGCGAGACCTGGTTGCTCGTAAACGACGGACCCGATGTTGCCTACGCCATCGAAATCGACGGACTGACCGATCTCGACAAGACCCGATTGCTGGAGGTCGGTGCCGAACGCGCCTCGCTAGCGCCAACCGAGACGAAAGAATTCATCCTCGTCTCGCGACTGACCCTCTCTGGCCCCGCGAACGTTATCGTCTCGTACCGCCTCGAGCCAGGCGGACCACTCCTTCGGCGGGTGGTGCAGGTACCCGCTCCATAAGCTCGCTTCGACGCGTTCAAGGACTGGAATCAACCCGGTCCCGGCCGGCAGGGAGGGTCTCGGTTGCGCGTCGACCGGACGGAGGAGCTCAAGACGTGAGAAGCGCGGCCCGGCGCGAGATCCGGCCGACAGGTCACGCTGACCGCCACGTCCCGGAAGTCCCAGTTTTGTCCCACCCCCTGTAATGAACCGAAGGCTGTTCGAGGATAGAACAGCTCAGACGAGAGCAGCGACAGAGTGGCGAGAAGGAGACGATCATGGGCAACAAGGAAGGCGAGCGGTTTGGGATTGGCGGAGATGAGACGATCACCGTGAATCCCGCCGACAACCCAAGCAACCCGGGAGGCTGGTACCAGACCACGACGAACAGCGAAGGTGACAAGTCCACAGCTGTGTACGATGCGGACGGGAACATGCCGTCAGGTAAGGGCTTCGGCGACAACGACAGCTACGAGTAGCTGGTCACAGCAACATAAATTTAGTATTCTAGAAACGGGTGGATTGGCTCGACAGGCGTTCATGAAACTGCCGGAGAGATGCCGGCAACCCGTGGGGCACTCAGCGAAAGCTGGGTGCCCTCTTCTTGTTGAGGAGAATGCCGGGGGCCTACGATAGTTGCGTCGGAGGGCAGGCAAGGTTGGAGAAGATCCCTCAAGATTCCGCGGAACTCGGTGCCGCGCTAAGGCGCCTGCGTGGATCTAATAGTCTGCGCATAATCGCGGCACGCGATCCAACCGGCAGTGTTTCGAAGTCCACTTTGGGGCGTTTCGAGATCGGTTCCCACATTCCGCCGCTCCGATTGGCTGAAACCCTCGACCACGTGTACGACGCCGACGGCTGGCTCTCGCTCGCTATACGGTCGCTTCGGGCAAGCCGCTGGGATCCGTGGCGAGCGACAGATCTGCCAAGCATTTCCCATAGCGGTGGCTGGCCCGCCGAATACTCTGGCGATGTGTGGATCCGCGTGATCCCCAATGTGCGCGCGGCAGGTCGCGAACACACGCTCTCCCTCAGATGGGGACCATGGGTAAACAACCTTCGACTCGTGCTCCCGCCGGATGGCATCTCACTCGTCACGGGCAAGGACATCGACCGGAGTGAGGTGCCCGTCACCTGCCATCTGAGTTCGGAACTGCCCGTGTTCGCCGTCTACGGGGCCTCCGTTCCACTGCCCACGGACAAGTCAATGGACATTCGGACAAGGTGGGTTCTCAACCCGACCTAACCTTGGCTCCGAGCGCCGCTGCCTCTCGGATGACCGCCCATCGACGCCGTAGTCGCCAATCTGAAACTTGCACCGTACGCCGCGGTAGCAGGAAGTCCTGGCCCGTGATGAGCCCCGGACGCTACTTCGCGGCGGCGCGGAACTTCTCGAGAAGTGCCCCGGGGATTCGTCCGCGGTCAGAGACGTCGTGGCCGTTGGCGCGGAGCCAGCTGCGGGCAGCCGAGAGCTCTTCCTTGTTGCTGCGAGTCGAACCAGCCGAGCTAGCCGCCTTCGACTTCGACGAGCTACGAGCGGCCTTGACGTACGGTTCGAGCGCGGCGCGCAGCGCCTTCTCGTTCTTCTCGGACAAGTCGATCTCGTAGGTGGCGCCTTCCAGACCGAAGGTCATCGTCTTACCTTCGCCCTGCTTCAGCTCGGAGCCGTCGAGGTCATCGACCAGAGTGGTGACGATCTTCTGTGCCATGGGGGTTCATTCTCCTTTGTCGTACGAGCGTCATCAGGCTCCGGATGCGATAACTTGCATCGAGAAACAAGGCGGGGGAAGCGACGCTCAGAATAACGTCTACGATAGCGATAATCTGCACGGTCCGCAGGACAGTCATATTCGCAGCATTGCCCCGCAATGGGACTCCGGGAGATGAGGGG
>Ga0308160_10002957_pt1 | contig 19729 bp, 19 predicted proteins | sample PhyFR1_FD_201036 | JGI IMG/M metagenome (GOLD analysis project Ga0308160, IMG submission 201036) | Phyllosphere microbial communities from UC Gill Tract Community Farm, Albany, California, United States - DLSLF.R1 | ecosystem: Host-associated > Plants > Phyllosphere > Unclassified | place: USA...
CGGACGGTTCGGGCTGCGGGGCGTAGGGAACGGGATCAAAGCCCGGCAGGCTCGCCGTCCACGCGATCTGCCCGGCTGCCGTGACGAAGACGGCCAGCACGGTCCAGGCGAGTTTCCGGGGGAGGAAGTCGCGTATCCGCCGAACGTCGAGGCTCGCCCGCCGGCGGGGAAGCCGTGGACCGGGATAGCTGAGCTGGCCGATGGCGTGCACCGCAAGGCAGCCCAGGACGGGCCACGCCAGGACGGGGAGGAGGTCGACGCCGGACGGCGCCTGGTGCAGGCCGGAGACAGGGATGAGTCCCGCCTTCGCCGCCGGCTGGAGCGAGCTCACCAGCCAGCCGATGACCCCGATCCAGAGGGCGTGCTTGGCCGCGGTGCCGGCTGATCCGGGATTGTCCGGTTGCCAGATGACCCACCGGAGCAGCAGGTAGACACCTGCGGCCAGCAGGAACGGAAACAGGATCACCGTCGGCTGCATTGCATTGAACGCTAAGGCGTCGAGGCCTGGCACATCATCCCCCCAAATTCGTGCGGCTATGTATCAAGTATTTGATACATAGCGGCGCAAGGTCAACCGGGCATGCCAGCCAGTACCGTCAGTCGTCGAAGGGTTTGAACCGCTCCACCGCTACAACGCTGCTCCCCTTGGCGAAGGCTACGTGGCACACCACCAGCTCTCCGGGGGACAAGTACGGGTCCGCGGACGGGAGCAGGCTGCCCAGCCTCGCCGGCATGTGCTTGGCCAGCTGGGCGAGGACCGTGGGCAGGGCCGGACGGTGCGTGCAGACTGCCACGGGACGCTGCTTGTCGAAAAGCGACTCGATAATGCCGGCCGTCTTTTTGGGGCTGCGCTCATGCCGGTGTTCCGTCAGTGCCTCCGCCATCTTGACCTTCGCACCGCTGGCCTTCGCGTAGGGAGCCACGGTGGCTACGCAGCGCAGCCAGGGGCTGGTGACCACCCGCGGCGGCTTCCAGGCCTGCAGCAACCTGCCGACGGCCTGCGCCTGCCGGATACCCGTGGCGGCCAGCGGCCGCTCACCTTCGGCCTTGGTCCAGGACGAACGGGGTTTTGCTTTCGCGTGGCGGACAACCAACAGCGGCCAGGTGTCCAGCCCGCCGCGGGCATGTGCCTCCCGCAGGTGCTGCAGCGGCACGGTATCCGAAGGATTGGAGAGCAGCGCGGCCGCCTTGTCCGGGCTGCACCACATGACGGAGTCCACCTCCTTACCATCCGGCACGAGGCGTGCGCCGTTGACCTTCACGGCCCAGTAGTAGACCACTTTCAATCCCGAGGCCACGTGGTAGTGGATGGGCGGCAGGGGAATGCCCAGCGGGGCATCAAGCCCAATCTCCTCCCGCACCTCCCGGACCGCGCACTCCGGTACCGTCTCGCCGTCGTCGATCTTGCCTTTTGGCCAGGACCAGTCGTCATAGCGTGGGCGGTGGATCAGGAGGACTTCAAGGCCTTCCCGGGTGGCCCGCCAGGGGATTGCTCCGGCAGCGGTGACCGCTACTGGTTCCCCGGGATGGTCTGTCTGGTCTTCTATGAGTGCATCGCTCGACAAAGCCGGGGCCCTATCGCCGGCTCAGGCTGCGCTGCCGGGGGCGCGAGGCGAGCAGCCAGGACTGGACGTCCTCAAGCGGCTTGCCGTCCTCCCCGAGGTGGTGGCGGTTCCAGTGGCCGTCATTGTCCAGATGCCAGCTGGAGGTTTCCGGTGCCAGGTAGCGCTGCAGCAGGTCGAGGACGTAGGCGATGTCATCGGCGCTGGCAAGCTGCACCAGGGCCTCCACCCGGCGGTCGAGGTTGCGGTGCATCATGTCGGCCGAGCCGATATAGACCACAGGGTCCCCGCCGTTGGCGAAGGCAAACACGCGGGAGTGCTCCAGGAACCGGCCCAGGATGGACCGGACGGTGATGTTCTCACTCAGGCCCGGAACGCCGGGGCGCAGCGAGCAAATGCCGCGAACCACCACGTCCACCTTCACACCGGCCTGGGACGCGCGGTAAAGGGAATCGATAATGGCTTCGTCGACCATCGAGTTGACCTTGATCTGCACCCGGCCCGGCTTGCCGGCCCGGGCGTTGCGGATCTCGGTTTCGATCCTGTCGATCAGCCCGGAGCGTACGGAACGGGGCGCCACCAGCAGCCGCTTGAAGGTGGATTTGGGAGCATACCCGGACAGTTGGTTGAACAGCTTGGACAGGTCCTGGCCCACCTGCTCGTTGGACGTCAGGAGGCCGAGGTCCTCGTAGTACCGCGCGGTGCGGGGGTGGTAGTTGCCGGTGCCGATGTGGCAGTAGCGGCGCAGGCCATCCACTTCCTGGCGGACCACCAGGGACAGCTTGCAGTGCGTTTTCAAGCCCACGATGCCGTACACCACGTGGACGCCGGCCTGTTCCAGCTTGCGGGCCCAGGAGATGTTGGCCTGCTCATCGAACCGGGCCTTGATTTCCACCAGGGCCAGGACCTGTTTGCCGGCCTCCGCGGCGTCGATAAGCGCATCGACGATGGGGGAGTCACCTGACGTGCGGTACAGGGTCTGCTTGATGGCCTGGACCTTGGGATCCGCTGCGGCCTGCTCGAGGAAGGCCTGCACGGAGGTGGAGAAGGAATCGTAAGGGTGGTGGAGGAGGATGTCGCGGCGGCGCATGGCCGCGAACACGTTGGCCGCCTTGGATGTTTCGGATTCGTTCAGGTACCGGGAGGTGTGCGGAACGTGCTTGGGGTAATGCAGGTCGGCGCGGTCGATGCCGCCAATGACGGCGAGGCCGCGGAGGTCCAGCGGAGCGGGTACCGAGTAGACCTCGGACTCCTCCACGCCGAGTTCGCGGATCAGCAGCGCCCGGATGTTGGGGTTGATGTCGTTCGTGACTTCCAGCCGGACCGGCGGGCCGAACCGGCGTCGCAGCAGTTCCTTCTCGAGGGCCTGGAGGAGGTTCTCGGCGTCGTCCTCCTCAACCTCCACGTCCTCGTTGCGGGTGACACGGAAGGTGTGGTGCTCCAGGACTTCCATGCCGGGGAAGAGCTTGTCCAAGTGGACGGCGATGACGTCTTCGAGGGCGATGAACCGTGCCACCCGTCCGGCCACGGCGCCTGCACGCGGGCCGTCGATGGAGATCAGGCGCGGAAGCTGGTCAGGCACCTTGACGCGGGCGAACAGTTCCTTGTCGCTCACCGGGTTCCTGACCACCACGGCCAGGTTGAGGGACAGTCCGGAGATGTAGGGGAAGGGGTGCGCCGGGTCCACCGCGAGGGGCGTGAGGATGGGGAACACCTTTTCGGCGAACATGACGCTCAGCTGCTGCTGGGCGGCGTCGTCGAGTTCGTCCCAGTGCATGAGGTGGATGTGCTCGTACGCCAGGGCCGGCCGGATCTGCTCGGCGTAAACCTGGGCGTGCCGCTGCTGCAGCCGGTGGGCTTCGGCGCTGATCTGTTCCAGCACTTCCACCGGGCTGAGGCCGGCCGGGGAGGGGACAGCCAGTCCGGTGGCGATCCGGCGTTTCAGGCCTGCCACCCGGACCATGAAGAACTCATCGAGGTTGGAGGCGAAGATGGAGAGGAAGTTGACCCGTTCCAGCAGGTGCAGGGTGGGGTCCTCAGCCAGTTCCAGCACCCGGGAGTTGAAGCTGAGCCAGCTGAGCTCGCGGTCCAGGAAACGGTCCGGGCTGATGTCCCCCTCCGGCTCGAGGTTCGGTGCGAACTCAGGGATGTCGATGCGGTCCTGCGTGGCTCGGGAGGCCGGAACCTCGGAGGAGCCGAAGCGGGCACGGACCGGAATTGCAGCATCCTGGGACGTGGCTGTTCCGGACGGTTCCGGGTTCATGGGATCTCCTTTTGCCTGGCGCTTGATGCTGGCGCTTCCGGCCTGCGCGGTTCTGTTTCAACCTTACAAGCATTCACCGCGGTAGAGCCCCTGATTTCCGCACCCCCGCCGGGTGGATCAGCCGATTGGACTAACCTTCCTTCACCGGCCCGTACATGACGTCCATGTCCCAACGGGTGAAGCCCAGCCTGCGGTACAGCGAGACGGCGGGTGTGTTGTCCGCGTCGGTGTACAGCATGACGGCGTGCAGGCCGAGGTCCTGCAGGTACTTTATGCCGGCGAGCGTCAGGGCCTTGCCCAGTCCGGAGCCTTGCGCTTCGGGCGCCACGCCCACTACGTAGACTTCGCCGATGGCGGGGTGCGAGCCATGGCGGGGATGGACCTTCGTCCAGTGGAAGCCCACAACGCGGCCGGCGGTGTCCACCGCGAGGAGGAACCCGGCGGGGTCGAACCAGTATTCCTCCATCCGTGCCGCCAGGTCCGCCCGGGTGAGGCTGCCCTGTTCCGGGTGGTGCGAGAAGGCCGCCCGGTTGACGGCAAGCCAAGCGTCCTCGTCCTGGCCCGGTCTGAAGGGACGCAGCGACACGCCATCCGGAAGGATTGCCTCGGGAAGGTCCGCCTCCGCCGTCGTCATCCGCATCTTCCACAACTCCCGCACCGGAGCGTAGCCGTACCGGGCGGCGAGGTCGGCGGCGGCCTCGTGGTTGCCGTGGGACCAGGCCTTCAGCCCATCGAACCCCCGCCGGTCCTGCAATGCCCGCACCAGGCGGTCGGCCACGCCCTGGTTCCGGTACGAAGGGTGCACCGCAATTTCCAGCACGCCGCTGTGGTCCGGTTCCTCCACCACGACGGCGAACCCTGCCAGGTCCTGGCCGGTTGCCGGATCCGAGTCCTCGTCCGGGGCGTACAGCGCCAGGGTCAGCAGCGAGTGGTCTGCAGAATCGCCGGAGCGCATGGTCACCAGCGTCTGCTCGGAGATCGAGGGGTTGCCGTCGGACTCTTCGGCCGCAACCAGGAGGTCGCGGCAGTCCTTCAGGAGTTGCCGGTCAACCCCGCCTTGGACAACATGGACGGGCCATTTCTCGGGGTGCGCTGGAGTCATGAAGCTAGGCTACGGGATCGGGGCCGGCGGCTCAGGCCTCGGTCAGTTCGTCTTCCTGCTGGCGCACCAGGGTGAGCCGGTAGCCGACGTTCCGCACGGTGCTGATGAGGTTCTCGTGGTCGGCGCCGAGCTTGGCGCGCAGCCGCCGGACGTGGACGTCAACGGTGCGGGTGCCGCCGTAGTAGTCGTAGCCCCATACCTCGGTCAGCAGCTGCTGCCGGGTGAAGACGCGGCCAGGGTGCTGGGCCAGGTACTTGAGGAGCTCGAATTCCTTGAACGTCAGGTTCAGGGGAGCGCCATTGACCCTGGCGGTGTAGCTGGCTTCGTCGATGACGACGCCGGCGGCGCGGATTTCGCTGGGGGCGTCGTCCTGCTCCGGGACGGCACGGGCCACCGAGAGCCTGATGCGCGCTTCAACTTCAGCGGGGCCTGCGGAATCCAGGACGATGTCATCCACGGCCCAGGCCGATGAAACAGCGGCCATGCCGCCTTCAGTCAGGATCAGGACCAGCGGTGCGCTGAGGCCGGTGGCCTTCAGGAGCTGGGTGAGGGAACGGGCGCCCACGAGGTCTTTGCGTGCGTCCAGCAGGACGATGTCGCAAGGGTCCGTTTCGAGGAGGGCGGTTGGCTCTGCGGGGAGGATGTGCACGCGGTGGTTCAGCAGTTCCAGGGCAGGCAGGATGTCTACCGACGAGCCGGTGCTGTTCGATAAGAGCAGGATGTGCGACATTGTTCCTCCATGGGCTGTCCGCGCATCATCGGGCGACTGAGCTGATGCTTGAGTATACCCGGCAGGTCCTCCCGAACCAGAGATTCCAGCACCCCAACAGTCCGTTTTGCGACATATCCCGTTCATATAGGGCAGGATTGAACGGGGCGGACATGCCCTTCGAAGGGGCGTTTCACGCCTAGTGCCAATGCCAGGACGGGATGACAGCGCAGTGAGTGCAGTAACGATTCACAGGCCGGTTTCCATATGACGGCTGACCTGCAGGCGCCTGCCCGCTCTCTTGGTTCCTGGGCCATCGGTGTAGTCGGCATCGCCGGCCTGGCCGCCATCATCGCCGGGGTTTACGTCTCCCGTGAAGCCCTGGCCGCCGTTGCCGTAGTGGTTGCCTTCGCGGTGGGGATCGGCTGGCCGCACTTCCTCCGGATACCGGCCAAAAAGACCCTCGCAGCCGTCATTGCCCTGCCCGGGGCCGGGTCTGCCCTGGCCGCCTTGTGGGCGCCTGCTCCGGGCTACCTGGACTGGACCCCCGGTTTCGTGGCGATGGGCATGATGGCCGTCTTCGTAGTGCAGCTCATCCGCGGTACGGGACAGGCGCAGCGGCTGGAGTCCACTCTGGGCTGCTGCGTGGGCGTCCTGCTTTCCTGCCTGGGTGCGGGATGGGTTGCCGGCGCCCGGTTTAATGGCGTCCGCGAGATGCTGCTGGTGGCCGCCATCAGCGCGGCAGTGGCCCTGCTTGCCGGGCTGATCCGCTGGCCCGATAACGTCATCGCCCCGCTGTGCATCGTCCTTGCCGGTCTGGCGGGCCCGCTTGCCGGGCTGGTGCTCTCAGACATCGCCGTCCTGCCGGCTGCCATCTTCGGTGTGGTGGTGGGAGCAGTCCTTGCCAGCTTCCGGCGCCTGGTCACCCTGCGCGGTGCGCCGCTGAACCTTGCGGCGGCCCTTGGCATGGGCCTTGCACCGGTCTCGGCCGTCGGCTCGCTCGCCTACTTCATAGACAAACTACTCATCTTCTGACGGGTTAGGATGGCATCATGTCCGTACTTGCATTTGAAATTTTCTTCCTTGTCCTGCTCGGCATCGCGAGCCTGTCCATGGCCTGGTTCGCCGGCTTTGTGGTCTACCGCCTCTTCAAGGGCCAGAAGTAGACCAGCCTTCCGATCCCGCAGTTTCTCGAGGTAAATGCCGTGCCCATTGAGATTCCCACAGATCTGACTCCGGAACTTGTTCCCCTTTCCTGGCTCATTGGTGAGTGGGAGGGCCGTGGCCGCCTCGGCACCGGGGATGAGGATTCCGAGCACTTCCTGCAGCACGTCTCCTTCACCCATAACGGCCTGCCGTACCTGCAGTACCGGGCGGAGAGCTGGCTGACGGACGACGACGGCACGCGCCTGCGGCCCCTCACGGTTGAGACCGGCTTCTGGGCGCTGGAGCGCAAACAGCTTGACGCTGACGGTGGCCCCGGCCTGGTACCCGCGGACATCGTGCCTGCGCTCAAGAGCGCCGACGAAGTGGAAGCCCTGCGCAACAGCGAGGGCGGATTCGACATTTCGGTGTCCATCTCCCACCCCGGCGGCATCTCGGAGCTGTACTACGGCCAGATCAAGGGTCCGCAGATCCAGCTCACCACCGACATGGTGATGCGCGGCAGCCACTCCAAGGATTACAGCGCCGCCACCCGGATCTTCGGACTGGTGGACGGCAACCTGTTGTGGCGGTGGGACGTCGCAACAGGAGGGGAAGCGGGCAAGGGCCTCGAAGCCCACGCCTCAGCGTTCCTGGCAAGGGTTTCATAACCAGAAGGTCCACCAGCAGGGAGCGGCGCCGTGGCAAATGAAGGTACCTCCGGAAACTACAGCGATCTCAAGGCTGTCTTCTTCAACGGCACGCTCAAGAGGTCGCCACAGACGTCCAATACTGACGGCCTGATCAACATCAGCCGGCGGATCATGGAGAAGCAGGGCGTCAGCACCAGGGTGATCCGCACGGTGGACCACGACATCGCCAGCGGGGTCTACCCGGACATGACCCAGTACGGCTGGGCCACCGACGAATGGCCGGAACTCTACCCCGCCGTCCAGGATGCCGACATCGTGGTGGTGGCCGGCCCCATCTGGCTGGGCGACAACTCATCGCAGACCAAGAAGCTGATTGAACGCCTCTATGCCCATTCCGGTGAGCTCAACAGCAAGGGCCAGTGGTCGTTTTATCCCAAAGTGGGCGGTTGCCTGATCACGGGCAACGAGGACGGCATCAAGCACTGCGCCATGAATGTCCTCTACAGCCTGCAGCACATCGGCTTCAGCATTCCACCGCAGGCCGACGCCGGGTGGATCGGGCCCGTTGGACCCGGCCCCAGCTACCTCGACGAAGGCTCAGGCGGACCGGAAAGCGACTTCACCAACCGGAACACCACCTTCATGACGTGGAACCTCCTGCACCTGGCCCGGACCCTCAAGGACGCCGGCGGCTACCCCGCGTACGGCAACCTGCCCAAGGAATGGACCGCCGGGACCCGGTTCGACTTCGAAAACCCCGAATACCGGTAAACACCCAACCGCTCCGCAATCCCCCCGGGCCTGGCCAAGGTTCAGACGCTCCGGGCCAGGGTTCCAAGTTCCGGCGACAAAGCGGAATACAGACTGACTGAAGGACGTTCTCCCCAATATGACTACTCCCAGCCCCCTTTTGTCGCGCCCCGGAGCTGTCGAGGCAGCCGGTGCGGATGCCGGCGTCGCAGCCCACTACGGTGAGCCACTCCGGGAGCAGCGTGCCCTGGCGGCCGGAACCGCCGTCGTCGACCTCTCCTCCCGCGGTGTTGTCACCGTCACCGGGCCGGACCGGCTGAGCTGGCTGAACACGCTGTCATCCCAGCAGGTGACGGCCCTTCAGCCGGGGGAGTCCAGCGAACTGCTCCTGCTGAGCGTCCAGGGGCGGATCGAATTCGATGCGCGCATCGTTGACGACGGCGGCACCGCCTGGCTGATCGTCGAAGGCGCCGAGGCCGCTCCGCTGGCTGAGTACCTCAACAGGATGAAGTTCATGCTGCGCGTGGACATCGCCGACGCCTCGGCCGGCTGGGCAGTGGTGGGCAGTACCGCCGCAGTTCCTGAGTGGGCCACGCTGGTGGCCTGGCAGGACCCGTGGCCGCATGTCTCTGCCGGCGGGTACTCCTACGCCACCGTTGCCGAAGAGAACCACCCCGGGCTGGAACGGCCGTGGTTCGAATACCTCGTCCCCGCCGCCGAACTGGAACGGATGGTGGCGGACCGGCCGCTCGCAGGCGTCATGGCATCCGAAGCGCTGCGCATCGCTGCCTGGCGTCCCCGGATCGGCGCCGAGACCGATGACAGGACGATTCCGCATGAACTGGACCTGCTCCGTACCGCAGTCCACCTGGCCAAAGGCTGCTACAAGGGCCAGGAAACCATCGCCCGCGTCCACAACCTGGGGCACCCGCCGCGGCGCCTCGTGTTCCTCCAGCTGGACGGTTCGCAGCACACCCTCCCGGCCGCCGGCAGTGTGGTCCTTGCCGGCGACCGCAAAGTAGGGGCTGTCACATCCGTGGCGCAGCACTACGAAATGGGGCCGGTGGCGCTGGCGGTCATAAAGCGGTCCGTCGCTCCGGATGAAATACTGACGGTCCTGGACGGGGACGAGCCGTACACCGCCGGACAGGAACTCATCGTCGCCCCTGACGCCGGCCAGGTGGTGGGGCGCCAGACCGGATTCCTCAGGGGGCCACGCGCATGACAGAACACGGAAACGCCACGCCGGCGCAGGACGCCGCGGCAGGATCAGGGTCGGACGACGACGCGGTCGCCCTGGCCCACAGCCTCTTCCAGGCAGCCCGGGACGGGAACACCGAACTGCTCCGCGCATACCTCGGCGCCGGGGCTCCGGCCACACTTACCAATGCCGCCGGAGATTCCCTCCTGATGCTGGCCGCCTACCACGGCCATGCCGACACGGTGCGCCTGGTGCTCGAACACGGCGCCGAGGCAAACACCGCCAATGACCGCGGCCAGACGCCGCTGGCCGGTGCGGCATTCAAGGGATACACGGATGTGGCCCGGGTCCTGCTGGATGCCGGCGCAGATCCCGACGCCGGAGCACCGTCGGCACGCGCGGCCGCGCAAATGTTTGCCCGCCAGGAGATCCTCGACCTCCTGGGCTGAGCCCCCGGGTCCGCCCGGCAACCACCATATGACTCTGAAGGATGACCGGATGGAAAACGTAGAAAAGCCCTGGGCGGCGCTGTGGTCGCTGGTGATCGGGTTCTTCATGATCCTGATTGACAGCACCATCGTGTCCGTGGCCAACCCGGGGATCATGGAGGGCCTGGGCGCCGATATTAACTCCGTGATCTGGGTGACCAGTGCCTATCTGCTGGCCTACGCGGTACCCCTGCTGATCACCGGCAGGCTGGGCGACCGGTTCGGGCCCAAGAAGCTGTACCTGCTTGGCCTGGTGGTCTTTACCCTGGCCTCGCTGTGGTGCGGCCTGGCGCAGGATGTGGAGACCCTCATCGCCGCCCGGGTGCTGCAGGGCCTCGGTGCTGCAGTGATGACACCGCAGACCATGGCCGTCATCACCCGCATCTTCCCGCCGGACCGCCGGGGTGCCGCCATGGCCATTTGGGGCGCCACCGCGGGCATGGCCACGCTGGTGGGCCCAATCCTGGGCGGTGTCCTGGTGGACAGCCTCGGCTGGGAGTGGATCTTCTTCATCAACGTTCCCATCGGCGTCGTCGGGTTCATCCTCGCGGTGCGCAACGTGCCCGCACTCAGCACCCACCCGCACCGGTTCGACATTCCCGGTGTGCTGCTCAGCGCCGTCGGGCTCTTCCTGCTGGTCTTCGGCATCCAGGAAGGCGAGACGTACAACTGGGGAACCATCGCCGGACCCATCAGCGTCTGGTCCCTGATCATCGCCGGGATCATAATCCTCGCCGGATTCGTCGCCTGGCAGCGTTTCAACAAGGGCGAGCCGCTGCTGCCGCTGGGACTGTTCCGTGACCGGAACTTTTCGCTGGCCAACCTTGGAATCACCATGGTGGGGTTCACGGTAACGTCCTTCGGGCTGCCGCTGATCTTCTACTACCAGATGGTCCGCGGCCTGACACCCACCCAGTCAGCGTTGCTGATGGTGCCCATGGCGCTGATCTCGGGTGGCATGGCTCCCGTGGTGGGAAAGATCGTGGACCGGGTCAACCCCAAATACCTGGCAGCCGCGGGCCTGACACTCATGGCGGTGGCCCTGGTGTGGAACGGATTGCTGATGCAGCCGGACACCCCCATCCTGCTGTTCCTGCTTCCCAGCGCTGTTCTCGGCTTCGCCAACGCCGGCATCTGGGCGCCCCTGAGCACCACCGCCACCAGGAACCTGCCGCCGCGGCAAGCGGGCGCCGGCTCCGGCGTCTACAACACCACCCGCCAGTTCGGAGCGGTCCTGGGCAGCGCTGCCATCGCGGTCCTGATTCAGTCGCGGCTGGCGGCTGAGCTCCCGGCCGGCCCCGGCGGCCAGGCCGGCGGGGCGGGCGAGGGCATGGCCATGGGCGGTTCCCTGCCGGACTTCCTGCATGCAGGATTCTCGACGGCGATGGCGCAGTCCATCCTGTTGCCCGCCGCCGTGGTGCTGGCCGGGGCAGTTGTGGTGCTGTTCTTCGCCAAACCCAAGCCGGTTCAGGGGTGGGGTGCCGCTGAAGGATCGGCTCCCTCAGCCAAGGTGGACGCTGGTCTGGATTCCGCCGGCTGACAAGCCGAGGCTGCGGGCCAGCGCCAGCGATCCCGTGTTGCTGACGTCCGCCCTCCATTGCAGCGTCAGCCCGGCGGCCAGGGCTTCGTGGGACGCGATGGAGGCGGCCAGTGTCCCCAGGCCCCGGCGCCGCCACTCCGGATCCACCAGGACCCCCAGGTGGGCCAGCAGTCCTTCCCACTCTGTGTAGGCGCCGCAGGCCCGGGGAACCCGCCTGCCGTCGAGCTCATGGACGATGGTGAAGCGGTTCTCAAGGTCGGAGAGCCCCACCTCGTTGACGTCGTCCGGCGGGCAGCGGCCCTCCAATTCGATCGCTTCGGCGTTACCGTGTGACACCGTCATCTCTTCGGAGGGCTGCTGCAGCGGCAGGTCGTCGGCGAAGAACAGCGCCGCCGCGCCCAGGCCGTGCCCGCCACGGGCCCGGGTCAGCGTCAGCAGGGTGACGTGCTGGGCCATGTCCGTATCGGGGATGTCCGCGGCCGCGTCAATGACGTCCTGCGGCCCCACCAGCACGGAACTGCCGAACAACCTGACGAACTCCACCGTGCCGGCTGATTCATCGGCCCGGACGATGCGTTCGCCGGAGGCAAGCGCAGTGCTAAAAGCGTCGTCGTCGAGGCCCAGGCGGCGGGCCCAGGCCAGCTGGATGATGGCGGCAGAGCCGGGATCGAGTGTCATGGTCCCAGCCTAGGGCGCCGGCGGCTGTCCCGGCCGGACATCATGCCCGGCCGGACAATGTGCTGTGCTTAGCCGAACAGGACAGCGGCTTCGTCGTACCTGTTCTGCGGCACGGTCTTGAGCTGGCCCAGGGCTTCCTCGAAGGCGACGTGCTGGATGTCGGTGCCCTTGAGCGCCACCATGGTGCCCCAATAGCCCTCCACCACGGAGTCGATGGCGGCCATGCCCAGGCGGGTGGCGAGGACGCGGTCGAAGGCCGAGGGGACGCCGCCACGCTGGATGTGGCCCAGGATGGTGGCGCGGGTTTCGATGCCGGTGCGTGCTTCCAGTTCGGGCGCGAGCTGGTCGGCGATGCCGCCCAGGCGGGGCCTGCCAAAGGTGTCCAGGCCGCGCTCTGAGTGCGGGGTTTCCATGTGCTCGGGCACGAACCCCTCAGCGACGACCACCAGCGGCGCACGGCCGCGGGCATGGGCCTCGTTCACCCATTCGGTGATCTGTTCGATGCTGACTTTCTGTTCCGGAATGAGGATGGCGTGGGCGCCTGCAGCCATGCCGGCGTGCAGGGCGATCCAGCCGACGTGCCGGCCCATGACCTCGGCGATCATGCAGCGGTGGTGCGATTCCCCGGTGGTCCGGAGCCGGTCGATGGCCTCGGTGGCGATCTGCACCGCGGTGTCGAAACCGAAGGTGTAATCGGTGGCGTCGAGGTCGTTGTCCACGGTCTTGGGGACGCCGACGATCTTCAGGCCGGCGTCGGTCAGGCGCTTGGCCGCGGCAAGGGTTCCCTCACCGCCGATGGCGATGATCGCGTCGATGCCGAGCCGGTCCATGTGGGCTTTGATGACCTCGGGACCGCCGCCGTTTTCGAACGGGTTGGTGCGGGATGTGCCCAGGATGGTGCCGCCCTGCTTGGCGATGCCGCGAACCATGGTGCGGGGGATGTCGATGATGTCGCCCTCCACCACGCCGCGCCAGCCGTCGAGGAATCCGACGAACTCGTGGCCGTGGATGGCGATACCCTTCAGCACGGCGCCGCGGATAACCGCGTTCAGTCCGGGGCAGTCGCCACCGCTGGTGAGGATTCCAATTTTCATGTTTCGGCTCAAATCCTGGAAGAGGGTCTACTGGCAGAGCGCCACGCTGAGCTCACCTAGAAGTGTAGTGGGAGGTGTGGGGTACGACACAAACCCGTTACACGCGGTACGCCGCCCGCACGCGCGCCGGCCGGGCACGGCAAAGGCCCCCGCCGTAGTGAACGGCGGAGGCCTTCGGATGTCACCTGCAGGTCAGCTGAGGGACCGGCGCTCCAGGAATGCCTGCAGCGGAATCACGTTCCGCTGGTCGGGAAGGACGGCCCACGCCAGGAGGTAGAAGACCACTGCGGGCCCGGGGAGGAGGCAGAACACGAGGAACGCGATGCGGACGAAGGCCACGTCCACGTTCGTTTTTGCGGCGATGCCGCCCAGGACGCCACCCACCCAGCGCTGCGGGCCGCGTTGCAGGCCGAAGCCCCTGACTATGCTGAAAAACTTGTCCATGGTTCAAGACTTCCCTGTTGTCGGTTGGTTGTCACGTTTCCGGGCGGAGAGCAGGCCGCCCACCACCAGTGCGGCGCCCGCTCCGATCATGAGCCCGATCAGCACGTAGGTGGCGTTGAGGGTCACGATGCCCAGCTGGGCAACGATGATCAGGGCGGCGAGGGCCAGGACGATCAGTCCCCACACCACCGTCCCCACCCTTGTGGTGGAGGGGCCGGCAGGGTCTGTGCCCGCCGTCGTCGTGCTGTCCGGGTAGTAGCTGCCGCGGCCCGTGGGATCCGGTGCCTGGTTACTGGTGCTCATCTCAATTGCCTTCCTGGATGGTGACGTTGCTGAAGGTGCCGTCGATCTGGACCACCAGATGGCTGCCGGGCCGGTCGGAGTTATAGGTGCTTTCCCGGGTGGTGGTTCCGCCGCGCTGGCCCGAGGCCTCGTTGAGGTTGCCCATGGTCATGTCCGCCTTGATGTCCACGGGGACGTCCTCCGGGATCACTACGGTCACGTTGCTCGCGGTGATGTCCAGGGGAATCACGACGTCGGAGCGCAGCGGAGCGCCGCCGGCAAGGTTTGTCAGGTCCACGGTTCCGCGTCCGGCGGTGATGTCGAAGCCGCGGGTGGCTTCCGTGATGCTGGCCGGTGCCCAGTCCACCTGCTGGAACCGCATCCTGTCGCCGTTGCCCACCACGTTGTACACGCCGCCCGCTATCAGCGCCACCACGGCGAAGAAGCTCAGGATGCCAGCGGTCCTGCCGCGCAGGCCGGCGATGAGGATGCCGAGGCCGAGGACGGCTGCGGCGCTGGCCCAGACGATGGCGTTGGCGGAATCGCCCAGGTCGATGACGTTGGTGACATCGAGTGCCTTGAGTCCGCCGCCCACCAGCAGCGCCGACCCGGCGGCGACGGCCACTGCGGGAGCGCCGGGCCCGGCCGGGCGTGGTTTCGGGGTGCGTTGCGGTGCGGGGGATCCGCCGTAGGGGCCACCGCCCGGGAATCCGCCGCCGGAGCCTGAGCCACTGCCGGAGCCACCGCCGGAGTAGGAGCCGCTCCCGGAATAGCTGCCGTCGCCGTAGGAGGGCATGGAGGGGGAAGCGGGGCCCGCTCCATATGAGGTGCCCGTGGAGGAGAACGGTGCGGTCCCGGGAGTGCCGGCTGCATAGGCGGTCCCTGGGGTGCCGGCTGCGCCCGGCGTCCCGAAAGCGCCAGGCGTACCGTAGCCGCCAGCGTGCGGAGCGGCCATCGCCGGCCGGCCTGCTTTGTTGCGCTGCGAGAGGTAGTAGATGAGGTAAATGGCGCCGCCCACCCAGAAGACCGTCCAGAGGAAGCCGCCGAAGCCGTTGTGCGACCAGCCCCAGAAGCCGCCCCCCAGTCCGGTCAGTCCCAGGATCGTGGCGATCAGGGATCCTGTCATCCCGGTGGTCCACCGGCCAGCTGCGGCCTCCTGGACGTGGATCCGTCCGTCGGGCTCCGGGAGCAGCGCCCACGCGAGGCCGTACACCAGCACGCCGATGCCGGCGAACAGGGTCAGGACGATGAAGACGCCGCGGATGATCAACGGGTCCACGCCCAGCTTCTGCGCGATGCCGCTGGACGCGCCGCCGATCCACCGGTCCCGGCCACGCTGGATGCCATGGCCGCGGATCCAGGAGAAGAAATCGGCGTCGCCCGGGCCGGTGGGTGCGGTGCCGGGACGGCCTGTGTATGCCTGTCCGGTTTCGGGGAGATCAGCGCCGGGGACTCCAGCGCGGGGCAGGTCAGCGCCGGGCTGGTCCGCAGTTGGCCGGCTGGATTCATAGGCCCGAGGGCCCTCGGACGGGTCCGGCGTGGTCGGCGCGGACGGCAGGGGTTCGGTGGGCCGCGGTGCGCCGGGCAGAGGCTCGGTGGGCTGGCCGTCGTCGGGGAGGGGGGTCTGCGAGTTCATACCTCAATCCTTCCGCCCAGCCCCGTCTGCGCTCTACTGGGGAATACCCTGAGCGGTCCCTGAGTTGCCCCCGGTTCCGGCCGGATCCGGGTCCGGGGAACCCTGATCCATGCTTGGATTGACCCATGACAACCGTCCCGGCCAGGCCCCCTTTGGCCCGCAGCAGCGACCGCGTGATTGCCGGTGTCTGCTCGGGCCTGGCCGTTCATCTGGGCTGGCCGGTGAAGAACGTCAGGGTAGGCATGGCGCTTGCAACGCTCGCGGGCGGGGCCGGCCTCGTCTTCTACGCGTGGCTGTGGATCATGGTTCCCACCGCGGATGAGGCTGCCCGGCGCAATGCCCGGCGGCCGGCGTCGCCCATTGCCCCTGCGGTGAGCCAGGCACCTGCCGCCGCCGTGGCCGGCACACTGTCGGCGCTGCCTTCCGCTCCACCCGGCCCGGCGCCCTTTGGCCAGCCGCCCTTGAGCCAGGCACCCTCGAATCAGGCATCCCTGGGCGAGGCTGCCGACGGCGGCGCTCCCCAGGGCGCGGACAGCGCGGCACCGCCCGGCGCCCGCAAGCCGGGCGAACCGCCGTGGTTCCGCTGGCAGAGCATGAAGTACGGCAAGGAGATCCTGCTTGGCTGCGGGCTGCTGCTGGTGGCCGGGATCATGATCGCGCAGCTGCTGGGCGTCGACGTGCCGCTGGGAACCCTTATTCCCGCCGCCGCCGTCCTGGGCGGCGCGTCCATCGCGTGGATGCAGCTGGACGAAACGCGGCGGGCCGGGCTGGTGGACAAGACCAAGGCGGATCAGGCCGGCGGCTGGGCACGGCTCGCGGCCGGCCTGGCGCTGGTGGTGGCCGGCGTGTTGGTGATGGTGTCCGGTTCCGGCTCGTGGGAGCAGACCTGGCTCGCGCTGCTGGCCTCCGTGGCAGTGCTCGGTGGCGTAGTGCTGGTCCTGTTGCCCTGGGCGCTGAAGTTCTGGCGGGATTTGGAGACCGAGCGCGCCGGCAGGATCCGGGAAACCGAACGCGCCGAGATCGCCGCGCACCTGCACGATTCGGTGCTGCAGACGCTCGCCCTGATCCAGCGCCGGGCCGGCAGCGAGCACGACGTCGTCCGGCTGGCCCGGGCGCAGGAACGCGAGCTCCGCGGCTGGCTGTTCCAGGATCCCGGCAGGGAAGCGGGGCAGCTTTCGGACCGGATCAAGGCCGTGGCAGCCGAGGTGGAAGATCTCCTGGGCAACGCCGTGGAGGTGGTCAGCGTCGGCGATGCCGCCATGACCGAAGGCCACGAGGCCATGGTCCAGGCAAGCCGGGAAGCCATGCTGAACGCCTCCCGGCACGGTGGCGGCGCCGTTTCCGTGTACCTCGAAGCCTCGGACGGCCAGGCCGAAATTTTCATCAAGGACCGCGGGCCCGGGTTCGAGCTGGCCGACGTGCCGGAGGACCGCCTGGGCGTACGGGAGTCCATCATCGGCAGGATGAAGCGGCACGGCGGATCGGCTGCCATCCTCAGCACCGGGGACGGCACGGAGGTCCGCCTGCGGCTGCCGGCTGCGAGCACGGACAACGTGGAAGGAAAGTCATGAACGTCAACCAGGGGGCAGCCGCGCAGGCCGCCAGCTCCGTCCGCGTGGTCATCGTGGACGACCACGCCATCTTCCGTTCCGGGCTCAAAGCCGATCTCGATGCCAGCATCCACGTGGTGGGGGAAGCGGCCACAGTGGAGCAGGCCATTGCCGTCATCGCCGAACAGCGGCCCGATGTCGTGTTGCTGGACGTGCACCTTCCCGGCGGGTTGGGCGGCGGCGGCCGTGAGGTTATCGCAGGGTCGGTTCCGCTGCTGGGCACCACCCGCTTCCTGGCCCTCAGCGTGTCCGATGCTGCGGAGGACGTCGTGGCAGTGATCCGGGCGGGGGCCAGGGGCTATGTCACCAAGACGATCTCCGGGGCCGAGATCACCGACGCCGTGTTCCGGATTGCCGGCGGGGACGCTGTCTTCTCGCCGCGCCTGGCAGGGTTCGTTTTGGATGCTTTCGGCACCGCGCCGGCGGACATTGCCGATGACGAGCTGGACAAGCTCTCGGCCCGCGAGCTTGAAGTCATGCGCCTGATCGCCCGGGGGTACAGCTACAAGGAGGTGGCCAAGGAGCTCTTCATCAGCATCAAGACGGTGGAAACCCACGTTTCCGCGGTCCTGCGGAAGCTCCAGCTCTCCAGCCGCCACGAACTCACCAAATGGGCCGCGGAGCGCCGCCTCCTCTAACCGCAGCGCGCTCACATCCTGCGGCTATTTCTGCGACGCGTGCTCACATCCTGCGGGAAAAACGCAAACGCCCGCTCACTCTCCTTAGAAGAGTGAGCGGGCGTTTGTGCTGAAGGCGCCAAGAGTGAGCGGGCGCTACTGGGCCTTGCCGAGGAAATCCTGCAGGCGCTGCACGCCGGTGGCGAGGTCGTCATCGCCCAGGGCGTAGGAGAGGCGCAGGAAGCCGGACGGGCCGAACGCCTCGCCCGGAACCACTGCCACTTCCACCTCGTCCAGGATCAGCGACGCCAGCTCAGCCGAGGTCTGCGGCGTGGCGGTGCCGGCGGCCGTGGGGAATTCCTTGCCCAGCAGCCCGCGGACGTCCGCGTACACGTAGAAGGCGCCCTTCGGCGTCGGGCATTCCACGCCTTCAATGGCGTTCAGGCCGGCCACGATCGCCTTCCGGCGGCGGTCGAAGGCCACCTTCATCTCGTCGACCGCTGTCAGCGGGCCGGAGACGGCGGCGAGGGCGGCGATCTGCATGATGTTGGAGACGTTGGAGGTGGCGTGCGACTGCAGGTTGGTGGCCGCCTTGATGACGTCCGCCGGGCCGATCATCCAGCCGACGCGCCATCCGGTCATGGCATAGGTCTTGGCCACACCGTTGAGGATGACCACCTTGTCGCCGAGTTCGGGAACGGCCGTGGCAATGGAAGTGAACGGAACGCCGTCGTAGGTCAGGTGCTCGTAGATCTCGTCGGTCACCACCCAGATGCCCTTCGACGCTGCCCACTTGCCGATCTCGGCCACCTGCTCGGGGGAGTAGACCGCGCCGGTGGGGTTCGACGGCGAGACGAACAGGAGGATCTTGGTCCGGTCCGTCACGGCTGCTTCAAGCTGCTCGACGGTCACCAGGTAGCCCTGCTCCGGCCCCGCAAAAACCTCGACGGGAACGCCGCCGGCCAGCCGGATCGCTTCAGGGTAGGTGGTCCAGAACGGTGCGGGGACAATGACCTCGTCGCCCGGATCCACCAGGGTGGCGAACGTGTTGTAGACGGCCTGCTTGCCGCCGTTGGTCACCAGGACCTGGGAAGGTTCGACGGCGTATCCGGAGTCCCGGAGCGTCTTCTCTGCGATGGCCTTCTTTAGTTCGGGAAGCCCGCCGGCGGGGGAGTAGCGGTGGTACTTCGGCTGCCCTGCGGCCTCGATGGCAGCCTGGACAATGTAGTCCGGGGTGGGGAAATCCGGCTCGCCTGCGCCGAAGCCAATAACCGGACGCCCAGCAGCCTTCAGCGCTTTCGCCTTGGCATCAACGGCCAGGGTGGCGGATTCGGCAATTGCGGATATGCGCTGGGAAACGCGGGCGGCAGACATGGCAGGTCCGTTCTACGCTTGCAGCCGGATGGCTGGAATGTGGGATTCGACGTTTTCTACTCTATGCTGTTCACCGGACCCTCCGGGGTGCCGGATGTGAAATGTGACTGGCCCGCCAGGCACGGACACACCGGCTTGCGGAGGGGCTGGAACGGGTCGGTTTTACGAACGCGAAGATGTTGCCGTAGACTGATTCACCGGTGTTGAAACACAGATGATGGCGTGCGCCCCAGTGAAAGCTGGTGAATCGCCGTTGCTGTTTGGTTTCACTCCATAGGGTAGTGGCGCAATTGGTAGCGCAGCGGTCTCCAAAACCGCAGGTTGCAGGTTCGAGTCCTGTCTGCCCTGCGCAAGCTGCCCCGGGCAACAAATCCGGGGCAAGCGCAGCAACCATGGTTCTGATCAGGGCCGGGTAATCCACCATTGCAAAGATGAGCGAGGACCAGGTGACCGAAACAGCTGCCAGCAGCTCCAAGGGCCGCCCAGCTAAGAAGGATGCCAAGGCAAACATCTTCGCCCGTATTGCACTTTTCGTCCGCCAGATCATTGGCGAACTGAAGAAGGTCGTTGCCCCCACCCGCAA